>Ga0256828_1002041_pt1 | contig 12282 bp, 8 predicted proteins | sample CV88metaG_FD_185993 | JGI IMG/M metagenome (GOLD analysis project Ga0256828, IMG submission 185993) | Hydrothermal vent microbial communities from East Pacific Rise, Pacific Ocean - CV88 | ecosystem: Environmental > Aquatic > Marine > Hydrothermal vents | place: Pacific Ocean: East Pacific Rise... | reverse complement strand
GTAGAAGAATGAATAAAAATGAAAGAACAATAAATCTTGATTTAAGTTTTTTAAAGAAATGGCAGAAGAAAGTATTTGGTGAAATTAAGAAACACAGATATAATATTCTTATTGTACATAGAAGGGCTTGAAAGTCTGTTTTAGCTATTACATATTTAATCTATAAGGCTTTAACTGTTCCTTGAAAAGACCTTGGTTACTTATGACCTTTTCTTAATCAAACAAAGAGTATAGCTTGGGAATATTTAAAAAAGATTGCTGGACAAATTAATCAAATTGAAAAAGATTATGTAACTATAAATAATAGTGAATTAAAGGTTAGTTTTAAAAATGGAAGTACAATTAGATTATTTGGTGGGGATAATCCTGATACACTTAGATGATTAAATCTATCAACTATTATTATGGATGAATATGCTGATATTAATCCTGAATTATATTCAAAAGTTATATTTCCACAAATAAATTTCCATTGAGAAGTTGGACAAACTATTATACTATGAACACCTAAATGAAAAAACCATTTTTATAGAGTGTATAAACAAGCATTAGAAGAACAAAAAAAATGAGAAGATAAATGGTTTGCTAAAATATTGGATGTCTATTCAACAAATACTTTGGATGATAAATTAATAGAAGAAGCTAAAAATACACTTAATCCAAGTCAATTTGGGCAAGAATATTTATGTAGCTTTGATGCTGCTGTTAGATGAAGTTATTATAAGGAGTATATAGATAGACTTATAGAAGAAAAAAGACTTATTAGAAATGCCTACAATCCTGAATATGGTGTTACAGTGCATTTTGATTTATGAATTGCAGACCAAACATCTATGGTTTTTAGTCAATATATAGATGGTAATGTATATTGGATTGATTATGAAGAATTTAATCAAAAAGGTTTCCCATTTTTTATAGAGGTGTTGGAAAATAAATGATATAAATATGATAAACTATATCTTCCACACGATGCAATGGTTAAGGAACTTTCCACTTGAACAACTAGATTTGAAACTTTTTCAAGACTTGCTGCACATTTATGAGAGGTGGAGGTTGTGCCAAGACAAAAGATTGAGGATGGTATTAATGCTGTAAAAGATATGATGCCTAGATTGTATGTTGATGAAGATTTAGAACAACAACTAGATAGACTTAGTTTATATGAGGCTAAATGGGATGAAAAAAGACAAATTTTTACTAAGCCTATTCATAATGAATATAGTCATTTAGCTGATGCTATTAGATATATGGCAACAACATATTTGAACAATGTAGAAAATAAAAAGGATTACATACCTACTATATATGTAGATTATAATAGTATTATATAATAAATAATAATGAATACTCAAGAATTAAAAATATTAAGTCAAATACAGGATGAATATGATGCTTGAATTGCTGCAATAAGAAATAAGAGAAGAAGGATGAAAACTGACCTTCAAAAATACTATGTTGAAGCAACTAAAAAAGACAAAGTTAGTGTTCACTCTATATATACAACAATGCAAACTCTTATGTCTGTATATTATACAGATAAACCTGTTGTGACATTTGAATGAAGGACAAGTTCTGCACAATCTTATGCAGACAATATAAATAGACTTGTAGAGTTTGATTATGAAGAAATGGAGCTTGATAAGGTTGATTATCAGTGGTTGTGGGATAGCTTCTTTCATTGAGTTGGTATTAAACTCATATCAGGTTGGGATAAAACTACATCAACACCAATAGAAAAAGTTATGTCACCACTAAGTTGGGTTCCAGACCCATTAGGTTGATTTTCTATTGAAAGCCATAGATGGGCTTGATTTGAAGCACAAGCTACAAAAGCTGAACTTAGAGCTTTATGATATAATAATGTAGATTTAATCAATAATGGTACATATAATAAGCAAGAAGAAATAAGACAAGCTTATCAAGAAGGTAGAGATATAAGTGATATAGTTGGTGAAACAAGTGAAAATGATAAATATAATATATATCATCATTATACAAGAATAAATGGTAAACCATTCTTAATAACAACAGCAAATGAAAACACTCTTATTATAAGAAAGATTGAAATTCCTGCTGTTATGAGTGAAGAAAAGAAAGACCCAACTAAAATAAGTTTTCCAATAGCTTTAAAATATTTCAGTCCATTAAAAGGTGACCCATTTGGTGTATCAATTCCTGACCTACTTAGAGATAAACAAACAGCTGATAGTAAACTTATTAACTTAACACTTATTACAGCAATTAGAAATGCTTTTGGTGATGATAAGATTTATAATCCAAAGAAGATAAAGAATATTAGGGATTTACAGAAACCTTCAATTGATGGTAAATGGATTGCAGCTGATGTAAATCCAAATGAACCATTAAGTAATGTAATTACAACAGTTCCAAAAGATAATCCAACTTCACTACCATTTAATATAGAAGAAAAGTTAACTTACCTAAATCATTTATCAAGTGGTATTGATGTAAATCAAATGTGAATTAGTGGTGGTGGTAATATGACTGCTACACAAGCACAACAATTACAAAAAAATGCTAATTTAAGATATGTATTGTGAGCTAAAATTTGATTATGGTGAGAGAAGACAGCTTGGAGATTGTGGTATAGAGCATATATATATAATATGTGACCAAAAGACAAAAAGGTTTTCAATATAACTAATGTGTTTGGCTCTTCATATTTTGAACTTACTAAAGATGATTTTATCACAGAAGCAGACTTAAGAATTAAAATTGTTCCTACAAGTGAAATAGAAACAAAAAGAGAAAAATATAAAAATGATTTATATGCAACAGCTCCACAAATATTAGCAGACCCAACAGTTCCAAAGGTTGGTAAATTATTATTAAAAAGAAAAATGTTAGATTTTGGTTTATTAAGTGATGAAGAAATTAATAAGATTACATTAGATATTGATGAAGAAAATGCTAAAGCAGAAGTTGAACTTATTAATGCTTGATATGAAGCTAGTGAGCCAAAAGATTGAGAAGACCATCTTACTTACCTATCTGTATTATATTGAGCTGATGATAATGAACAAAAATGGAAAGCTATAAAAGCTAGAGAAGAAGCTTGGAGAGCTAGTGAAATGAAAAAAGCACAAGAAATGGGTCAAATGAATGAAGCTATGAATTGAGCTGATAACACTATGAATAATATAATGGCTAGTAATGCAAGTTCAAGAACAAAAGCTAGCATAAATCAAGAAGCTAATAAAGTTGAAAGTAATAAACAATAATTATGAAAGTAGAAAAGAAAAATTTAAATGAATTAATTGCTAGTGGTGGTTGGAAACTTATAAAAGACAAACTAATAGATGAGCTTAATGAGGTTGAAAATTTACTACTTAGTGATGTAGATAGTGAAAAAAATAAGTGTGTATTCACAGAATATGACATATTAAGAACTCAAAGAAGCCTTATAAAAAGGTTCTTAGATATGCCAGAAGATTTGGAAAAAATCTATTAAATTTCCCAACCAATGAGAATTATGTTGTAAAACTATTTTCTTTGTTTTGTGGTTTGAATAGAACCATTATACAATCTATTTTATTTCATAACCATAAAGGAAAATATGGAGAATGAAAATGCAGGTGTAGAAACTGTTGAAAATACTACAAATGATGCTGAAATGGTTTCTGTTGATGAACTTAAAAAAGCACAAGCTAAAATAGTTGAATTAAAGAAACAAATAAAGCAAACAAATGTTTCAAAAGAAGAAACAAAAGAAGAAAATGTAGTTGAAGAAAAAGAAGAAGAACCAGCACAAAATAATAATGAAGTGGCTGAATTGAAATCTAAACTTGAAGAACTACAAGCACAGCTTAATCAAAATAATACAAATAATATGGATTTACATTGACAAGCTGTTGAGACTGATGCTACATCATTTACAGAAGAAGACTTAGAAAATATGTCACAAAGTGAATATAATAAAGCTATGTCTTTAATTGAAAGTGGTAAGGCATCTTTTATATAATTTATAATTAAAAAAATAAAATGGCTAACACTATTATTAAACCAATTCTTTTTTCTAGAGAAGTACAAAGAAAAAGAGATATTAAAAATGTTTTTTATAACTATGTAAATACAGCATTTACAGGTGAACTTAAAAGAGCAGGTGATACAGTAACTGTACAATTATTACCTACATTATCATTTGTAGCTGGAACTGCAGGTGACCCAATTACTAAATCAGATTTTACAATTACATCTGAAAACTTAGTTATTGACCAAACTAGACAATTAGCTGTTATAATTAAAGATATTGAAGCTACTCAATCTAATTTAGCTTTAATGCAAAAAGTTGCTGATAGATTTGCAGAAGCAGAAGCTAGATTATTTGATGAAACTGTTAGAGATACAATCCTTAATGATACTAATGTAACAAGATTAAATGACACTGATGATAATGGTTCAGGTGTAAATGGTGTTACAATAGATAAAACTAATGTTTTTGCAGAAATTGAAAAAATGGTTGTTGCATTAGCAGAAAATAATGTTACAGATAATTTAGTATTATTTGTATCTCCAAAAGTTGCATCTGTATTAAGACAATCAGGATTACTAAACAATACAGATATGTGACTTGAAGCTAGACAAAAAGGATATATCTGACTTATTTCAGGTGTAAAAGTTGTTATTTCCAATGCTTTAACAGTATCACAAAAAATGATAATGATGGAAAAAGGTGCTGTTAACTTTGTTGCACAATTAAATAAAGTTAAAGTTACAGATTGAAATGATGGTTTTTATTCAAACTTATTAGCTGAAATTGTATATGGTACAAAAATCTTTTCAGAAGCAGCTAAATGAATTGTTGTTAATGTTGTAGAAACTGTTAATGCTTAATATGTAAGTAAATAGATAAAATAATCAGGATAATATTATAAAAAGTCAAAAGTAATATTCTTTTATATATTATATAGAGATTATTTTCTCTATTTTGTTTATATATATAATAATACAATTTTATGATTGCACAAGAAGCAATAGATTATGCTAGAAGTTTGACATATTCTTCTAAAATACAATATGATAACACAAAAGGTTTACAAGATTTGAATATTGCATATAATAGACTAAGAAACTTAATAATTAATAAGGTTAATGAAAAGTTTTTTTGGGACTATTTCACAACATATTCTATTGTATGACAAGATGAATATACATTGCCTGAACAAATAAGTAAGGTGGAAGATTTATTTGTTAATTGAGTTAGGTGGAAAAATGTTGCCAATAAAAGAATTGCAGAAGAAACAGGCTGAAATGTATATTATATAGCAGATAATTCTATTTTCTTATATAAAACACCAGAAAAAGATGGTATTGAAATTAAATTATATTGAGAAAAGAAAATTACACCATTATCACTTACATCAACTATTGACCTACCTGATGAAGTTGTGGATTTTTTACCTAAATATTTAATTCAATATATTTATCAAAGAAGATGAATGATAAGAGAAAAAAATGATGCAATTAACCAATGGAAGAATATTGATGAGCCTGATTTTATTATGTTTCTCTCTGATAGAAATGTAAATATTACAGAAAATATTATGCCTGATTTATCATATTATGAATAAACTAAATGAGAACACAAATATATAATAAATTTTACACTTGAATTAGTCAAGATGATAAATATATGAGAGAATGAGAGGTGAGTTATGCAAAAAATATGAATTTGTTTAGAAAAAGTGACTATATAACTACTCATCCACAAATAACCAAAAAAAGAAATACAAATTGAAGACAATTTTATACTGCTGTATGAATTGAATATTTTTGAAATGTGTCATTAGTAATGTGATGAGAGAATTGAGCTATTATAGTTGATAAAAGTTGAACTACATTAGATTATGATATAGATGTAGATGATTTAGTTGCTAGTGAAACATTTTGAGATGATGTTATTTTTATAGCAAAGAATAATAATTGATGATTTGATATATGTTTCAATAATAAAATTGATACATTAAATAAAGTTTGAAGCTTTACTATTAGTAATATATCTTGAAAAGAAACAATAAATTATAATAAATATTATATAGCAAAAGTTAGTAATGATTATTTAATTGTAGCTAGTTGAAAAACTATTTATATAGTTCATAAAAAAGACTGAATTTATGAATTATTAACTTATGTATATATTTGAGAAGAAATAAAAAATATATTCACTAATAATGATACAATTATTACATATACAACTTCAAGAAGAATAAATTTTATAGTTGATTATATACCTGAAGATTGAACTGAATTAAATGTTAATAAAAATATTAATTATTTTTGAAATAATATAAATGAAGCATTTAATTATAATTGAATTGAATATGTAATTTATGATTATAGAAGAAATATATGATATTTTGATTGAACTAAATTAGTTACAATTAGATGAAAACAATATTGAATTGTTAGTAAATTTAGGAAATTTTATAATTTAATTTGAGTATGACCTTTTGTATTTTTCAATGTAGAGAATTTTGTTAATTGAAATTTGAATTATGATATATGATATTATTGAAATTTAATACCACATTTTCCAAAATGAATTAATTTTATATGAAGTGGTGAAGTTAATAGTTCTGATGTATTTTTTTTATGATATGAAGATGAATATTTTTATATTAGTTGAATTGATAATGATTGAAATGAGGCAATTTTTTCATTAAATACTAATTGAGCTTTAAGTGTTTGATGAGAAATAATAACTCAAGATTTTGATTGACAAACACAATTAGAAAAATATTTAGACAAAACTTTAATTGAAATTTGAATAAAATGAGTTTTTAATGAGAGCTATATTTCATTATATATTGATTGAAATATATCTTGAAATGAAATAAAACTTGATAATAATTGAATAAAATGAATTATAAATATAAGTAATAGTGATTTTTGAATAAATAGCTTTTCTTCAATAGCAATTAAAATAAGATTTGTAAATCCTATTGATAAATTATATAGTATAAAAATTAAATATGAACCAGAAAGAGAATAACTTAGATTTATATAAATCTAATACATCTGAAGATATTAAAATAGAACCAATATATTGAATTACTACTGATAAGATTAATCCAAATATTAGTATATTAAAAACAAAATGATGATATACAAATATTAATGTTCCAAGTTCACAAACAATAGTAAATTGAGTGTGTGATTTAATTTTAAATAGTGTTAATAAAGATGAAAACTCATTATCAATTAATAATAATATAATAACATTTAATAAATGATGAACTTATATTATAACTATTTCTTGATATTTTAGCTATGGATGATGATGAAGTAAAAGAGTTATAAAAACACAAGTTAATTGAAATGTCAGATTTTATAATTATTGGGTTCCAAGAGATAGTTGGACTTATTCATTATATACACATATTATAAATGTCAATAAATGAGATGAAGTAAAATTTCAATTAGAAAGTGATTATACTGATGATACAAACTTACAAGAATGGAATAATATAGAAAAAATACAAATATATCTTTTAAGTAAATAAATATGCCAATAGATACAGCAACAGGACAATGGGTTGATGAAACAAATAATAAAGAGCCTGTAAATACATTTTGAGATACAGATGTTATAGATAATTCTGCTAGTACAAATGTAGAAGAACCTATAAAACAAACAATAAAACAACCTACACAGGAACCTATATTGCCTGAAAAAAAAGAAAAAGAACAATTAGAAGTTCCTAGTGAGCCAAATACATTACCATCATATATAACAGGACAACCTGCACAAGAACCTGTTAAACAAGAACAACCTATTAAAAAGGAAGAACCAAAGAAAGAAGAAACTAAAAAACTAAATTTAGATGATGTTAACATAAGTGATAGAGTTAAGGAATATATCAGTAGATGAGTTGAAAAATGATACACAAAAGAAGAAACAAAAGAAAAATTAAAAACTGAATTATCTAAATTATGATATGATGTAAGTTGATTTGAAAGTGATTATTGAAGTTTATTTGAAAATTATAATGAGTATAATAGAACAAAAGAAGATTTTGTTAATTGATTAATGTCTGGGCAAACATACAATAAATGGTATGAAAAAAATAGCACTGATTATCAAGAAGCAAAAAAGATTTATGAAAAAATTAAATGATTAGATTTAAGTGATGAAGGTATTAAAAATTCAATAGTTAGTTGAACATTAGATAATGAAACTATTTCTTATCTATCAAATAATGAGCAATATAAAAAAGCTATACAAGAAGGTATAAAAATAAAAAATGAAAAAATTTTTAATGAAGCAACAGCTTCTTCTGTAACAAAAATGAATACATCTGAATTATTAAAATTCACACAGGATTTATTAGATAAAATGTGAGTTACAGAGAAATATGAAACAGCTTATGATGATGATGAAGATTTAAATAAATATAAAACAGAAATAGAAACTGCTACAATAAACTTAACATCATTATATGCACAAAAAGAAAATATAAGAGCTAAAATTGAAGCTGAAAATCCAGGAGCTAGTCCTAGAATGATAGATATGTTAGTTGCAAGAGAAAGAGCTAAAATTGATGAACAAATAAGTGAAGAAAAAAATAAAGTTGATAGTTATAATAGTTTATATAAGATTAGAGAGTGAGAAATTAGTAGAACTATTTGATTTAAACAAGATAGAGCTGAAAGTATAAAGGCTGAATTTGATAAAGTTTATAATCAAAATTTATCAATAGAATTTGCTGATATAAGTTCTAGAAAACAATGGGCATTAGAACAAGAAAAACAAATTGAAAAGATGAATAGTGCTGAATGAACTTGGCAAAATACAAAAGATTGATTATATTTTGTTAAAAATAATGGTGAATATGTAAAAGCTGTTTGATGAACTATTGAAGAACAATATGAAGAAAACTGATATGAAATAACTAAATATAAACAAGAAGATGGTAGTTATATTATAACAAAGAAAAATATATCAACTTGAAAAGTAAAAACAACTCACACATCTCCTTTATGACAAGAAATATTATGAAGTTGAAATTGAACAGGTGAAGTATTTAATTGAAATGGTTGATGAATTGAAGTTGATGAAAAAATGATATTAAAATATCCTTGACAAGCTTGGACTAAAAATAATAATCCTGCTTGACTTACTTATACTAAAACAGCATTAAAAAGGTTTCAAGATGCTTGAATTGATGTTTATTGATGAACAGATAGACCAGCAAAAGAAGGTGGAAAATATCTAGCTTTTTGAACATTAGAAGATTGATTTAAGGCTTATACAATGTTATGGAACCAACCTTGGTATCAAAATGATACAGTTGAAAATGCTTTATCTACTTGGTGAACTTGAAAGGTTGAATGAATTGATGATTTATTAAATAAAAAAGTTAGTAGTCTTACAGAAGTTGAAATGGCTAGATTACAATATGCACAACTTAGTAAAGAAAGTCCTTGACTTGTAAAAGAACTTGAAAAAAAATGAGTGCTAAATAAACCTAAATTAGTTAGTGATTTTTATCAATCTTGAACAACAGGTTGATGATATAAAATTGTATGATTAAAAGATATATATAAACTTAATGGAAAATTTGTTTATTTCCCACAAAAAAGTGAAACTAGTAAATCTATTACACAAAAATATGATATTAATAATAAAGATGATGTTTTGGATTATTATAATATAGTTGCACAACAATTACCTACAAAAGATAGAGATAGTGATGCTGATAAAGAAAGACTTAAAAATATGTCTATTTCATATATTAAAAGATGATATGATTATCCAACAGCTGTATTAAAGGTGTTATGAATACCACTTCCTAAAAAACAAGAAGACCTTAATTTATTAATTGATTATCAAAATACATTAAATGGTTTATTATGAGAAAATTATAGTTCAAAGGTGTTAAAAAGTATGTCTACACATATCAATAATTGAGAATATAGTAAAGCAAAAGCTATATTAAATTCAACAATTGACCCTAGACTTAAAAAAGATAATAATTTATACACTGATGCAAATACATTAGCTATACAAAAATCTTATACAGATAATATAATAAGCTTATCTGATAAAATGTGAGAAGAAAATTATTGACTTATTGATACACCTATAAATAAATTACAAGAAACACTTTGATATCCAAAAGAAAAAGTGAAGAGATTAGAAACAACATTACAACAATATTTAGCTTGATTTAGAAAATCTATTGCCTGAACTGCTGTTACAGATAAAGAATTACAGCAAATTAAAGATTTTGCTGATGCTACAAATAAATATTCTGTTAAAGAAATACAAACTGTTGTTGAACAAATATTTAGAAATAATTTATGAGCAAGTAATAGTGTAAGAAAGTATAATTGAATACCAACAATTTCAGAAAATGAGTTAGGTTGAAATGATAATACAAAAAATGAAGTTGATAACTTATATGATAAATAATAAAAATGATTGATTATGATAAATTATATTCTTGGTCAGATGATAAAGAAGAACCTGTCATTGAAACAGATACACAGGTTCAACCTAAATCTGAATTAGAGAAATATATATTACAACTTAAAAATAGTTGAGTACCAAAAGAAGAAGCATATAAAAAAGTTGATGAATGGAAAAGACAAAGATGATTTGATGTTTTTGATGAAAGTAAACAAGAAGAAGTAGAAAAAAATCAAGGTTTTATAAAAGAAACAAAGGAAGCTCTTTCTGATAGATGGAATAAAATAAAAGAGTATTGAAGTGATTATATAGAATTAGAAACAGGTAAAGGTAAAAAACTATTAAATGGTGATTTTAAATGAGCTTTAACAGATAGTTTAAAAAGTATTAACAGATTATACTGACAAGCAGGACAAGTTGCTTGATGAATTGGTGATGTAATGTGGGAATGATTAGAGAATACAGTGCAATGAATTGCTCCTGAAACTGCTAAATCTATTGAAAATACATTTAATGAAGTTTTAAACACAGACACAGCACAAGCTCTTATTAAATCTTATGATAAATGGGCAAAAGAAAATCCTGAAAAAGCAATTAGTTTAGAAAGTACTATTAATATAGGTAGTTTATTCCCTGTATGAAAATGAATAAATATGTCAACAAAATGAGCATTAAAATCAGGTGTTAAAAAGGTTTGAGATTATGTATGATGAGTTAAAACAAAAACAATATGAAGTGTTAGAGAAGCTTGACTTAAAAAACTTAGCTGATTAGATAGTAAAGTTGTTGAAGACAGATTGCCTTTTATTAAAAAATATCCACAAGAAGCATTAGATGTAATTGATTGAAAGGTTAGTTTTGATGATGCTGTTGATAAAATTAAAAAAGTTTCATTAGAAAATGTAGATAATAAAGTGTTATTGAAGACAGCAAAAAAAGAGTTACAACCACTAATAGATGAAAGTAAAGTTAAAGCCTGAAAACTTGATGATATTGCTTCAAAACAAGCAAATATTAAAACAAATAATATTGTTAAAAAGGTAGAAAAATGATTAGAAGATTTAAAAAATAAGAAGAGTGAAATAGGTAAATGATATGATGCTATCAAAGATAATTTAGTTGGTATAAAATGAAATGATTTATCTACATTATATAATAAATGGGTATGAGAAATAAAAGATAAATATACACATTTATCAAATACAAGTGAGAATACATTAAAAAGTATAAAAAGTGAATTTGATAAAGTTGTAAAACAAATTTGAAATTGAGACATTAAATATAAAGACTTAAAAGCATTAAAAAATAATATCAAAAAAACACAAATTAAAGAATGATTATGAACAACAGATGATGCCATCTTATCTGATTTTAATAAAAAACTTAATGATTATTTGGTTGAAAAAATACCTGAATATAAAAAGCTTGATACTGATTATAAAATAGCTTATGATAATCTAAATAATTTATATAGTAAAGTTTATGATAAGAATTGAAATATAAAAGATAGTGTTTATAATATATTTAAAAATATATCTTCTCCACAAAATAGTAAAGCTAAAATGGAAATATCAAAGTTATTATGAATAGATGAAGATGAGTTATTAAAACTTTCTAGGGAATTAAGAGAGTGAAATAGTAAGAAGTTTGATAAAGCTATATCAGCAGAAGAAAAGATTAAATGAGCTTGAACTACAAAAGAAATTGAAAGCTGAATTGATAAATTAAATATTACAAAACCAAATAGAATTAAGAAAATATTAAGTGAAATTAAAACCAATGAAAAACTTAAAGAATGGTATGAAAAAATAAATAATGCTGTTAAAGCTGATAAAATAGTTGGTTGAGAT
>Ga0256828_1002040_pt1 | contig 12284 bp, 13 predicted proteins | sample CV88metaG_FD_185993 | JGI IMG/M metagenome (GOLD analysis project Ga0256828, IMG submission 185993) | Hydrothermal vent microbial communities from East Pacific Rise, Pacific Ocean - CV88 | ecosystem: Environmental > Aquatic > Marine > Hydrothermal vents | place: Pacific Ocean: East Pacific Rise... | reverse complement strand
GAGAAACTAAAGGTCTTTCAAAACCACTAAATGTCATCATAGTTGCTGCTAAAACAATTAAAATAACTATCTCTAATAATTGAATATCTGGTGTAAGAGTAAAATACTCCATATCAATACCATTACCAAGATATACATTAAATGCAGCAAAAGCAAATGCTGCAGCTGCTATATATTTAGCGATTACCATATTCCCTTTAAAAAATAAAGGAACTAATAATCCTGTTCCGATTAAAATAATTAAACTACTCATTACATACCTCCAAACATCGCAAATGCACTATTTGCTATATCAAATATCGGTTGAGGATATACACCAAAGAATACAATCAATACTGCATACACACAAAGTGCAATAAATTCAGGAGAACTCATATCAAACTTACTTTTTGCTACAACTGGTGAAACTTCAGCATGGAATGCTCTTCTTACAGCCCAAATTACATAACCTGCACTAATAAGTGAAGCAACAGCCGCTACAGCAATCCACCATCCATAAGCTTTAATAGCTGATACTATAATTGTAAGTTCCCCTACAAATCCCATTGTTCCAGGAAGTCCAAGAGCTGCCATACCTGCTAACACAAAAATTGCTGATACATAAGGTGCTTTTTGCATAATTCCACCCATTTCATCCATATACCAAGTATGAGTTTTATGATGAACCCATCCAGCAATTAAGAACATTGGAGAAATTACTAAAGCATGCCCTATCATCTCATATAAAGCTGCACTTAAACCATCATAACTAACTGTCGCAATAGCCACAACTACAAGTCCCATATGAGAAATTGATGAGTATGCAACCATTTTTTTGATATGTCTTTCATATATTGCAAGCATACCAGCAAATACTGTAGTTGTAAGACCTAAAATAACCATATAAATAGCAAATTCTTTTGTTGCTATTGGCATCATTTCTACTACAAATCTAATTAAACCATAAGCACCCATTTTAAGTAAAACACCTGCTAATAATACAGAAATACTACTTGGTGCTTCAACGTGTGCATCTGGAAGCCATGTATGAAATGGAAATAACGGTAATTTAGCCGCAAAACCAATAAACATTAACCACCAAATTAAAACTGGTGTAGCAATCATTGCTTCTTTAATCATAGTAAAGTCCATTTGCCCTGTTTGTTTGTACACAAGGAAAAATCCAACTAACATAAGCATTGATGCAAAGTGAGTATATAAGAAAAATTTAATAGCTGCATAAACTTTTCTTTCACCACCCCATACACCAACTAAAAATAGCATTGGAACTAAAGTCATTTCCCAAAAGATAAAAAACCATAAAAGGTTAGTCGTCATAAATACACCAAAAATTGGTCCTGCAAATAAAATTAAAAGAGAAAAATATGCACCTTGCATTTTTTCTTCCCATGAAGTAAACACAACTAAAATTAAAAGTGCTGCTGTTAAAATAAGCATAGCTACACTTAATGCATCTACCTGTAAAGTAAGTGCATAGTCAATCCCTGGTACTCTTAAATAATCACCTAATACTAAAAATCCTGTATCAGGTAATGCCTGATACATATCTACTGAAATTATCAGTAAAGCCACAAATAATGCTAAAGCAGCCCATTTAGCTACCCATTCAGCCCCTCTTGATATAAAATATACAAAAGGTGCTAAAAGCATCGGTCCAAATATTAATTCTATACTCATCATATTACACACCTTTTACTATAATTAGAATTGCAACTACAATAATCGCAACACCAATAGCAAATGTTCCGATATAATCACCAATTCTACCTGTATGTCCAACTCTAAATGCTTTAAATATACCTCTTGCAAATGGAACTGTTGAATTTACAACCCAATCAATTAGATTTGTATCAACCCATCTTAAAGATTTAGCAACTCCATTTACAATTACATTTTTACTTAAATATGTAATTCCTGCTTCTACATAATATCCATTAAATAACACTTGGTGAATAATTTGCATAAATCTGTGTTGAGAAATTTTTTGTAATAAATTCATACCTTTTACATATAATCCAACAACAATCGCAAATAAAGTTGTCATTCCAAGTAATAATCCAACAAGTAACCCTTTTACATGTGGCTCTTCAATCTCATGTCCTACAATATATTCTACTGCATTTGTTTGATATAAAGCAATTCCAAGTGTAACAAATGCTAAAATACCTAATGGTAATCTAATATAAAAATTACCTGGAGCATGAACATGTCCTGCAATATCTTCATCTCTAGGAGTTCCTAAGAATATAAGAACCCAAAGTCTTGTAATATATGCGATTGATAAAAGTCCTGCGATTGTTACAAGTGTAGCAACAAATGGACCTCCATTCATAATAGCTTCTGCTAAAACCATATCTTTCGAGAAAAATCCACTAAATGGTGGTAAACCAGCAAGTGACATAGAACCCATAGCCATAAATAATGCAACAAACGGAGCTTGTTTAATAAGACCACCTAGTTTCCAAGCATCTTTTGTATGATGAGCGATATAAATAACTGCACCTGCACTTAAGAATAATAATGCTTTAAATATAGCATGGTTCATTAAATGCAACATACCTGCTGCTAAACTTCCTACACCTAAACCAACAAAAGCAATTGATAAATGCGACATTGTCGAATAAGCAAGAATTTTTTTGATTTCTTTTTGAACTAATGCTGAAGTTGCTCCAATAAATGCACTTAAAGCAGCTACATTTGCAACTACAAGTAAAGCATCTGTATAAGCATAAAAATCAAAAAGTCTTGCAACTATATAAATCCCTGAGTTAACCATTGTAGCACCATGGATTAGTGCTGATACAGTTGTTGGACCTTCCATTGCATTCATAAGCCATGGATAAAGTGGAAACTGACCTGATTTACCAACAGCTCCTAAGAAAATAAAAATAGCTACAACAAATGCAACTGTTTTATCAATTTCACCATTTTTAGCTAATTGATCTAATTCAACCATATTTATATTCCCTACATAATACATTAAAAGACCAATAGCTGCTAAAATAAAAATATCTCCAAATCTTGTATAAAGGAATGCTTGCATACCTGCATCTGCAGCACCTTTTGTTTTAAACCAAAATGAGATTAATAAATATGAAGCAAGCCCCATAAATTCCCAACCAGCAAAAGCACCAATTAAATCTTTTGCAATTACAAGTAAAATCATACCACCGATAAAGAATAATACTTTTGCATAATATCTTGGTTTATCTGGATCATCACCCATATAATCATGAGCAAAATGGATATCTGCAAAACCAAGTCCTGTTGCTATTAAAAGCATTACGATACTTAAATGGTCAATATAAATTCCAAGTGGTAAACTTAAATCACCATAAGCAATCCATGTATAATCTATATTTATTGGTGTATCACCATAATTCATAAACACATAAATAGATGTAGCAAATAAAATAGCTCCTACAATCTCAGCAATCCAAAACGATATTTTATCGTTAAATTTACCTAATACAAAAGCAAGAACTGCCCCTATATAAGGAAGTAACAAATATATACTAACACTAGTCATTGTATTTACCTCCTTCGTCTAATCTATCAGGGATAACTTCTTTAGTAATTCTATTTGATAATAAGAATATTAAAACCCCAGCTGCTGCTTCTAATGTAGCAATAACAATTACAATGTAAGCTATTGCTAAATTTTGTGTCATTCCAAAATGGTAAGCAGAACTTGCTAACACTAAAATAACAGCATTTAAAAGCATTTCAAGTGAAAAGAATATTTTTAAGAAATCCGACTTTGTCGTAACTCCATATAACCCTATCGCAAAAAGAATAATTGCGAATATCATATCTATTTGAAAACTCATGATAATTCCTTCTCATGTTTTAAAGTATGAAGCATTCTTATACTTCCATAAAGTAAACTTGCCCCAACTATTGCTAAGAAGATAGTAACTTCAGCATAATTTTCAGTTAAAACTTTTACTTGCTGAGTCTGATTACCTGCATTTGCTACTTCTACAAATTGAGGCATAATAAATGGAATTACAAAAAATCCAATAGCAATTAAAATAATACTAGCAACTGCCCATGCTCTTCCTTTTTCTTCAGGAAAGTTAGCACCAATTACAGTTACACCAAATAACATTAAAACAACAATTCCTCCAGTATAAACAAAAATCTGGAATAATCCAAGCATCTTTTCACCATAACCTATATAATAAAGTCCAAGTAAAAACATTAAAATTGCAAAACTTAAAACTGCTGGAACTGTTCTTTTTACTGTAATAGAAATTACAGCTAAAACAATAACAGCTGCAAGTAATAATATACTAACCATTATTTTCCTCCTTTGCTGGAGCTTCTTTTGAAGCAGCTTCCTCTTTAGCTTTTGCTTCAGCCTCTGCTTTAGCCTTAGCTTCTGCTTCAGCTTTCTTTTTTGCTGCCATTTCAGCTTTTTTCTTAGCTGCAGCTTCTGCTTTTTTTCTTTCTTCTTCTTTTTTCATTTCAATCCACTCTTCAGGTACATCTACTCTAACCCAAAAATCATCTTGGTCTTCATGAAGTCCACCTGCTCTCATATCAAATGTACCACCACTAAGTTTAATAGCTTTTGGTTTTGTAGGACATACATCTTCACATAAACCACAAAAAATACATATAGATAAACTAACTTCTGGTAGTTTATTTGGTCTTTTAAGTGGTAAAGGTTTCATAATAATCGCATCAACAGGACAAATTTTATTACATGCATCACATCCTGTACACACATCATGTAAAATTTCATGTTTTCCTCTAAACATTTCTGATTGATGAACAAATTCCTTACTAGCATCTTTTACGGCAGTTCTTTCTTCTGCCATCCCTTTTGATACTCTCACCATCTTTTTAATAATATCAACTAACATCTTAAGCTCCTAAAATATATAGTTTTGCAAAAATTACCCAAACTATATTTAAAATTGAAAGTGGAACTAACCAACTCCATGCAAATTTAAGCATTTGGTCAAGTCTAAGTCTTGGGTTACTTGCTCTAATAGCTACCATTACTGCTGCTAATATTGATATTTTTAAGAATAAACACCAAAAACTATCAAAGAATAAACCTCTATATCCACCAAAGAATAAAGTAATAGCTGCTGCTGAAACTACTAACATTTCTGTAAATTCTGCAAATTTAAGTAAAACATAGTTTGTTCCTGAATACTCAGTATAAAAACCATATACAATCTCTTGTTCTGCTTCTGGGATATTAAATGGTGGTTGTTCTAAAATACCTAACATTGCAATAATAAAAATAATCGCACCTGGTAATAAAATAGCTGTAGTTAACCATGTATTCATATAAATGATATCATGTAAATTCATAGTACCAAAAAGAATAGCTGGTGAAAGTGCAGCTAAGAAAAATGGTGTTTCCATAGAAAGCATTTGAGCTAATATTCTCATACCTCCAAGGAAAGAATATTTATTGTTACTACCAAATCCTGTAAGGAAAAGTAAAAATGGCTCAACTCCAATAAGTACAACTAAACCTAAAACTCCATATTGAGTATCAAGCACTACTCCATTATGCATCCAAGGTGTCCAAGGAATTAAAATAACAGGAAGTGCTGCTACAATAGGAGTAACTAATGGAATTATGTTAAACAGATATGGATCAGCTGTTTTTGGTGTAATGTTTTCTTTTGTTAAAAGTTTAAAAACATCATAAATTGTTTGAAGTGACCCAGCTGGTCCATTAAAATGTGGTCCTACCCTTTTGTGTATTCTTGCAAGTACTTTTCTTGCAAAATAAAACACAAAGAAAGTCCAAGCTAATAAAAATATTAAACCTGGAAAAACTAGTATTTGAAATAAAATATTATCCATCATCCTTGACTCCTTATCTATCTAAATCACCCTGACAGATATGCATACTTCCATAAATAAGTGGAATATCTGAAAGAGTTTTTCCTGCTAATAAATCATTTAATACCATAGTATGGTTTACACTAGGTGCTTTAAGTTTTAATCTATATGGATTAGATGATTTTGGCATAGTTACTAAATGCATAAGCATTTCACCTCTTGCCCATTCAATTCTTGTAACTGCTTCACCTTCTGGCATACGTCTTGGCATTTTTACAAGATGATCTTTTTGTGGATTCATTTCACCACTTTCAATACCTTCTCTAATTTTAGCGATTGCTTGCTTCATAATATCCATTGATTGGCTTAATTCTTTAAAGAAAATATCTAATCTATCAAAAACATCACCATTTTCACATGTTACATAATCCATATCAATTTCATCATATCCAGCATATGGCTCATCAATTCTTACATCCAGTTTAACTCCACTTGCTCTTGCAATAGGTCCTGCCATATAATTATCAATTACAAATTTTCTATCAATCACAGCATTTCCAATAGTTCTTGATTTCATAAGAGGACTATTGATGAAAATATCTTGAAATTCTGCTTTTGTATCTTCATATTTTTTAATAGCTTTTTCTAAAGTTTCTAGCCATCCATCTCTCATAGGATATCTAACACCACCTGGTTCTACACAAGCAGTAGCAATTCTTGCCCCTGAATATTCTTCTAATACATCTAAGAAATACTCTCTTACATCCATTGTCCACATTACAAATGTATGAAGTCCAGCATTACCAAAGAATCCACCCATACTAATTAAGTGAGAAGCAACTCTTCCAATTTCACCTAATAAAACTCTCATCAGTTTTGCAAATCTTGTAATCTCTTTACCTGCAATCTCTTCAACTGCTTGAGAATAACAAATCATTGGATTTGGATTATCCATAAAACAGATTCTCTCAACTGCTACAATACTTCCAATAAAATCTTTTCTTTCTACTAAATGTTCTAATGCTCTCCAAACATATCCAATATCTGGATCAACCCATTTAATATCTTCACCATCAACACCTACTTTTAATCTAATAGGCCCACTTGCTGGGTGAGTTGGTCCCCAGTGAAGAATAGTTTCACTTCCATCTTTTGGAAGAGTTTTTTCATTTTCTTCATATTCATCTAACCATTCATCAACGATTTCATCCATATTTCCAATTAGATTTTCTTCATGTTTTTTCCAATCAAAATCTTTTCTAAAAGGAAATTTTCCATAATAATCAGCTGAAATTAAGAAATATCTTAAGTTTGGATGACCTTCAAATTTTACTCCATAAGTTGAATATGCTTCAAGTTCATGCCAATCAGCACTTCTCATTAAAGGAGTGATAGATTCTATTTTACATTCTTCAAGTTCTCTTGGTAAATCAAATTTTAACCATACATTTTTTTTATTTATAATATCTTCTAAAAAATAATTTATTTCTATTCTATTTTCATCAATAAAATCAGTTGGAGAAACAGTTGAACAAGTTTCAATCCCTTCTGCTTTTAAATCTTTTACAATATTTAATAAATCACTTGGATTTTTGAATTTAGCTTTTACCCATGTCGGTTTATAATCTTCAATATACTCATTTTCGTATTTTGATAATACTTTTTTAATCGCTTCCATCATCAATCCTTAAAACTTCATTTGTTTCCAAAGGCCACCTTGGCTTGCAGCACTTGGTTCACCTTTTTTAATCTTTTCTTTAATTTCTTCAAGTCCAGCAAGAATAGCTTCTGGTCTTGGAGGACATCCAGCTACAAATACATCTGCTGGTAAGATTTCTGTTACATTTTTGATAACACTTGCACTATCATTATATGGTCCACCATCATAAGCACAAGCCCCAATAGCAACTACATAACTAGGTTCAGGCATTTGAGCATAAGTTCTAATTAGTGCTGGTAGAATTTTTTTACTTACAAGTCCAGTAATAAAAATAATATCAGCTTGTCTAGGAGTTGGAGTCATAATATATCCATATCTTTCCCAGTCATATCTTGGACTCATAGCTGCAAGCATTTCTAAAGAACAACAACCACTACAAAAATGCACTATCCAAGGTGACTTACTTTTTGCATAATTAAAAAAATCAAGAATTTTTAACATATCTATACTCCTTCATCGAAATCGTAATTGCGGCAAATAATAAAATTCCAAATACCATTGCAATTTTTAAACTATATTCTGTATTATCAAATACAAATAGGCTAAAAAACAACCCACTCATATCAAAAATAATAAAGGCAATAGCAAAAATAAAATAACCAAAATTTGCTTTCAATGGCACTTCACTACTTGGTGGAAGCCCACACTCAAAGTGGTCATTCTTTACATCATTTGGTTTATATGGAGCTACCATAATACCCAGAAGATATAAAACAAATACACCACCTAATATACCTAAGGCATATAATAAAACTGTTTCCATTAGTTTCTCCTTGTCTAGTTTATAAAAGTTTTTTATATAAAATAATAGGATAAATTTACTCTTTTATAAACAAATTTAGTGAATTATAATAAAAAATTATCAAAACAGTTACAATTAGTAATAATTATGTAAAATTTTTTAAAATTTTCTTAACGAATGAATATTCATTTTTAATTTTCTGTTATTATTTCAAAAATTACTCTTAAATTTATTGAAAGGAATCGTAATGAACACTTTAGTTACACTTAATATTGTTCTTCCATGGGCTATTGCTTTAATAATTTTTATAGCAAAAAAGGACATTATTACTAATTCTCTAACTATACTAACTCTCCCTATTTTAGGTGTTATTTCCTATTTGACTTATATGCAAAACTTACCTGCATTGATTGAAACTCCTAAATGGGTAGATGTTTTAATGGTTGTTTATGACTTTGGTTTACTTGGTTACTTCTTTTATCAAGGGATTATTAAAAAAAGTTTTTTAGTTACTATTTTAGCGACTATTCAAATCGCTTTTTTAACTATTGTAATGATAGTGATTGAACATTCATCCACTCCAAATATATATGTTGATAATATAACAGCAATGTTTTATATAATAGTTGCTATTATTGGTGTACCTATCGCTATTTTTGCTACTAAATATATGGAATATGATGAAAAAGATAAACATAAATTCGTAGCTATTGTTATTTGGTTTTTAGGTGTTATGAATTTCGCTGTTAGTGTGAATAACATTGAGTGGTTTTTTGCTTTATTTGAAACGACTACATTAGCAAGTTTTGTGATGATTGGATTTAGAAAAGATAAAGAAGCTACAAATAATGCAATCTTAGCTTTATGGATGAATCAAATTGGTGGAGTTGCTATTTTAATAGCTATCTTAATTTTTATAAAAGTAAATGGAGTTTATCATTTTACAGATTTATTAAAAAATCCTACAACAGTAGCTATGGCCGCACTTGGATTTTTATCTTTAAGTGCATTGGTAAAAGGAGCTCAACTTCCTTTTCACAAATGGTTACTTGGTGCTATGGTAGCACCTACTCCTGTTAGTGCTATTTTACACTCAGCAACAATGGTAAAAATTGCACCTTATTTAATCCTTAGAATATCACCTATTATTAAGGGGACTTTACTTGCAAAATTACTAATTATTACAACAGGATATGTTTTTGTAGTAGCTGCAGTTATTGCCTTAACTCAAGATAATTTCAAAAAAATACTTGCTTATTCAACTATTTCTTTACTTGGTCTTATGATGTTAGCTGCTGCTGTGGGAACTCCTGTAGCTATTACAGCTAGTATAGTTTTAATTATTTTCCATGCTTTTGCAAAAGGATTTTTATTTGTTGAAGCTGGTGTACTTGAAAAAGTATTCCATGTAAAATATATTACAGATATGAGAAGACTTATAGAAAAAGCCCCTCTTACATTGATGTTTATTTTCTTTGGATTTTTAAATATGACATTTGTACCATTTGGAACATTTATTGGTAAATGGATGATGATAGAAGAAGTTAGTAATTTCTTACAACATGGTAGTTATATACTACTAATTTTATATGTTGGTGCTGGTAGTGCATTTTTAAGTATTTTATATATGAAAGTACTGGGTGTAAGTGTAAGAAAAGCTCATGGTATTTCTCATGCACAATTTTATCCTTTACCTATGAGATTTAATTTTGTATCTATTTGGTATTATATGTGGTTACTTTCTATTACTATATTTATAGCTCCTTTTATTAGTGATTTTATTGTACCTATTGTAGAATCTATATCTTCTAGACCTGCTATTCATGCTGATGGTTTATCATTAGTAATGTATGATTCTGTATTATATTCTTGGCAAATCTTAGGAGCTTTAGCACTACTTTTACTAATACATGCATTACCTTATTTTATTAAATTCAAAATTGATACGGTACATCCATATAATTGTGGTGAGATTTTTCCTAAACATATGGGTACTTGGAGTTTTGAGTGTATAGCAAAATATGAAGGATATTTTGTAGCATTTAGTATTGCACTATTTATTATGGTAGTAGTTTTAGGAGGAGGTTTATTATGATTGGTTTAATAGTTACTTTATTAGCTCCTATAATTGGAGGATTTGTATATGGATTTGAAAGAATTATAAAAGCAAGAATGCAAAGTAGAATAGGACCTCCACTTCTTCAACCTTTTTATGACTTTTTTAAGTTAATGGACAAAAGAGCTGTAATGATTCATTCATTACATGCTTTAATGGGAATTATGTATTTTATTTCTGAATGGTTTGCTTTAGGTGTTTTATTGGTTGGAAATGATTTACTAATAGCAGTATTTTTCCATGTTATTGGTGTTTTAGCATTAGTTATTGGAGCTAGTAGTGTAAGAAGTCCTTATTCAGTACTTGGAGGACTTAGAGAGCTTATGCATATGATTAGTTATGAGCCGTTAATGGTTTTAATGGTTATAGCTTTTTATGTAGTTACTGGTAGTTTTAATTTAACAGATATTTTACATTTTGAAGGTTATCCAATTTTACAACTTCCACTTGTATTTATTGCTTTTGTTTTAACTATTCCAATGCTTCTTCAAAAATCACCTTTTGATATAGCAGAAGCTCATCAAGAGTTAATAGGTGGACCTGAGATTGAATATAGTGGTCCTTTTTATGAAGCACTTTATACAGGTAAATGGATAGAATATTTATATGTATTTACATTCATATTTTTATTTGCTGGAAGTCATTATTTAGTGGGTGCTGGATTAGTAATTGGTGTATTTTTATTTATAAATTTACTTGATAATGCTACAGCTAGACTAGATTTTAGAAGAATGGTTAAATTTGCTTGGGCTTTACTTATCCCAATGGCAGCACTAAATGTAATATTATTAGCACTATAAGGAGAAATTATGGGATTTTTTAGTAAATTTAGAAAAAAATCACCGTGGATTTTACATTATAACACGGGTGGTTGCAATGGTTGTGATATAGAAATATTATCAGCCCTTGCTCCAAAATATGATATCGAAAGATTTGGAATGCTAAATCGTGGTAATCCAAAACAATCAGATATTTTACTTGTAACTGGGCCTGTTACAAAAAATTGTAAAGATGTACTAAGAAGACTATATCTTGAGATGCCTGAGCCTAAAGTAGTAGTAGCTATGGGTGCTTGTGCTCATGGTGGAGGAATTTTTAGAGATTTTTATCATGTAGAAAATGGTGTAGATAACATTATCCCTGTAGATGTATGGATTCCTGGATGTGCTCCAAGAGTAGAAGCTGTAATTGATGCAATGGTAGAAGCTGTTGAAATTTGGCAAACAAAATCAAAAGAAAAAGAATATTTAAGAAATCACGATGATGTAATCCACAAATTAGGAGTTGAAGATGATGGTTGAGCCTATTATAAATATAGAAGATGTTACATTAGAAAATGTAGTTGAAAAAATAAAAGAGTTTTATAAAGAAGATGAGTGGAATTTTATCACTGTAAATGGAACAGATATAAAAGGTGAACTTCAAATTGATTGGTTATTTTCAAAATATAACAATAAAAATATTATTCAAATTTTTAGAACTGTTGTAGATTTCAATCAAAAAATACCAAGTATTGTGCCTATCATTCCGAGTGCTTGGCTTGCTGAATGGGAGTTAGCTGATATGTTTGATGTAGATGTAGAAAATGCTGCAAAAGGTGTATTTATAGCACCTGATAGTATAAAAGCTCCACTTAGAGCTGATACAAAACTTTAAGGAGATATTATGGGAAAAATAGTAGTACCATTTGGTTCACAACATATTGCATTGCCTGAGCCTGTTAGTTTTTTATTTGAAACTGAAAATGAAATCATTACAAATGTAGAAGCTCATGTGGGGTATGTACATAGAGGGATAGAAAAAGCAGCTATTACAAAATTTGAATTTAATCAACTTCCTTATCTTACTGCCAGAGTTTGTGGATTATGCTCAATCACACATGCTGGAGCAGT
>Ga0256828_1002038_pt1 | contig 12295 bp, 9 predicted proteins | sample CV88metaG_FD_185993 | JGI IMG/M metagenome (GOLD analysis project Ga0256828, IMG submission 185993) | Hydrothermal vent microbial communities from East Pacific Rise, Pacific Ocean - CV88 | ecosystem: Environmental > Aquatic > Marine > Hydrothermal vents | place: Pacific Ocean: East Pacific Rise... | reverse complement strand
GCAAATGGTGCATCAATACCAATGATTGTATTATCTGTACCTTTTTGTTCCAATAGATATTCTACTAGTTTCTCATTCTTTTCTTCAGGAGTTATAGATGATCTCCAATTTTCATTAGTGATTATTTTCTTTTTATTTTCTTCTTTATGATATATGCATTTTATTTTGTTGTCAGTTGAAAATTCTCGTATAATCTTTTCAAGCGTAAGAGAACCTTTTTTTTCTTCTAAAATAGCAATACTCGTTTTTTTTCCATACCAAGCTCCTAAATCAACACCAATATACTTTTTAATCATGAATTACCTTTTAAAACTATGTAGAATTTTTATTAGAGTTAAGTGTATCACTATTGGGCTTATTGTTTTAGCTATTAAATTATTTTCTTTAATATTGACTGTTGATTGTAAATATAGGGTCAAAGTTAAGGAGATAGCTTAGGTTTATTTCCTCTACACCCTACAACTTCACAACAGTAATACCCAAGTTCCCTTTAAGTCCATGAAATGACTGAAGTTTAGGATAAGACTTTAAATAATCTATAATAACTTTTTTCAATACCCCAGAACCCGTTCCATGAATAATCTCTACTTCGTTAAAGCCTGAAACCAAGGCATCAGATAAAAATACATCGAGTTTGTCTAAAGCTTCGTCGGCGTAGTTTCCAAGCAGGTTAATAGAGATAGACCCTCGACCAGATTTTTCTACATGTACAGTGGTTTTGGGTTTTTTTACCATCTTTTTTTGTTGACTCTCTAGGTAGCGTAGTTGTGAGAGAGGTACACGCATTTTGAGTCCGTCTACTTCTATGGTGGCTTCTTTGTTGCGAATGCTTAAAATCTCACCTCTGGTTGAACGGTATTTGACACTGTCGCCTACTTGGAGTACCCGTTTGTTAGGTTGTTTGACCTCTTTGGCTTGGTTTGAAAGCTTTTTGTGTTTGTGAGCATCGTTTAGTAGCCTTCGACCCTCGGTAGACTCTTTTACTTTCATGGCTTCTAAGGCACGTTTTCTAGCTGCATTGTAACGGTTTTCTAAGGTCGCAATGGCTTTTCTCTGCTGTTCGTTGAGCTTCTCTTCGATGTTCTCTAAATCTTCTCGTTTTCGCTCAACAGCTTTTAGCTCTTTGTCTATCTGCTCTAATTTTAGACGCATTTCACGCTCTAAAGTGGTGGACTTTTCTATTAGCTCATTGAGGTTCTCTTTGTCTTCGCCGTAAATCTCTTTGGCTTTTTTTACAATGTACTCAGGAACACCATAACGCTCAGCTGTCTCAAATGCGTAAGATTTACCGATGCTTCCTTGTAAAAAGGTGTAGGTAGGTTGGCGTTTCTCTTCGTCATAAAGGGCTGCTATGAGTTCTACATCATCATCTGCACTCATAAGTGAAGCCAAACGTTTATGGTGGGTGGTGACTATAAAGGTAATGCCCTTTTTCTTTAGCTCATCAAGCATGACTCTAAACAAAGAAGCAGCCTCGTCAGAGTCGGTTCCTAGTTCTATCTCATCGACTCCGACTATGGCATTTTCTTTTTTAAAAAGCTTAGAAAATTCGACCATACGTCCTGCAAAGGTAGAGATGTCATTTTTGACCGATTGGGGGTCGTCTATAACAGCTTCTATACTTTTAAAGTGTCCCACTTCTGTTTTCTCTTCGTTACATTTAAAGGGAAGAAGGTTTTTAGACATATAGACAGCTGAGAGTAGGGACTTAAGGAGCATGGTTTTACCACCAGCGTTGACCCCTGTTACCAACATAACAGATTTTTCAAGGTTAATGTTAACAGGTTTTGGGTTCTCTATGGCAGGGTGACAAAAGTCAGCCAACTTGACTACCTTTCGCTTGGAAGGGAGTATAAAGTTAAAGTCATAAGCACGGGCGAAAAGTACACGGGCTTGGTAGTGGTCAAATTTGTCATACTCACGGTTGATAAATCGCATAAACAAGTAGTGCTTATGTAGTGTAGCTGAGAAGTTTTGACAGTAACGGTAGATGACCTCTTCTTTACGGCTTAAAAGAACAGACTCTTTCTCTTTTAGGTGAGAGATAGACTGAGGTAAAATATAGAAAAAACCAGCAGAAGTACGCCCAACCACTGAGGCTTTTATGGCTTTGTTAAAACCACCACGCACCAAAAGGGTCTCTTCGCCATTTAAAAAGTGTACTTGGGTATCGACCAAATAGTCTTTGAGCGTAGAAGAGTGGGCGAGTCGGTAGAGTTTATCTTTGAGTTCTGACTTATTTTGTTTTAACGCTCTTTCTATGTCATAAAGTTCTGGTTCACGTTCAGGGTTGATGTTTCCTTCATCAGTGAAGTATAAGATAATATCACTTATCTCATCGTCTACACTGATTTCACGAATCCATTTGTTAAGAGGTTCAGGTAAAGAGGAGGCTTTTAGGGCATTGAAGTACTCTATCATCTGAACAAAAGCGTAAATCTCATCTAAAGAGAGAATCCCTTGCTTTTTTATACGGTTCAGCTGTTGGTCGAGGTTGGGTACCTCTTTCATGGCTGGAAACTCTACTTTAGAGAGAGCCGTAATGTACTTAAAATGCTGGTTAATATCGCCCATCATTTCAATGGATTTGTCACGAGCATAGAAGCTTTTAAAGTTACTAATGTGTTGGTCTAGGTCTAGTTTTTGCGTTATGGTTTTCATTGGGGAGATTATAGCGTATTTATGATTTTAAATTGAAGGTCGTTTTACCGACCTTAGTGGAGCTTTGTTAGTTAAAGGGTACGTGTAAGTTTCGCATGAAGTTTCCTGCGATGATTTCACTTCGTTCTTTAAACTCTGCTCCAAGTTTTGGAACAAAAACCTCATCGACAGTTTCAAAAAAGAGTTTGAGCCACTGTTTAAAGGTGTCGTGGGTTAGTTCGCCTATGCCAAAGTGAGGTCTTAAAGGGTTACCTTCGTATGAGCCATCTTGTAGTATCATGCTTGACCAGAAGTTTACCAACTGCTCAATATGTGGTACCCAATGTTCATTGTTGATGTCATCACCAAGTTTAGCGATAAAAAATGGACCTACGACATCGTCATTTAAGACTTTTTTATAAAATCTTAAGACCATGGTCTCTATGTGTTCTCTGTTCACTGTTTGGACTGGATACATTGTTTTCCTTATTATTTGGACTTTTACTTTAGGTTATAACTAAAATCTATAAAATAATGTTTAATATAAAAGTAAAGTTTAATATAAATATTTGTTGAAGAGAATTTTAGATATAACCATCGTTAATAAAGTTTAATAGAAAAGAGAAGTAATGAGTCACCATAATAAAGAGTATAAAAATCCTATAGCTAGAAGTTTTTTACCAACGACAAGAGAAGAGATGGATAAGCTAGGCTGGAAACAGTGTGACGTTATTTTAGTAAGTGGAGATGCCTATATAGACTCTCCTTTTATAGGGGTAGCCATGGTAGGGCGTATGCTTGAAAAATTGGGTTACAAAGTAGGGATGATAGGGCAACCAGATGTAAAGAGTGACAAAGACATAAAACGTCTTGGAGAGCCACGTTTGTACTGGGGTGTGAGTGGTGGAAGTATTGACTCCATGGTCTCTAACTATACAGCGACTAAAAAGTTTAGAAACAATGATGACTACACACCGGGTGGAAAAAACAACAAACGCCCCGACCGTGCAGTGTTGGTCTACACGAACCTAGTTCGACAGCACTTTAAAAATACTGTTCCTATTGTTCTAGGGGGAATCGAAGCGAGTCTTCGTCGGGTGACGCATTATGACTACTGGACAAACAAACTAAAAAAGCCTATTTTGTTTGATTCAAAGGCAGATATTCTTATCTATGGGATGGGAGAACAAGCCTTACGTGACTTAACCAAAGCCATAGATAAGGGTTTAGAGTGGAAGTACATAAGAGGTATCTGTTACATTGCAAAAGAGCCGATGGAGAGTTATCATCAGTTGCCATCACATAAAGAGTGCTTGGAAGACAAAGAGAAGTACATTGACCTTTTTGACCTTTTTTATGACAATAATGACCCCATAGCAGCCAAAGGGCTTTGTCAGCTGGTAGACACACGTTACTCTATTCAAAATGCACCTTGTGACTACCTCAACGAAGTAGAGATGGATGAACTCTCGGCACTTCCTTTTACACGTGAGCTTCACCCTTATTATGCTAAAGATGGAAAAGTAAAATGTTTAGAGACCATTAAGTTCTCTATTATGACCCACCAAGGGTGCTGGGGTGAGTGTAACTTTTGTGCTATTGGTGTGCATCAAGGGCGAACCATTCGTACGCGAAGTGAAGAGTCCATAGTAAATGAAGCCATAGAGTTTAAAGAGTACAAAGACTTTAAAGGAATCATCTCTGACCTTGGAGGTCCTACAGCCAACATGTATGGGTATGAGTGTGATAAAAAGCTCAAACTCGGAACCTGTGACCACCAACGCTGTGTCGACTCAAAGCACTTATGTTCTGCCATGAAACCAGACCACTCACGTGTGGTAAACATGATGAGGCAGGTTCGTGCTATTCCTGGCATACGAAAAGCATTTGTAGCTTCAGGGGTACGTTATGACCTGATTACCGAAGATAAAAAGCATGGTTACTCTTACTTAAAAGAGATGGTAAAACACCATATATCAGGACAGATGAAAGTTGCACCTGAGCATACAGAACAGCATGTGCTTGACCTTATGGGAAAACCCGGTAAACAGACGCTTATAGACTTTAAAAAGCTCTATGACAAACTCAACAAAGAGATGGGGAAAAAGCAGTACTTAACCTATTACCTTATTGCTGCCCATCCCGGATGTACAGAAAAAGATATGCATGAGTTAAAGCGTTTTACTACTCATGAACTAAAAATTAATCCTGAACAGGCTCAGGTGTTCATCCCAACTCCGGGGACGTATTCGGCTGTTATCTACTACACAGAGCTTGACCCTGTGACGCGTAAAAAAGTATTTGTAGAGAAAGACACCAAAAGAAAAGAGAAACAAAAAGCCATCGTTCAAGAGAAAAGAACGTCTAGCTTTAAGAGTGGGTTTGCGAGTTAAGTCAGCTTGATTTTTATCAAGCACTTCACTAAGGCTTCTGTTATAATCTAGCTAAAAATAGGATATTTATGAAATTTTCAACAAATAAAGAAACGACCATTAAAACAGCTTCATTTTTTACCGACTTAGAATTTTCAGATAAAAGCGTGGTCATTACACCTATGCTCGACAGTAACTTTGGAAAAGAGATTCGCATTGCCTTTAAAGAAGGGCAGGTGATGAAAGAGCATAAAACTAAGTTTCCCATCACGGTTATGACTCTTAGAGGAAGCATCGAGTTTGGTGTAGGAGAAGAGACGTTTGTTTTAAATGAGGGAGATGTTATAGCCTTAGAAGGCAACGTAATGCATGAACTTAAAGCAACAGCAGAGTCTGTGGTTAGACTCTCTTTGCATAAAGCTGATACGGTTGAGAGAGTAAAAGGGGTTTTAAAACTCTAATACTTCTTATTGGTATTAACCAATAGGTCATCTTTATCGAGGTCAAGTAAAAGATGCCCCAAACTTTTTAAGGAGAATAGCTGTAATGTTTCGCCTTTCTCTTTTTTAAGTTCTGTAGAGAATTTGTTTTTAGAAAAGAGTACAAAGCTCTCTATATCTAACTCTGCTTGTTGGCACTTCTCTTTTAGTTTAGAAAGCTCACTCTTGTTTGCTTTTGCTTTAGAGAACTTACACGCACCAGCGATAAACTTTCCAGACTTGGTTTTAGCCAATAGGTCAATTTCAACTTTAGTATCCCAATAGGAACCAATCTTCATAATTTTATCTTCGTTTGACTCGTTGTAGCTTTTTTTAACAAGCTCCATAAAGAGTTGTTGATAGATGAGGTTTGTAAACTCACCTCTCATCTGAGCCCAACGCTCTTTAACCTCAGTATACTCTCCTGCTTTAATTCCCTTATAATAAGGAGAAATCACAGCAAACCAAAAACGCATAAACGGTTGGTTGAAGTTGAGTTTTATGGAGACTTTATCATGGTCTTTTAGTGGTTTTTCTACAGAGATGTCTTTAGAAAGAAGCCCCTCTTTTATCATGAAGTCCACCGACTCTTCACCAAGCTCTTTTGTAGTTTGAGCTTTTTTAAACGCAGAGTGTTCACGTCGGTCACCTGTTGCCAAAGCAGAAAGTACTTTGTGGTGAACCTCTTTACTCTGCGTTATCTTAGTAGTGTCCCCATGAATGTAACGGTAGTTCTTCAAGACCTTCTCTTCTATGAGTTCATCCAAAGGCTTGGTCAAGTCAACACGCCAACCCATCCCTCCGAAAACGGCAAAGTACTCTAGTGCAACTTCTAAGTTGGTGGCATTGTTCTGGTAGCAAAAAGAGCGAAACTGTTGGAGTATGGTTGGTTTTGACATGGGTATGTGACCTTTTGATTATTTAGGGGGAATTATAGCTTATTTAAAAGTTAATTGACTTTTTTCTAAAAAAGATAACACAATAGAAATATTTTTATAGCTTTAGCGAGGAAAATTCTTTACTCATAATGTTTTCGATACCATCTATAATAAACAGCCGTAAGTAAAAACCCACTTCCCATAATAATTGTAATAATATTTAACCCCATGCCCATTTTTGCCATGTAGCCTACGAAGAGGGTTACTGCTATGTTGGTGGTCATGAAAATCATGTCGTTGTAGGCTATGACGCGTCCTAGGTATTTGGTCTCTATCTCTTTTTGGAGTAGGTAGTAGGTGAACGACCAAAGAGAGGTAGCTAAGAAACCGACTACTACTATGCCTATGAGAGAGTAGGTGAAGTTGTGTTGTATGAATGCCCATAGAATGATGGCTAAACCTTGTAGGGCAAAGAAGTAGTGTAGGTTTTTTTCGTTTATGAAACGGCTAAATAGTAGAGGTCCAATGGCTAGTCCTATGGCTCTTGATGCGTTTATCCACCCTATGGCTAGGGGAATGGCTATGATGTATTTGTAGTGTAGGTCTGCTAGGAGCGTGACCAAGGTGTCGAAACTTGTGAAGCCTATGCTTGAGTGCAATATAATAAGGTGCAGAAGTTTCTTGTGATTCTTTAGGTAGACAAATCCACTCTTCATCATCTCTATGGCTGACTCGGTATGTTCTACAGGTTTTAACGATATATGTAGCCCAAAGAGAAAAAATGAAGCGATGATGTATAGAACGACATCTACCATAAATGTTGCGTTATAGCCAAAGTAGTATGTGACCAGACCACCCAATGCCATACCAGCTGCGAAACAAACCGACCAGACCATGGAGTGGATTTCGTTTGTGTTTTTAAGCATCTCTCCTTTTAAGATTTTTGGGAAGAGTGCCATCTCTGCTGAAAATAGAATAGAAGCAGCTAAGGAACGGATGAATAAAAACAGCATAAGCAAACCCAACTGGTCAAGTGAGTGAATGGTCATGAAAAGTAGGGTCATGGCTATCTCTACTAGTAGTAGGAGTTGCATGAGCTTTTTAAACTCTATACGGTCTATAATCCAGCCTGAGACAGGGGCTAGTAAAATAGCAGGAAGCATTATCATCATGAAGACATAGGCTATAGCCATTTCAGAGGCTCCATACTCTAGGAGCATAGAAGCTATGGCAACTTGTGAGAACCATGTACCAAAGTAGGAGATAAACTGTATAAGCGTTAGCCTTGCGACTACTGGGTGCTTTAGTGTTTCTATGTAGGTCATTTGGCTATGTTTCTGTTGGCTAGACATTTTGGGTACTCTCGCTCTACACATAGCTCTTCTGCGTAGGCTTTTATGTTCTCTTCTTTTAAGTTTTTCAGATACCCAAACTCTCTTTTATTTTGAGCTGAACTGTCAAGATAGTTTAGTCCTATGAGTCTTTTTATAATGCTGTCTATCATGTCCATTACTGATGATACCTTGACTATCTCACACCGAGCATAGTGGTTAGTTGGGAACGATACTTCTGCCACACGCAAGGTAGGGTCGTCTCCTGGAATCTGTTGAGCTCCAAAGAGAGGTTTAGAACCTACAGTGGCTTCTGAAAAAGCAGGAATGAACTGTGAGAGGTGTTCTATGGCAGAGGTGGTTCGTTTATGGGTCTCTTCGGTACTCCATGACTTCTCTATTTTGTCCATAAAGTTTTGACCCAGTTTTGGCTGACAGCTTAGAGCTGTGTTGGCTACTAAACCATCTTTATAAAGAGTAATGTCTGTGGTCATACCATGAAGCTGGAAGTAACCACCGGGGTAAGGGGTGAACTGTCCCATACCTTGTGGGGTTCCACGTTCACCATGAAAGATGATTTCAGGGAAAAGTGTTTGGTCGTTTGTTTTCCATTGGCTTACATAGGCTGCTTTGAACTCGACCATACCTTTACATGGAGCGTTTACCATGTCGTCTATTTTACCTGTTCTAAAACCTGAGGCATTGATGAGGTAGTCAAAGTTTTCTGTTTTTTCTTCATTATGGTTTTTATAGGTAATGTCCCATGTTTCATCCTTTTTACTTATTTGAGTCACTTCTGTTTGGGTACGAAGGGTTACAGAAGAGAGTTCATCGAGAGCAAGTTTTGCCCCTGATGCCAAACGGAAAAGGTTTAGACCATACTCTTGTACCATGATGAGTGGAAACTGTACTTTGTCTAGGTCTATGTTTTGTACTACGGGTATCATCCATTCGTCATCTGTTTGTGGATGAGAAACTGTTTTACGTTCTTTTAATGTTTCTAACTCATCTCTTTCGTAGAGTTTGTAGTAGTGTTTACTTTCACCTAAAACTTTGTTTTCTATGTCTCTCTCTATGAACTCTTGGTACTCTTTTTTGAGTAGTTCTAAACGAGGAATCAGAGCAGAGGGAGTACTTTTGTCTGTAGTAGGTAGGGCTATAACGGTTGGGCGATAGTCCACTACAAAAGGGTAAAAACGTAAAAAGTCTATGGACTGTTTGAGTAAGGTCACACACTGACGGTCTGAGATTTCACGGTAGAGGTTTCCACCTGCATGAAGGTGACAAAAAGGAGGACCAGAAACTAGGCTGGGTTCTTTTTCAAAAAGCGTAACATCGAGTCCTAGTTGACCAAAGTAGAGTGCTGTGGTGCTTCCTGCAACTCCACCACCGACAATGGCTATTTTTGCTTTTTTTAACATGTTGACTCCTAATCTATAAGTGTGGTGAGTATATCAGCAAAATTATCAAAAACAACAGAGGGGTTGTGAACCGAGATGTTTTCTCCATAATTGTAACCATAAGTAAGCCCTATGCTCTGCATGTTACATGCGTTGGCTGCTTGAATGTCATTTTTAGAGTCACCAACCATAACGGACTCTTCTACTGAAATATTGAGCTGTTCACAAACATGAAGTAGGGGCAGTGGGTTTGGTTTTTTCTTCTCTAAACTGTTTCCACCTAAGATGAGTTCAAAGTTCTCTATGAGTCCTAGTGTTTTTAAAATAGGCTCTACAAAAGGAAAAGGTTTGTTGGTCACTATAGCAAGACGATAACCATGCTCTTTGAGTCTTTTTAGCGTTTCGGGTACATGAGGGTAGGTTACTGTTGCTACGGCTAAGTTTTTGGCATAGAAGTCTAAGAAAATCTTTAGGGCTTCTTTCCACATAGTAGGGTTAAGTGTTTCATCTATGGTAGAACTTTCTGATAAGGCTCTTTTAACCAGTATTTCTGCACCATTGCCTACCCAGTAGTGAATGGTGTCGGTACTAAAAGTCTCTCTGCCTATACTTTTTAGCATATGGTTTATGGCAAGTGCCAAGTCTGGAGAGCTGTCTATGAGTGTACCATCTAAGTCAAATATAATAAGTTTTTTATTAGTGAATTTCAAATTTAAAACCTTGGTTTTTGCTATTTTTTTGCAGTATACAAGATTTAACTTAAATGGTATTCAAAAGATTAAAAAGATGTTAAAGAATTTTTCTCTTGACGTAAAGAGTAGACTCTATCTAATAGCTCTTTTGCTCTTCTTTGACCTTTATGTTTTTGTAAAATACTTTCTGCTTGATAAAGCGATAAAGTATGTTGGTTATAGTATCTTACTCCATCAATAATAGACGCTGCCAATTTTAAACTATATACCTCTTCATTGTATTGGTTGAGTTCATTGTAGAGCTTTATAAGACCTAAGTGAAAGCTTTGTGACAACTCAGTTTTTCTTTGTTGCCTATAAAATGAAGCCAAGTCACTAAAGATAATAGCCACATATTCGCTGTAAGTTGCTGGATCTTGTTCAGCCAAACTGATGTAATGTTTGAGTGCTTTTTTATAACTCATAGAAGCAGTTGTATACTCATGTTGTAAGGTATAGATATTGGCTAAGTTATGAAATGTCATGGCAAGAGAGGCTTTGTACAATGTTGGCTCTTTTTCATATAAATCCAGTAAAACTTCAAGTGCCAAAAGAAAAATTTCTCCAGCTTTATTTTGTCGATTGTTTTTTAAGTAGAGTGTTCCAAAATCACATAGAAGCATTGCAAACTCTGATTTATAGCTCGTTGACTGAGGAATTAAACGTTTATATATAATTAATGCTCCAATGTAGGCATCTCTTGTTTTATGAAAGTTTCCCTGTTCATTGTAGATGATGCTTAGCCAGTTATAAATATTTAAAACCTTTATTTGTGATTTTTCTAGCTCTTTTGCTGGTAAGTTTTTATATATTCTTAGTGCTTTGTTGTAGTAGTATTCTGCTTGGTTGTATTTATATTCTCTTCGGTATAGGTTAGCTATATCGGTATAGCTTGAGGCTAAACTATAAATATATTTTTTAGGATTGGTATCAAACAAATCTCTTTTAATCAAAATACTTTTTCTGTAATATTTTACAGCTAAATCGTATTGGTTCTCTTCTCTGTATAGCAAAGCCAATGAATTTAATATGTCAGCTATAAAAGGTTGATGTCTCTTTGGATTAACTTTCGATAACTCTTCTCTAAGTTTTAGAGCTTCAAAATATATTTTTTTTGATAGTTTATATGCTCTTTTATTCCTATAGTCGTCAGCTAACTTGTTGAGAGCATTTGCGATATTTTCTTCAATGATGGTTTCTAAATTATACATTATAAATCTCCCGTAAATATTTAACTTAATATATAATACTAATTAAATGTGTATTAAAAAATATAATAAAGAGGTTTTTTTGAAAAGTTACGGAGTTTTTATAAAAAGCCATATAGAAATTAATAGTTTAGAACCATATAGAATATAAGAAATATTGATTTTAATAGTTTTTAATGAAAAATAATATCCTCTTATATTTTGATAAATTAACAGTATAATAAGTAAAATAAATACTGAGGTAAACTTTTATGCAAAACAACAGAATGGTAAATGATACGGTCTATGGACATATACCTTACTCAGGAATAGAAGAGAAGTTTTTACAAAGTAAAATAGTTAACCGACTTATGTTTGTTTCTCAAAATGCTTTGGCATATTTTGCTTTTCCTTCTATTACAACCAAGCGTTATATTCACTCTTTGGGAACCATGCATGTTGCTTCGTATATGTTTAAATATTCGCTTATAAATGCCTCGAGTAAAAGTCGTTCGAAGTTTTTAAAAAAGGCACGTAGGTCTATAAAAAAACTTATAAAAGATAATAACTTAGATATAGACTTAAAAACTCTAAATATAAAAGATAGAACACTGTTGACGTTCTCTACCTCTTTTGCTGAGAAAGAAAATATAACCTATTTGATTATGCTACAGGCACTGCGTTTGGCTGGACTCTTGCATGATGTGGGGCATTTGCCTTTTTCTCACCAGACTGAGTATGCTTTGAAACGACTTTATATTTCTATAAGTAAAATAAAACTACCCAACAAGGAGCAGAAAAAGTTTTTAAAATTTTATAGAGACATCACACAAAATGGTGAGATGGTCTTACATGAGAGTGTGGGGTATGAGTACTTAGATATGCTCTTTAACCATGAGGTATCTGAACAGAGTGGAAGTACCAAAGAGTTGGTGAAGCTTTACTACTTGATGGTTAAAAATATATTTGACGATGTGGTGACAGAGGAATTTTCGTATAAGACTTTACATCAATATATTGCCTCTACGGTTGATGCAGATAGAATAGACTACATAAACCGTGACATGTTGGCAAGTGGATACATATCGACCTCGGCAGATTTATTGCGTATTACCCGTGAAGCAATTTTAATAGAAGAACAAAAAGAGTTTAAACTCTCATTTTTAACTTCCTCTTTGCACGATATAGAGCATCTTTTAGAGAGCCGATTTAATTTGTATAAAAAAGTCTTTTTTACACATAATATTAGCCGACTTGATACGCTTTTAGAAAAAGTT
>Ga0256828_1002036_pt1 | contig 12299 bp, 15 predicted proteins | sample CV88metaG_FD_185993 | JGI IMG/M metagenome (GOLD analysis project Ga0256828, IMG submission 185993) | Hydrothermal vent microbial communities from East Pacific Rise, Pacific Ocean - CV88 | ecosystem: Environmental > Aquatic > Marine > Hydrothermal vents | place: Pacific Ocean: East Pacific Rise... | reverse complement strand
TACCGATTCATCTTGAACATTCATAATCCAATTGGATTATGAATGTTCAAGATGAATCGGTACACTTTGGGGTGTGTAGATTTGTAACAATCGGTACACTTGGTGGGTAGATTCGGTACGTGTGTAGATTTGTAACATTATGCAAACGGTACACTTGGTGGGTAGATTCGGTACGTGTTGAGGTTTGATGAGGTGTGTAGATTCGGTACACTTGATGAGGTTATCGGTACGTGTGTAGATTTGTTACAGTGTGTAGAATCGGTACACTATGTGATGAGGTGTGTAAAAACGGTACACTTTGGGTCTGTGGTAATCGGTACGGTTAATGATTATTGTTATCAGTTGGGCGTTTGCCACGGTTTTTTATATAAAGAGTTAGATAGTTATTTAGTGGGCGTTATGGTGGGTTGTAGTGGTCTGTTTTGGGTGGGCTTATGGTTGGTATAGATTGGGTAGTGATGAGGTCTAAGGGGGCTTTATGGGTCTGTATAGTGTGATTTTGTTGGTTTGGTATTGGGCTGATTTGGTGGGTTTTGGTTTTGGAATAAGTGGAGTTTACACCCTACCCTCTCTAATGGTCTTAGAATTGATTTTAAGAGGGTTTTAGGGTTGGGGTATATAATGGGTTGGGTTAAAAGCCTTTGTGGGCTTATTTTGGGGTTGATGAGGTTAGGCACTCACGGTAAAGGGCGTTTAGGTGGTTGGAAATAGATTGAAAACGAAAAATATCTATTTTTTTAACATTCCTATACCTAAAAAGTGGGTAATTTATCATCTTTGACACACAGGAAACAAATATTTACAAGTAAATAAAAACCATTTAAAGCCCTATTTAATGGGGTTTTAAGGCGATTTTATAAAGTGGGTAAAATAAAAAATAGGTTATATGGTTATTCAAGCACCTAGCCCCCTTTTTATACAGCTCTCATACTGATACACTTTTGACAGTCGTTTTTAGTGCATATCGAAAAAATCAAATTAAAGATAATATTCAAATATTGATTTAATAAGCACCTCTTTTGCGACCCTATGCAAAGAGCTTTTATATTGATAGTATTTGAAATATAAAAAATCATAGCGTTACCGTGTTCTTTCTAATACTTGAAAAGTGGTAGGGGGTAACGCTACCCTACTACTTATTTTTCAATCATATTTTTATATGGTTGTTGCTTACCTTTGGGTGTGAAAAACCACCCTACCCCAAACACCAATAAAATTATAAAGAACTTGGAGGGCTTACCCTCTCCAAATATAGGAGCGTATAAAAACTATGCAAAATAAAATAATCCGAGAGGTGGCACAGCTTAGGGGCATTGATAAGATTATATCTATCTCTCTAAATCTTGGAATCATTTTTTTTATTCGCTCTGATATTAATGGTATTGAGTTGTTAAAAATAAAAACTATCTGTAATAGATACAAGGTCAAATTTAAAATAGTTGAGTGAAGTTTTTTCTTTTAATCAGCCATAACCAAGCTCAAACTTTCAGACGGTAACGGATAAGTAATTAAGCGTTTCTATCCGTTTCTATCCGTTTCTTATCCGTTGCTACTGACCAAATAGAAACGCATAAGAAACGGATAAATGATATATAGCAACGGATAAGAAACGGATAGAACACCATAAAACAGTAGAGAAACGGAAGAAACGGATAAAATATATAGAAATAAAAATAGACGACAAAACAGCTAAAAAATGGTTATAAATGTAAAAAGTGTTGTTTTATGCGTTTCTTCCGTTACCGTCTAAAAAGAAATAAAAAAAGAAAGCATTTATTAAGCGTGTGTTTGGTATCATTTTTGAAAGCATAAAAGAAAGGTTAAAGATGTTAGAAAAAGTATTGACTAAAAACAAAAAAGTTCAAAATTTTAGATTCCACCCTACTGTAGCCGAAATGTTGGATAGATACATATCTCAACAAAAAGAAAAAGGGGTAGCTATAAGTAAAAACTCTTTTATTGAGAAGCTACTTTATGAGAATTTAAAAGAGGTTTTAAATGAAGAAAAATAAAGATTTTCAAAAGTTCTTAGAGCTTAAAGAGAAGTATCAGAGCAATCCAACCAAAGCACAAAAAGAAGAGATACAAAATGAAGTTAAAAATCTTGTTGTTCTTGGATATGCTACCCCAACCCTAAAAGTTGTTTTTGATTTAGGTATAGAGAAATATAGGACTATCGGATTAGAAGATATGACTATAAAAGTCTATGATAAAGATAAATCAATCAGAGGTATAATGAGAAAAACTTATGGAGCTGATTTTTTACCAAAGGGCGTTACTGATTTAGTTCCTTTTAAGGAGTTGGTTTTTGACCCTTTTAAGCCGTTATCTTATTCTAGTAGTGGTGTTGATTACGCTAATCTATTTATTCCCTCTAAGTTTTTTTCTTTTAAACAGACTGAAAAAAATATGATTGATTTTGTTCAATGGGATAAGTATAAAAATATAAAAGCCCTCTTTGAAAATGTATTTAAAACAACTGACCGAATGAATTATTTTATTAATTGGTTAGCTTATGGTTTTCAAACCAAAAAGAAGAGTGGAACAGCCATTATTTCCAAGGGAGTACAAGGAACTGGAAAGGGTGTAATTTTTGAAGAGATTGTAAAGTATGCAGTTGGAGAACGATATGTAACTACCCTTGATAATGAAGCCTTAAAAAGTAGATTCAACGGAGAGTTAGAAAACAAACTTTTTATTTTAGCTAATGAGATAAAAGCAGATTTTAGGGAGGGGAATACAATCTATGAGAGATTGAAAATGTATATAACTGACCCTACTATAAGATTTGAAGAGAAGAATATAAAAGCTAGAAGTATTCCAAACTTTTTTAATATTTGGTTTCACTCTAACAATGATGTTCCCCTACAAATTCAAGGAGGAGATAGACGCTATACAGTCTTTAATACTAAGAGTAAAAAACTTACAGAAGTATCAAAAGAATTAGGCTATCAACACATTAGATTTTTTATTGATGAGATAAAAAAAGAGCGTGATAGCTTTATAACTGATTTGATGCGTTTAAAGTATGATATGGCTTTAGCTACCACCCCACTTTCAACAGAGGAAAAAGAATTAATTTATGAAGCATCAATGAGTAAAATTGAGGTCATGAGTGATAAGATTAAAAATCATGATATAGAATATTTTAAAGATGTCATAGATGATTTTTATAGTAGTTCTGACTTACAGGAAGTTAGACAGGAGATTTTTAAAGCTTTATCTATAGAGAATCAACATGATTTAATTAAGGAGATTCAAAAACAATTTAATGGAAATTATATCAAGAATGATTTATCTAAAATAATATATAAAATTCTTGTCAATGAGAATGAAGCTGATAGGAAGATAGGGCTACAGTTGAATAAGCATTTTGGAAAAGCTGATTATAAAAAAATTAATGGAAAAGCTTTTAAATACAGAAAGATAGACAATGATAAGAATGTTATTTTTGAAAACAAAACATCAAAAGAGATAATTGAAGAACTAAGAATCAAAGGAAATCTAATAATAGAAAACCCTTGATTAACAGCAATAATGCTAAAAGATTAAAGATTGAGAGCCTTTATCTTTTAACATTATAACACCAACCACTTAAAAAAACAGGCACACAAAAAGGAAGCATAATGTTAAACCAACTATTACAGCAATTAGGACACCAACCAACACAGATTAAACCAAACAGAACACAATATAGAAGCCCTTGGAATATCGAGGAAAAAACACCCTCATGTTATGTATTTAAAAATAACCGTTGGGATGGTCAAGACCCTTTAAGAGAATTTAATTATAAAGATAATTCGAGTGGGAACGGTGGGAATATTTATCATTTCGTTATGAACTATTTTAACTTACATGATTTTAAATCAGCCAAACAGAAAATAAAAGAATTGCTAGGAGCTGACCACCAAGAGCAGAACCACCCTACCCCAAAACCAATAAATAATTTTTCTTCTAATCAGCCAAAAGAAGAGAGCTATAAAATAATCAAAACTCAAACATTACAGAATAAAGCATTAATTGATTATCTATCAAAAGATAGGGGCTTAACTTCTGTTAATCTTGGACGCTATCTATCAGAGATTTATTATGAGATAGACAATAAGCGATACTTTGCTATTTCATTTTCAAACGACTCTGGAGGTCGTGAGGTTAGGAATAAGTATTTTAAGGGTTCATTCGGTAAAAAAGATATAACTTTTATATCTCCTATGCCCTTGGGAACACAGGTTAAAATATTTGAGGGATTCATTGATTTTTTATCATACCTACATATAACCAAAAACAGCCAAATAAGCGACTATATCATTTTGAATAGTGTTAGCCTTATAGATAGAGCTTTAAATGTCATAGAGGGCAAATATGAGCTTATAGAATTATATTTAGATAATGACAGAGCAGGGAATGAAGCCACAGAAAAAATTATCAATTCTGTTAGGGGTCGAGTGATTGATAAGAGAACCCATTATAAAGAGTTCAAAGATTTAAATGAAAAGGTATTGAGTGAGAAACTTTAAGAATCGTTACCCCTTTTATATCTATATTGGTATCTATAATTTACTAAAAAAAATATTTCTTTGGGTATATGCCAAAATTAAATAAAACACATTTTATGTGTGTTTTATGTTGAATATATGTTAAAAATTATATTATTCAATATCTCAAGGAAAGGAATTAAAAAAAATGATTATAGCCATATCACACAGTAAAGGAGGGGTGGGGAAATCAAACACCTCTTATAATCTAGCTATAGAACTATCCAAGCTTTTTAATGTTGAATTGGTCGATTTAGACTTTCAAAGAACTGTTACTTATCTGAATGAGTACAGGGCTGAACCTCTCACTATTTTTCAGTTTGATAATGAATCAGATTTAAAAGATTATATTGCACAGGACAACAGCCAAAAAGTTACTATTATTGATTGTGGTGGTTTTGATAGTGACCTCAACAGAATAGCAATGATAACAGCAGATTTGATAATAACACCCGTTTCAGACCATAGCACGGAACTATTAGGACTGATAAGATTCGAGAAGATATTAAAAGAATTGAGTGAAGCACTGGGCGAAACTTTGACAGTTAGAATTTTACTAAATGATGTCAATCCACAGAAGAAAAATTTAACTGAGCTGAAAAACTTTATCGAGGAAAACAAACATTTTTTTCTTTTAAATAGCCCTACCCCAACAAGAGCAGATTATGAAAAAGCGTTACAGGTTGGAAAATCAATTATAGAGAAATTCCCTAACTCAAAGGGAGCTGATGAGATGAGAGAATTAACAAAAGAAATCACAAAAATTATTAAGGATAAAATCAATGGGTAGTGAGAAATTAGACCGATTAAAAAAGATGAATCAAGTTGTAGAAAATGCAAATTTAAAACAGGCAAAAGAAGCACCCAAAAAGGAGCAAAAAACAGACCAAAAACCAACCACAAAAAGGAAACATATTATTATCCCTTTAGAGTGGGATGAAGTGATTAAAAATAATTATGGTGGTACATTTTCCTCTTACGCTTTATCAGCAATTAGAAAGCAATTAGAAAGCGATGGTTATCTTTAGCTAATCACATATATTTAACATAATATGTTAATTATATGTGTGATTATGAAATAGTTTGAAATAATCTGAAATAATCTGATACCCCATAAATCATTATGAAATAATCGTAAATAGTACGATATAGGCATAGGGCAGGATGGGGTAAAGTGTCACGGTATCAATACCGTATGTGTACCCTCATGAACTAACCGAAAAAACTACATTTAAGCCACTTTCTACCGTATGCTATACGGTAGGGGGTATACCCCATTTTTGACCCCTCAAAATCAAACCTCATACCGTATGTGATACCGTAGCCATACGGTAGGTTGAAATAACGTGATACGGTATAAGGGCAGGATAGAATAATATCCGTCAATATTAAGGATTATATAATATTTTGATGGGTAGAATTGTACTTACAAATAAACCCAACCAAAAAGGAGGATAAGATTAAAAAAGATACTAATGATGAAAAAGTAATAGTTAGATTACCCAAAGAATTGAAAGAAGAATTTAAAGAAGCATTGTTAAAAAATGATGCAATTCAATCTAAGGTTTTAAGGAGATGTATCAGAGAATATATAGATAAAAATAAGTAGGCGTTTGAGGGTCATATCTTGGCAGAACTTACCCCCAAACTTTTAAAGCTTTTCCTCAAAGAGGATTAACCAAAGTTCAATTAAAAATTAATTCAAAGGAACATTAAAATGATAACCAAAAATGTTAAAAATATAGGCATAGTCTTATCTCTCCAAGCAGTCGCAACAATAACCATTTTTTCTTTTACACAGCCATTACAAGCCGATACTATTACCAAGAGTGGAAACGGTATATTTATCACAGAGGATTTTTCTTGTAAAGTAGCTATAGCAAATTATAGAGAGTTGCATAGAATCTTAGATATTACCCCACGAACTGATTTTAAATATAAGATATTTTTATCAGAGTATGAAGCAGTAACAAGTGAACTTAAAAAACATACAGGGTGTAAAAATGAAGAGGGGGCGAAATAATGACACAGAATGAATTTAAAAAGTTTCGTGAAGAAATTTTAAAAGGTTTTCAGCTCACGTCAACCCCAACTATTAAAAGCTTATCAGCTCTTTTTTTTAGTGGTCTGGTTTCCACTTATGGGATATATTCTATTTTATTGAGTGTAGGCATAGAGGGGAACACTATGTATAAAGCAATAGGTATTTTTGTTTTAATCCTCATTGTTGCTGATACGTTTAAACGAGGTGCATTAGTTAGATATTACAACAGTCAATTAAGAAATATTATTACAGGTGGTAAAATCTTAAAAATGCAATTAGTGGTTAGTATATTGGCTTTAGCGTTCATGGTGGTGTTTGATGTTGTAGGTTCATTTAGTACAGCGAATTATGTAGAATCAAAATATCAAGAGTTTCAAGCCACAAATAGTAAAGAGTTTGAATTATTAGAAACCAATGCAAAAAATGGACAATCAGCCCTTAGTATTTATCAGCAAGAATTAACCGTGTGGCAACAAGATAAGAAAGATGGTTATCAAACGTGTATGGAAAAATGGAAGGGATGGAAAGCCAAATACAAAGCAACGTGTAAGGAGGAGTGGAACACAGCTAATCCAAAACCACTTAAGCCAAATTCAAACGGTTCTGTATCAGTAGAGGATTATAAAAGCGTAAAGGATGGAGCAAATCAAGATTTTTTATCAGAGTATATTTTTCACATTATCCTCTTTTTATCAATGGCTTTAACAATGCTATTACAGTACACCACAATAAGCGAAATACAGGACAGTAAGGACGATATAGACCAAAGCCTAACAAGTATGGTTATAGGGATATTACAGGACAGATTAAAAGAGTTAGAAGCTAATCTTATCCAACACGAAACACAACGAAATGAATTAATATCAGATGCTGATAAAGAAGAAAAGCGTTTAGGTCGTGACTTTGAAACAAGAGGCAAGGCTATAGGATTACTAGCATTAGGTAAAGCAGTAGACGCAAGGGGCGAAACGGTCAAGAGAATAGCAAATAATGAGAGTTTCCCAACAGGAGGGCAGAAAGCTGGATTTGTGAAAAATCCACTATATAGAGAAAGTGAAGAGCTACAGGAGCAGAACCAAGAGCCACAACCTCAAACACTAACCGAAAGTTTATTATTCGATGAACTCTTTTTAGAGGAGAGGGGCAAAGAGTCCGATAAGATGAAAGGAGCGAATGAGAAGCTGAACCCCAAGAGCAAAGTTATCAACACATCTAAGCGTAAAGAAGTAGAGCTTTTATCAAAGGTTTATAAGATGATGGTTAAGAGTGGAGTAGCAGAGCTTAGAGGTAACAAAGGTTATTACTCATTGATGGATTATAGTAACGCTTGGTTAGCGTTCAAGGAGGAACTATAATGTTATACGACAATATAGAAGCACTAGACACAGCCATAACAAAACTAAGCTATATCCTACAGGCTCACAGAGCCTACACAGGGGATTTATTAGAAGACTATTGGAATGATAAGGGCATTATATCAAAAGCCCTTAGTGGCATTGATGCAACAAATAACGATTTAATAAAAGAGTTTGAAGAAATATCGAACAGTTTAACAGAGATAATGAAGAGCCATAAAGAGGAGCGAATAAATGGCTAAATCAATTTATAGTAATGATGGAGAGATTAGAATTTATGTTAGAAAAAATAAACATATTGACACAATTCAACTTATACGAAATGGGGAAAAGAGGGGAGCAGTAGAAAGAAAAATAGCCACAGATGAAAATATTGATTATTACAAGAAGCAGGGGCTTAAGGCATGGAATCGCCTTATAATGCCTAAAGAGGTTAGGGAGGTAAAAACTCTAACAGATTTTTATTTAACAGCGTTCAATAGTATTAATAGAGCAGTCAGAGAAGATACAAAGAGAGATAGGTTAAGACGGTTTGAAAAATATGTTTTACCATATCTTGGAGGTATAAAGCTCAATAAGATTAAAGCGTTAAGAGTTGAGGAGTGGCAAACGGATATTATTAGACTCTTTGGAGCTAATCAGGCGAGGAGGTGCAAACAACTTTTAAAATCTGTTCTTGACCGTGCTATAGTTTACGAATTGATAGAGAATAATGTAGTAACAGCCACCACACAGATTAGAGAGCCAAGAGAAGACAGTAGAGAAGTTTATACTAAAGATGAGATAAAGAAGATGTTAGAGGGCAGTACAGGGCAATTACATCTATTTATTTTAACAATGGTTGGGTTAGGGTTGAGAAGTGGAGAGATAACAGTTATTAAGTATTCTGATATTGATTGGAATACGCAAACTATCAAGATACAAAGAAGCATAAGAAACGGAACTATATCAACAACTAAAACAGGTATATCACGAACTATAGAGATACCAACAAATCTATTTGTAAAACTAAAAGAGTCATACAATAACTATCAAGAGCTTATTAAATCTTCTTTGTTCACCAAGCCGAACAAAGAGGGTTATATATTTACAACCAAAGGGAACACTCATTATAACGATTGTTCATATATTACGAGAAGACATTTTAAACCACTATTGGAGAGAATAGGGGTCAAGTATCGCACCTTATACAGTTTAAGGCATACATACGCAACATTAAGCATACAGGGAGGGCAAAGCGTGAGCTATGTTTCAAAGCAGTTAGGACACTCCGACACACGAACCACATTAGAATACTATACTAAGTATTTGAAAGATAAGGAGAGCATGATAAGAGCAGATACTATTTTAGACTTTGGTTAATTTTCTTTTAATCAGCTAAAAAAATAAATAGGTTCTTTGAAGGAATTTTATTTTATACGGGTGGTGTAAGCCCCAAAAAATACACGGTTTTGGTATAAAAAACCGTTACCCACTTACCCACGATTTTTAAGCCAATTTAATGTAAGATTAAGTTTTAATAAAGTGGGTAAAATAACCTCTTAACCGAGTAAAACAAAGGAATAAGAAACATGAAAGTAATGACAGCAGAACAACTAATAGAGATAACAGAACTATCAATTAATAAGATAGATGATTTTATTGAACAGGGAATGCCAACAATCGAAAAGGATGGAGATATTTTTTATCCATTAACTTCTATTGATTGGTTAATCAAAAATCATTTAAAAATATATGATGAGTTAGAAAAAAATATAGTATTGAACGCTTGGAAAAAAGGATTAGCTCTAAATGAAATTAAGTAGCCAACAATTCGCCGATTTGGTTGGTGTTAGTAAAAAAACTGTTCAAAATTACAGAGAACAGGGAATGCCATCAACAAAAGATAAAAGTTATTATAAATATGATTTTGAATCTATCAAATGGCTTTTTGAAAATGGGATAAAAGAGCTTAACTCTCCTATCAATATGGAAAAAGAAACGCCACCACCAAAGCACAGAAAAGATTTAGCAGATGCACAATTAAAAGAATATAGATTAGGTATATTGGAAAAAAAATATATCTTAGCTGATGAAGTCCGAGAAGATTATTTTAATATAGCGAGAACAACACGAGATTCTTTTTTAAATTTAAAGAGAATCGCCCCAAAGTTAGTTAATAAAAATCTTTATGAGATAGGGGAGATTATGGACAAAGAAGTTTATAAAATTCTTGATAGTCTAGTTAATGAGAAATTTAAATAACCTTTTTCTTTTAATCAGAATACAAACCCCCACTTTTTCCCCTGGAGGGATTCGCTGCGATTTACGAACCCTCTATAAAACAATTCAATGAACATTCATAATCTTTTAAATATATGTACCGTTTTAAGAAAACTTAAAACCCATTATGCTATAATAACGGTACATATAAACAAAAGGCAGAACATGAGCGAACAAATCAGAAGAGAAACTTTTAAAACCGTGTACGGTGTGGAAACAATCAAAGAGGTATCAGAGCAGTTTAGAGCAGAATACAAGAAAATTAAAAATAAAAAAAATGGTTTTGATGATGTATCAAACTTGTTTCAAAAATACGTCTTATCAATAACTTTTTTATACTCTATCCCATCAATTAAAAATAACCTTGGAATTTTTAGAAAAGTCATTAATGAAGAGGGTGGAATATGGAAAGAAACCGTTAAGTCTAGTTTTTATATTTTTGATGTATATAGAGCAGTTACAGCGAACACAGAACAGGGGATTATCAAGAAAGAAGAGAATCAGAAAAGTTTAGAGTTTAATGTTAAATCAGAGATATTAAAAATTAAAACAATGCTAGATAATGAAACTTATGAAGTAGGGCGTAATCAAACAATAGAACAGGTTAGAAGCTACTATATATCTTATCTATTAGGGTTAAGTACAGGGCGAAGATTTACCGAGATATTAAAAACCGTGACCATAGTTAAAAAAGGTAAGGGTTACTTGTTTAAAGGGATTCTAAAAAAAGATAAAAATCAAAAATCAGAAATAGAAGCCAACCTTTTATATTTATCAATAGATGAAGCAAAAGCCTACTTAAAAGAGCTTAGAACTTTTATTAATGCAAAGCTCAAAGCGACAAAGAAAAAGAGCCTAAAGGACGCTACAGAGGGCGAAATCAACGCTACTTTCTCCAAGGTGTTCAATAATGCAATAAAGAGGGTTACAGGCGATAAGATTCAGAATTTTCACGAATTGAGACACTACTACACCATAGAGGGTACAGCAGTATTCAAAAAGGGTTCAGAGAGTGATAAGGATACAAGATACAGAATATTAGGGCATCACATCAAAGATGATTCAACACGAACATATAAAACTATAAAATAAATTAAAAGTGTACCGTTTTTAAGAAAACTTAAAACCTATTATGTTATAATAACGGTACATATAAACAATAAAGGCAGAACATGAACACTATTGAAAGAGACGAACTATTAAAAGCACTTTACCAAGCAACAACTAAAGGGGATTTATTATCTCAATTTGATTCAAAGCTATCAGAGATAAACGCAGTATTTAGGGGGCGTGGGGCAAGATTGACAGATGATAAAAGATATACATATCTTTTAGAGCAAATTGTTTTTTATTCTCATGCTATTATATTCGGTCACGGCGTACAAACAGCCCACAATTACCGACAGTCATTTATGACCACAGCAAAGAAAAATAAATTATTAAAATTGAGCAGTAAAGAGATTGAAAAAGCTTTTTCTTTTTTAAACAGAACAGAAAAAAAGAACATTATCAAGGCAACCACAACAGAGCCACAGAATCAGCAAAATAAGGACGGTTTAGCAGTTAATGATAGTTGTATCGCCAAAGATGAAATAAGACGCTTAAAAGCTCAATTAGATAATAAAACTTATGGACTAGCAAAAGGTCAAAAAGTAGAGGATAAAGAAATATTTATAAAGGTGGCATTAGTGGCACTCTCTACAGGAGCAAGATTAAAAGATATTATGGAAGATTTGACCGTATCAACAAAAAAAGGTGTTATCTATTTTGATGATGGTATCAGCTCAAAAGAGGGCGTTATCTTAGAATTGGACGCTAAGACAGTACAGGGCTATTTAAAGGCTATTAGAAGCCATTACAGCGATAGAATAGCAAAGGGTACAGATATATCAACAGGAATAAGAAAAGCCGTTAAACGCCTAAATATTAACTTTAACCAAACAATAAAGGGGAAGCTTATCCCAACAGCCCAAAACACCAACCACCTAAACGCCCTTTACCGTGAGTGCCTAACCTCATCAACCCCAAAATAAGCCCACAAAGGCTTTTAACCCAACCCATTATATACCCCAACCCTAAAACCCTCTTAAAATCAATTCTAAG
>Ga0256828_1002035_pt1 | contig 12312 bp, 14 predicted proteins | sample CV88metaG_FD_185993 | JGI IMG/M metagenome (GOLD analysis project Ga0256828, IMG submission 185993) | Hydrothermal vent microbial communities from East Pacific Rise, Pacific Ocean - CV88 | ecosystem: Environmental > Aquatic > Marine > Hydrothermal vents | place: Pacific Ocean: East Pacific Rise... | reverse complement strand
ATGAACAGGCACTTAAGGAACTAAGTGAATCTATAGCAGAACATGGACTGCTTCAGCCTATTGTGGTTATAGAAAAAGAAGAGGGTTATTTACTTATTGCAGGGGAGCGGCGTCTTCGTGCACATAAACTTGCCAAACTCTCTACTGTAAAAGCAATTATTGCTGATGCAGATATTGATGATATTAAATTACGTGAACTTGCACTTTTAGAGAATATTCAAAGAGAAAATCTTAATGCCATAGAGCTTGCAAACTCGTATGCAGAACTCATAGAAGTACATGAGATTACCCATGATAATCTCTCTGCCATTGTACATAAAAGTCGTTCTCAAATAACCAATACAATGAGACTTTTATCATTAAGTGCTTATGCACAAGAGCAGCTTATTTTAGGAAAAATCTCACAAGGACATGCAAAAGTTTTAGTTGGGCTTGATGAGAAGAAGCAAAAGGTAATTATTGATTCTGTTATTGGGCAAAAATTATCTGTACGTGAGACTGAACATATGGTGAAGAATCATAAAGCAAATCCTACAAAAAATACAACACCTAAAGTTGTAAAAAATCTTACTAAAAGTTATGCGGAAAAGATAGAATCTCTACTCCCGTTTAAGCATAAAATCAAAGCAAAAAGTATTGAAATTAATTTTAGTGATGAAAAAGATATTGAAAACTTTCTAACATTCCTGAAAAAAGACTAATCTTTAACCGACCTCTCATCTCTAAAATGCTAGAATGACGCGAAATTACATGAGGAGTTTTAATGCTTGACATACATTTACCATTGATGTTATTTGTCCTTGTATTATTTCTAACTTTGCTTGTTCTTTTAAATAACATGCTATTTCAGCCATTGATTAAGTTCATGGATGATAGAGATGCCTCAATAGCAAAAGATTTAGAAGCAGCAAAAAATGTTAGTGGTAATACAGACGAATTAAATGCAAAGGCAGATGAAATTATTAGCAATGCTAAAAATGAAGCTGCGTCAATCAGACAGAAAGCAATCGATGATGAAAAAACATTGGCTGCATCTAAGATTGAGACTAAAGAAAATGAACTAGAAACTGAGTATAACAAGTTTGTAGAAAAGCTTAACTCTGATAAAGAGAATCTTAAAAATTCTCTTCTTTCACAAATGCCTCTTTTTAAAGAGAGCCTCAAAGCTAAGTTTAGCAAACTATAAGGAAGGGATAAAATGAAAAAAATTCTATTATTATCTTTACTTGTAGTGCCTGCTGTGCTTTTAGCGAGTGGTCATGCAAGTGGAGAAGAGAGTCGTTATTTTATGCAAACAGGTAGAGAGAATGATTTTTGGCCAAGAGTAGTAAACTTTACTATCTTTGCTGCATTGCTTTACTACTTGGTTGCTAATCCAATTAAGGATTTCTTCAAAGGAAGATCTGCTGGCATTGCAACACAACTTAGTGAGATTGAAGCAAAACTTCAAGCAGCTAAAGATGAGAAAAAAGAAGCGCAAGCACGTTTAGATGCAAGTGAGAAAAAAGCAGAAGAGATTCTTGCTGATGCAAAAGCTGAAGCAATACTTTTGGTTGAAAAAATCGCAAAAGCAAATGAAAATGATTTAAAACTTCTTGAAAAACAATTTGAAGAAAAAATGACTTTGGAAGAACGTAAGTCTGCAAGAGAAGCTATTGATGAAGTCTTAAGTGAAAATATCACGAATGATGATATTAATATTGATGAGAAAAAAGTCATTGATATTATTTCTAAGAAGGTGGCATAAATGGAAGAATTAATTGCTAAAAGATATGCAGCAGCACTCTCTTCAGTAAGTAAAGATTTACCTGCTATTTTAGAAGTACTTAATGTACTTTCTGAAGTAACAAGTTCAACTGAAGTAAAATCGGTATTGACATCTCCTATTATCTCAACTGAAAAGAAGACAGAAATGATACTTTCTGCACTTGATAAAAATACAGATGCAACATTTGTAAACTTTATCAAAATTTTAGGTGAAAATAAAAGATTGGATTTAATTCCAGCTATTGCTAAAGTACTTAATGCTGATCAGCAACGTATTGCAAATGAGTATGACGGTGTACTAAAAAGTGCAACAACTCTTGATGAAAAAGCATTAGCAGATTTAGAAAAGACACTTGAAAAATATACAGGTTCGACGATTAAATTGAGACAGGAAAAAACGGATCTTGATGGATTACGTGTTTCAGTTGATGATTTAGGAATAGAGGTAAACTTCTCTAAACAGAGAGTTAAAGAACAACTGATTGATTTCATTAAGAAATCATTATAGTTAGTAAACAGTAAAGGAGTAGTAGTGGCAAATAAATTGCAAGCAGATGAAATCTCTTCGATTATTAAAGAGAGAATTGAAAACTTTGAGATTGATGTAGATATCAATGAAATAGGTAAAGTAGTAGGTATCGCAGATGGTATTTCAACAGTATATGGTCTTAACAATGTTATGGCTGGAGAAGTTGTAGAGTTTGATAACGGTGCTAGAGGACTTGTATTGAACCTTGAAGAAGCAAATGTAGGTGTTGTTGTTCTTGGAACGAGTGCAGGAATTAGAGAAGGTATGAGCGTAAAAAGAGCTGGTGAACTTCTTAAAACACCAGTAGGTGATGCACTTATGGGTAGAGTGGTAAATTCACTTGGTGAGCCTGTAGATGGTAAAGGTGTAATTGAAGCAGCTGAGCATAGACTTATTGAAGAAAAAGCACCTGGTATCATGGCTAGAAAATCTGTTCATGAGCCACTTCAAACAGGTATCAAAGCGATTGATGCACTTGTTCCAGTTGGACGTGGGCAAAGAGAACTTATCATTGGTGATAGACAAACTGGTAAAACTACACTGGCTATTGATACAATTATCAATCAAAAAGGTCAAGATGTTGTATGTATCTATGTAGCGATTGGTCAAAAACAATCAACAGTAGCTGCGACAGTGAAAAAACTTGAAGAACATGGAGCAATGGATTACACAATTATTGTAACTGCTGGTGCAGCTGAATCTTCGGCGTTACAGTTCCTTGCTCCTTATGCAGGTGTTACTATGGCTGAGTATTTCAGAGACAATGGTAGACATGCAGTTATCTTTTATGATGACCTTTCTAAACATGCAGTTGCATACAGAGAGATGTCACTTATTCTTCGTCGTCCTCCGGGTCGTGAAGCATATCCAGGGGATGTTTTCTACCTACACTCAAGATTACTTGAGCGTGCAGCGAAACTTTCTGATGCATTAGGTGCTGGTTCGATTACTGCATTCCCAATTATTGAAACACAAGCGGGTGATGTTGCGGCATATATCCCTACAAACGTTATTTCTATTACGGATGGTCAAATCTTCCTTGAGACTGACTTATTTAACTCAGGTATTAGACCAGCGATTAACGTAGGACTTTCTGTTTCACGTGTTGGTGGTGCTGCTCAAATTAAAGCTGTCAAACAAGTATCTGGTACACTTAGACTTGACCTTGCTTCATTTAGAGAGCTTCAAGCCTTTGCACAATTTGCATCTGATCTAGATGACTATACAAGAGGTCAATTAGAGCGTGGACAAAGAATGGTAGAAGTATTAAAACAAGGACCGTATGCTCCTCTACCTGTTGAAAACCAAGTTGTTATTATCTTTACTGGTGCAAATGGATATCTTGATGACATCCCTGCCTCTTCAGTAACAAAATTTGAAGCAGAGCTTATACCATTTATGGAAGCAAAATATGCAAATATTCTTGATGCTATCAGAAATGAGAAAAAAATCTCAGATGATACAGATGCTGAATTAAGAAAAGCTATCGAAGACTTTAAAGCTTCATTTGCAGTGTAAGAAAGGCTAGTTATGGCTAATTTAAAAGAGATAAAGCGTAAGATAGGTTCTGTTAAAAATACACAGAAGACTACGAACGCTATGAAGCTTGTTTCTTCTGCTAAACTGAAAAGAACAGAAGAACTTGCTAAAAAGTCGAGAGTATATGCAGAGAAATTGACTGAACTCTTAACAGAGATTGCTCAGAAGATGCAAAATGCGAATGCTGAAGGGATAGATAATGTCTACTTTAAGGATGCGAAAAATCCTAAAAAAGTGGATATTGTATTTATTACTGCTGACAAAGGTCTTTGTGGTGGATTTAACTCTCAGACGATTAAAAGTGTAAATAAATTATTAGAAGAGTATAAAGCAAAAGATGTCAAAGTACGTCTTAGAGCTGTGGGAAGAAAAGGTATTGACTACTTTAAGTTTAATAATATTGAACTAAGTGATGAAGTCATTGGTCTTTCTGCGGCACCTGACTTTAAAGCTGCTTCAGAATTTATTTCTGAAATAGCTGGTTCATATGTGAATGGTAATACGGATAAAATTATTATCGTACATAATGGTTATGTTAATATGATTACTCAAGAGTTAAGAGTAGATCAAATATTGCCAGTTGACAGTACACGGTTAGAACTGAACTCTATATCAACTTCAGAACTTGAAGTTGAACCAGATGATGACGATACACTTTTAGATGCATTGGTGAAGCGTTATGTTGAGTATACAATGTATTACTCACTTATCGATTCACTTGCAGCTGAACACTCAGCACGTATGCAAGCGATGGATGCAGCGACTAAGAATGCAAAAGAGATGGTGAAAGAGTTAAACGTTAAGTATAACAAAGCCAGACAAGAAGCGATTACTACTGAACTCATTGAGATTATCAGTGGTATGGAATCAATGAAATAATTAGGAGAAGAAATGACAGGTAAAATAGTACAAGTCTTAGGTCCAGTAATTGATGTGGATTTTACAGACTATCTACCAGAAATTAACGAAGCATTAGAGACAATCAATGTTGTTGATGGTAAAGAGCAAAGATTAGTTTTAGAAGTAGCAGCACAACTTGGTGATAACAGAGTTAGAACCATTGCTATGGATATGAGTGAAGGTCTTGTAAGAGGTCAAGAAGTAAAAGCAACAGGTGATTCAATTCAAGTACCAGTTGGTGAAGAAGTTCTTGGACGTATCTTCAACGTTATCGGTGAAGCTATCGATGATGCGGGTGAAGTAAATGCAAAAGAATATTGGTCAATCCATAGAGATCCACCACCATTTGAAGATCAAAGTACAAAAACAGAAGTTTTTGAAACAGGTATCAAAGTAGTTGACCTTCTTGCACCATACAATAAAGGTGGAAAAGTTGGACTATTTGGTGGTGCTGGTGTTGGTAAAACCGTTATTATTATGGAACTTATTAACAACGTTGCTATGAAACATTCAGGTTACTCAGTATTTGCTGGTGTTGGTGAAAGAACACGTGAAGGAAATGACCTTTACTACGAAATGAAAGAGTCAAACGTACTTGACAAAGTTGCACTTTGTTATGGTCAAATGTCAGAGCCTCCAGGAGCACGTAACCGTATTGCTCTTACTGGTCTTACTATGGCTGAGTACTTTAGAGATGAAATGGGACTTGATGTTCTTATGTTTATCGATAACATCTTTAGATTTGCACAATCAGGTTCTGAAATGTCAGCACTTCTTGGACGTATCCCTTCAGCTGTTGGTTACCAACCAACACTCGCAAGAGAGATGGGTGCACTTCAAGAGCGTATTACATCAACAACGAAAGGTTCAATTACATCTGTACAAGCTGTATATGTTCCTGCGGATGACTTAACCGATCCTGCTCCAGCTTCTGTATTTGCTCACTTGGATGCAACAACAGTACTTAACAGATCTATTGCTGAAAAAGGTATCTACCCTGCGGTTGATCCACTTGATTCAACATCAAGAATGCTTGATCCACAAATTGTTGGTGAAGAGCACTATGGTATTGCAACTGGTGTACAGCAAATTCTTCAAAAGTATAAAGACCTTCAAGATATCATTGCGATTCTTGGTATGGATGAGCTTTCAGAAGATGACAAACTTGTTGTAGAACGTGCAAGAAAGATTGAAAAATACCTTTCTCAGCCATTCCACGTTGCTGAAGTATTTACAGGAAGCCCTGGTGTTTATGTGACTCTTGATGATACAATCGAAGGATTTAAAGGTCTTCTTGAAGGTAAATACGACCACATGAATGAAGCAGCATTCTACATGGTTGGAAATATGGATGAAGCTATTGCTAAAAACGACAAGATTAACGCTAAGTAACCCTTTATAGGGACGCGTTATAAGCAAAAGCTCATAACACTACGTTGTCACTGTGACACCTTCAGCAGGTGGCTCATACGACTGGTCGTATTGAGAGTTTGTATTCTAAAGGATATTTATGGAACTCATGAAGCTAGAAATAGTCACACCTAATGGTGTGATTTTTGATGCTGAAGTAAAACAAGTAACACTTCCAGGGTCTGAGGGTGAGTTTGGTGTTTTAGCAAACCACGCGACTTTGGTTTCATTACTTGATACTGGTGTCATTGTTATCGATAAAGCAGATGGGAAAGAAGTAGCAGTTGCTATTAATTCTGGATATGTGAAAGTCGAAGAAGAAAAAACAACATGTATTGTAGATGGTGCAGTTGCTCTTTCTGGTGAAGATAGTGAACTTTCAAAAGCACTTGAAGCAGCAAAAGAGTTACTTAAAAGTACAGAATCATCTAATACAGCTATCGCAGCTGCGGTAAGTAAAGTAGAACAAATCGGAAAGTCTTTATAAATTGGGAACTCTCCTAGATTATTTCATGAGTAGCAGTGCAATTACTATTTTTGTGCTGTTACTACTTTCTGTCTATTTTGTTGCAACGTTTTGGGTATTTTTAGATAGATTCTATATCTTAAATTCACGTATTTCGGCAGAAGCCAAATCACTCAAGGCACTCTATACAGGTCAGTCAAAATCAGTGGCACAAAACTCACTTATTTTTACTTATCTGTCTCGTGTTACAACGCCAAATAAAGCCATACTCGAGGCTGCCTCTTCAGATGCAATCAGGGTTTCTACAAAAGGGCTTACCTGGCTCTCTATTATTGCATCAACATCACCTTTTATTGGTTTGTTTGGTACGGTTATCGGGATACTGGAGACATTCTCAAAGTTAGGTTCTCAATCTAGTGCTTCACTCTCTGTTGTAGCTCCTGCGATTTCTGAAGCACTTATCGCAACGGCTGCAGGTATTGCTGTGGCTATATTTGCTTATACTTTTCATCTTATTTTAAAGCGTAAAGCGTATGAACTTTCATCTTTGCTCTCTTCTCAGTCTGAAGTTATTTTATCTCAAGTGAATGAAGACTAGTTATGTTTTCTTGGGATGATAGTCCAGATTTAAATATTACACCACTTGTGGATGTCATGCTTGTTTTGATGGCTATTCTTATGGTGACAGCACCTACCATCACTTTTCAAGAACAAATTACTTTACCTCAGGGCTCTAAAACTGTACAGGTTGAAAAACCAAAGACACTCACAATCCGTATGGATAAAAACAGAAAGATTTACCTTAATAATGATACTTATGAATTGGATACCTTTGCAGATGATTTTGTAAATAAGTCTGTAAAGTATGATAAAACGTCTGAAGTCTATATACGTGCAGATGAGAATTTAAAATATAAAAATGTAATCTATATTTTGAAATCAGTAAAAGCTGCTGGCTTTGAGCAGGTCTCTCTTATTACCCTATGAATAATAAGTCTTCCACATTTATCTCTGGTCTGTTGGCAGTTGGTATATATGCTTTTATTATTGGACTTTTACTTTTTTATTTTAACACACGTGATAGCCAAAAGCCCATTCACTATGTAAAAAAGAATGAAGACCGTATACGTGTTACAATGGCTGCTCCTAAAGAAAAGACTAAAAAGAAAACAAAACAACCTACACAAAAAAAACCTACACCCAAAGTGAAGCCTGTAAAAAAAACAAAACCAAAACCAAAAACAAAAGAGACCGTGAAAAAGCAAAAAGAGAGTCGTAAAAAAGTAATTAAAGAAAAAATTGTTAAAAAAGTGAAACCAAAACCTAAAAAAGTAGTAAAGAAAGCACCTCCTAAAAAAGTGAATAAACCTAAAGATCTTTTTGCCAATGTTAAGTCCACTAAGAAAGCACAAAAAAAGAATATTATAAAAGTGAGTTCTAAACCTCTTAAACCTAAAAAAAATAATCTTATTAAAGTATCGAGTAAACCAAGTGCTAGTGATATGGTCTCTTCTTCTTTAAAAATTCAAAAAAGAAGTGATAGAGGTATTGATAATGCTTATTTTGCACTGATAGAGGAAAAATTAAAGGGTTGGCCTGCACAGAGTGAATATGCTGGTGAGATGGCAAAAGTATGGATAAAAGTACAACCTAATGGACATTTTGTATTTAAAGTAACAACAGCCTCTGGGATTGAAGCTTTTAATACAGGACTTGTAGCCTATTTAAAACAACTACAGGGTATAGGTTTTGGACCACATAAAGGAAAGAGAGCTTATACACTAAATGTTGAATTTGTTGCTACTGATTAATAAAATTATACCTTTTTATTTTATATTTTTCTTCTTCACTCTTTGTTAATTGTTTTTCTATAAAATATATTTAATGTTTGTCAACCAAATACTTATAATAGCTTTTAATATTCATTAATGAGTATTTTAAGACTGCATTGATACAATACTTAATATAACGTTTTAAGAACAAAGGAAAAAGATTGCGAAAATTATTATTTATCTTCATCTTAGTGCCATTTTATCTCACAACACTCTTTGCTGTTGATGCTACATTAAAAATAGAAAAAGATGTAGAACAACGTACACGTATAGCTGTTGTTGATGGTTCAGCTATACAGGATAAAAGTGCCTTTAAGATATTACTTTCTGATTTAAAAATATCGGGACACTTTTTACCAGATAAAGTGCATTACACTGGAGAGATATCGAGTAATATTATTCTTCCTACATGGAAAGGTCAAGAGTATATTTTGAAGTATGCATTGACAAAAAGTGGTGGTAGTAAATTATTGGTACGTCTTTTAAAAGCATCTGATGGTAGTCAACTTTTTAAAAAGTCTTATGCCATACCTGGTGTAGCTAAAACACCTTTTCTTATTCATAAAGCAGTCAGTGATATTAATAATGTTTTAAATTTTCCAGATATTTCATGGATAAATCGTTACATTGTATATGCAGCATATACAACACCAGGTAAAAGTGAGATACGCCTAGCTGATTATACATTTAATTATAGAAAAACAATTATTCGTGGAGGATTAAATCTTTTTCCAAAATGGGCTGATACTAAACAACGTAATCTTTACTATACTTCTTATAATGGTATAATTCCAACACTTTACAAACTAGATATATATACAGGAGCAAAAAGTAAAGTCATTAGTTCTGAAGGTATGTTAGTTTGTTCAGATGTAAGTGCTGATGGATCGAAACTTCTTTTAACTATGGCTCCTAATGGTCAAGCAGATATCTATGAATTAAATTTGGCGACAGGTACAAAAACAAGAGTGACAAAATTTAAAGGTATAGATGTGAACGGAAGATATATGGATAATGAACAGCGTGTATTGTTTGTTTCAAATCGTTTGGGATATGCCAATGTCTTTAAAAAATCTATACACTCTTCTGCTACATCACAAGTTGTCTATCATGGTCGTAATAACAATGCTTGTGATGCAAGTGAAGAGAATATAGTCTATGCAAGTAGAGAGAGTAATAGAGCATTTGGAGATAATACTTTTAATATATATCTGGCATCTTCTGGTTCATCAAACACTCGTCCTATTACGACAACAGGCAGTAACCAATTTCCACGTTTTTCCAGAGATGGATCTATTGTTTTATATTTAAAACAACGTGGTAATAGAACGTCAGTAGGATATACAAACTTAGTAAGTTTTCAAAGTTTGCTATTTCCGTATAATGGCAATAAAATACAATCAATTGATTGGTAATCATCTTATAAAAGAAGGAAAGAAATATGACACATAAATTATGGATATTTACAACACTGGCAGCATTGGCATTTTCTGGTTGTGCACAAAATGCACCAGAAGTAGAGGGAAAAGGCAATACGTTTGGTACAGATGCAATTTCAGGAGATACTGTAAGTATCAATGAAAATAACTATGGTAATGAAAATGCCAATGGAAAATATAACAGTAGCAGTGATGGATTTAAATCTATCTATTTTCCTTTTGGTGATTATAGTATTCCTTCTAGCATGGAAGAAAATATGAATACCAATATTAAAGTAGCAAGTAGTGCAGGTGCAAAAATTAAGATTGAAGGTAACTGTGATGAGTTTGGTACAGATGAGTATAACTATGCGTTAGGACTCAAACGTGCAAAAGCTGTAAAAGATTCTCTTGTCGCACAAGGGGTTGCATCATCTAATATGATTATGGTGAGTTTTGGTGAAAGTAGCCCTGTATGTCAAACAGCAACAGATAGTTGTTATGAGAGAAATAGAAGAGTTGATCTTCGTTTAGTGAGATAATATTTGATGTTTGTCAGAGTTGCTAAGCCTCTTTTGGCTACGTTTATACTTTCTATTGCAGGCTTACATGCAGAATCTCTCTATGGATTTGGTACGGAAGAAGCTAGTGGGGTTACGACTACAAGAAGTATGCCACTCAATACCATGTCTGCGATGCGTCAAAAGATACTCTCTCAAGAAGAACGTATTGATGGATTAACAACTATTATTGAAGGGCTAAGTGCTTCGTTAAATGAGTTACAGTCTCAAAATATGCAACAAAGTAGTACCAAGATACAAGGCAGTGATGCATTGTTAGAAAAACTTGCAGGTATGATAGATGAGATTAATGCAAATTATGTAAGTAGAGATGAACTTAATAAGCTATTGGCTACCAATAGTACAGTAAGTAAAAAACAAGAGAAAGTAAAAAAAAGTACACAAAAACATGTTTCAAAAAACAATACATCACTAGAAGGTAAAAGTAATAAAATACTTTACAGTGAAGCGGTAAGACATTTTGTAAAAAAACATTATGATGAAGCAAAAAAAAGATTTACGATTACCGATACCCAAGGGTATAAACCTGCGGCTTCAAACTACTATTTGGGTGAGATTGCCTACTACAGCAAACAGTATGAAGATGCTATTTTTTATTTTAAAAAAAGTGCTGGTCTTTATGACAAGGCGAGCTATATTGATACGCTCCTTTTACATACAGCTATTGCTTTAGATAAAACAGGTGAAAAAAGTCAAGCTAGGATTTTTTATGAAAATATTATAGAGAACTATCCTCAGAAAAAAACAGCAAAAATTGCTAGAGACAGACTGAAAAAGCTTTAGAGTACATGCATGTATAGAAAGAGCCTATTTGTTTTTATCTTTATCTTCTCCTTCTTAAGTGCAGAGAAGTATAGTTATGACTATGATGCATATCCATTTAAGGGTGTAGAGACAGTACCTATAGGGAAAACTGTTTTTAAACAGTATGTTGGGAATAGAGAAAAAATAGTCGATCTTACAGGTCAAAATTTTATTGTTGTCTCTGTACGAGAAGCAGGGAGTGATGGGCGTTTTTATGCTGTAGACAAAGATGGTACTGTTTGGTGGTCAGGAACTATTACGTCAGGTGTTCCTGAGTTTAAAAGTCCTTCAGGTATTTTTCCTATTATTCAAAAAAGACGTTACCATATGTCTACAGTCTATCCCGATGAGAGTGGCGTGAACAATATGGATTATATGATGAAGTTTACTAAACGTGGTCACGCCTTGCATAAAGGAAGTGTAAATTGGCTCTCTCATGGATGTATTCATATAGATCCAAAAGATGTACCTGTCATCTATAGATGGAGTAATCATAAAACTAAAATTATCATTACAAGACATACCTATATGCCTTTTGCACGAGATGATTTGCGTAGAATCTATAGTTATTAAACGCTTAGTCTCCTAACTCTTTTGCTTTTTCATATGCTTGAGTGATAGCAGCGATACATGATGCTCTTACATTACCTTCTTCTAATGCACCATAGCCTGCTGCTGTAGTACCTCCTGGACTCATAACATTGTCTTTGAGAAGTGAAGGATGCATTTCTTGGATTAATTCACCAAATCCTGCAAAAAGACCTCGCATGGTAGCCATGGCATCTTCTCTTTTGAGACCTTGCTTTACAGCACCATCTGCAAGTGCTTCTGCAATGAGAGCCAAATAAGCTGGTCCACTTCCTGCCAATGCTGTAGCAATGTCTATCTCTTTTTCGGTGTTAAGCCATAAGGTGTCACCAATAGCATTTAAAATAACTGTGGCTTCATCTTTGCCTTTTGCATCTCCTGTTAGTGTAGTCATAGATTTACCTATGCTTGCTGCAAGGTTTGGCATACTACGTACAACAGCTTTTGGTTTAAAATGTTTTTTGAGTACCTTTACATG
>Ga0256828_1002034_pt1 | contig 12317 bp, 9 predicted proteins | sample CV88metaG_FD_185993 | JGI IMG/M metagenome (GOLD analysis project Ga0256828, IMG submission 185993) | Hydrothermal vent microbial communities from East Pacific Rise, Pacific Ocean - CV88 | ecosystem: Environmental > Aquatic > Marine > Hydrothermal vents | place: Pacific Ocean: East Pacific Rise... | reverse complement strand
CAAAAGCTGAAGTATTGGCGGTTAGACCCCGATCCATTGGGGTGGCTGAGATGGAAGAGAGCTTTATTGTTAGCTTTATGGAAGCTCCCAATCCTGATGCCAATAAAGCCATGCAGAGTTGGGTGAAGGGGATTTAATTAAAAATCCCTTTCTTTTTTTTGTTTAATACACTATGATGTTCCTCCTGAAGCACCTGTTGTTCCACCACCTGTTGTTCCACCACCTGTTGTCCCACCACCTGTTGTCCCATCATCGGTTGTTCCATCATCGGTTGTTCCATCATCGGTTGTTCCATCATCGGTTGTTCCATCATCGGTTGTTCCATCATCAGTTGTTCCATCATCAGTTGTTCCATCATCAGTTGTTCCATCATCGGTTGTTCCATCATCTGCTGTTCCATCATCCAATGGTTGAATATCAATGCCAACAATAACGCGTTCTACAATAATAACCACAACATCCCAATCTTCAAAAACTTGAGGAAAGACCAATACTGTAATATTACCATTCCTATCAACGATATAAATGGTTAACTTTTCTTGCCCAGGAGCTTTCTCAACATTATCTGGAACATCAACACGCACTCTATCCCCTGGTCTTGATCCTTTTGGTGCGGCAATTGTAATTTTTATAGCTTTTGAGGGAATCACTTTAGTACCATCACTGATAAATTTATACTCTCCTTTAACAATGTTAGCTGTTCGCTGTATATTATTACTTGCATTATTTTCATCCTCTTCTTCCGTCGTGGTACTGCTCTCTTGTTGTGTCACCGTCAAGTGAGGTGCAGCTTCTACAAGATTCCCATTCTCATCAGTAAATTCCGTATCAACAGGAATAATTACGGTCGACAGAATCTCACTTCCATCTTTAATTGGAATTTTTGTCTCTTCAACAATCTTTCCATCTACAAATTGCTCATCCAAAGAAACATTATCTGTAACAGAACGAACAATATTCTCTTCATCTAAGCTTAATGTTTCATTCGATGTCGAAGAACTACTTCCACATCCACCTATAAACAGTACAAAAAATACCATTAAAACTTTTATCTGCTTCATCTTCACTCCTTAAATTATCAAGACTTATCTTATTATAATTAAATTTTATCTACAAAGTGATTAAAATACTTTCAATTTATTTATTCTAATTAAAAAAACAATTAAATTATTATTTATTACTTTTAAATGTTAATTATCATTTAAAATAGTATTGTATTTAAATATTTTTCGATAGAAAGTAGAAGAGATGCTCTTTTTTAAACTTTTAATATGGGTCATATGATGTGTATCGGTGCCAATAAAATCAACCATACCATTTAAAATAAGATATTTTACACTCTTTTCTATCTGCTTATTATAATATCCTTCCATTGAATTCAGATTAACTTGAAATAAAATACCCATCTCTTTTAATTCCTTATACATAGAGGAATCTTCATGCCAATAAAGATAACGTTCAGGGTGGGCTAATACAGGAAGATACCCTCTACGAGTTATCTCATATACAAGATTATCAATATCAATAGGTGGGGAAAAATAGGAAAATTCAAAAAGAAGATAGTTAGATTTTCCAAAACTCAAAATATCTTTCTTCTCAAGTAAAGAAAAAAAAGTTGCATCAATATAATATTCTGCGGCAATATCTAACTCTATCACTATCTCTCTTTGCTCTAATTCTTGTGTCAGTACTTGAAAATTCTCTTTAATAAGCGTACTGCTATTTGGAAAAAGATCACTAATATGTGGTGTTATAATTAATTTTTTATACCCTAAATCCTTGAGTGCTTCTATTAATTCAACCGAAGTCTCAATATCTTTAGCTCCATCATCAATACCTGGTAAAAGATGAGAATGGATATCAACGTTACTTAAAAGATCTCTCTTCTGCTTCAAAAATGAAAACATTATTTATTCTTCTCTCCATAACCATAATCATAGCCATAGCCATAGCCATAGCCATAGCCATAGCCATAGCCATAGCCATACTGTTTATTTTTATAAAGTTTTACGCCATTCAAAACAATACCTGCTGATTTAATTTTTTTCTCTTTTTTCATTTTATTAAAACTCTCGATATAGGTTTTTTCTGCCTCATTGGCCTTAACAATTAAAAGTAAAATATCGGTATGCTTTAAAAGCATATTTGCATCAGTTACACTTCCTATGGGTGCTGTATCAAAAATAAGATAATCATAATTTTTAGATAGTGCCACAATTGTGCTATCAAATTTTTTACTCATTAAAAGCTCAGATGGATTAGGAGGAATAGTCCCTGCTGGTATAAAATATAAATTATCTGAAATAGTTTGAATCACACTTGTAATCTCTATATCATTTGCCAAATAGTTACTCATTCCTATTTTATTACTCCTCTTTAACTCTTTATGCATTCTTGGTTTTCTCAAATCAAGATCCAAAATCAAGACTTTTTTATCAGCTTGAGAAATAATATCTGCTAATCCTGAGGAGACCAAAGTTTTTCCCTCTCCTGCCACTGTAGAAGAGACCAAAATATGTGTACAGTGTTTATCCTCAGAAAGAACAAACTGTAAATTTGTTCTCAAATTTCGAAGTGCTTCTTTAAAAAATCTCTCATTATTATTAAGAGGCAATGTACCATAAATTGGTGTATCCGTTAACTTTTCAATATCTTGTACACTTCGAATTTTTTTATCTAAAAATCCTCTTAAAAAGGAAAATAAAACACCTAAAATAAATCCAAATATCAATGAGGTCAATAAGATTTTTTTCTTATCTGGTTTTATTGGAGTATGAGGAACTGTGGCATCTTCTAAAATCATGGTATTCGCAATAATAGAGGCTTTTGATATCTGTAGCTCTATCTTCTTTTGTAATAAAAAGGTATAAAAAGTCTCGCTCAATGAAAAATTTCGTTGTAAATCTTGATTCACCAAGTTCTTAGCAGGAAGAGAACTAAGTAATGCCTTTTTTTCTCTCATATCGCTTTTAATACGGCGAAGTTTGTTCTCTAAATTATGCTGCACCATAGCTATATTACTTACAATTGTTGACTCTGCAATCATTTTATCTTTTTGTAATTTATCCAAATTGGCAACTATTGTTTCATGAATTTTACTTTCAATTTCATCAATATGTCTCTTCTGTTCTACAACCTGAGGGTGTGCCTCAGTAAAACCATTCAAAAGATCATTTAAAACCAATTTCTCTGATTTTAATTGATTAATCATTTGATTAATTTGTATATTCGATGTCACTGATTTGGAGATATCCTCCTGCTGTAAACGTAGTTCTCGAATACTATTACCACTGAGTTGATATCTCTCTACCAAAGCTTGTAAAGAACTGGTATCAATACCAGCACTTGTCAATGATAGAATACTTAAAATACCAGATTTAACTCCTTGTTGAAAATTTTTAATCTCTTGTAATTGAAGCTTTACTTCTTCTAACAAATCTTTTTTTTCTTCAAGTGTTTGAGATAAAACCATTCCCGAATCAAGCGAGGTTAACGTACTATTTTTTTGCTGATACTCTTTAAGTTTTTTACCCTTTTTTTGCAATGTCTGTTTCAGCTTCATAATCTGTTTATCTAAAAATTCTAACGTCTGTTCTAAATTGGCAGTCTTATTGACCAAACTATAATCAATATAACTTTTTGCAATCTCCTGAACATTTTTTTGACTACGAATAGCAGACGTATTTTGATATTCTATTGTTAAAATATTATTAGATAATGTTTTTACATTCATATTATTACTAACCATATTTTCCTGTGTATCTTTATCATATATTTTAAAAAGATACGCTCTATCATCAAGGGATGAAGCAAAACCTTTTAAATATTTTATTAAGTGTTCTTCCCATGAGTCAAGAAAAGGATCGTCTCCCTGAGTTTTAATCACACGTAAAACAAAATAATCATTTTTAATTTCATTGTTATAGTCATGTTCTTTAAGATATCCAATTGCAGGAACTTTCAACAAAAATTTACCATTATTTTGGGGAATGATTTCAAAAAAAGTATTATAAAGTTGTTTGTCTTGTATGCGTATGTCAATTTTTAAATTTGGGAATGCTTCTACCTCATTTTTTTTGAAGTTCTTTCGAATAAAATAAACTTTAGAAATGTCAAGTTTATCAACAATAGTATGAATAAATTTTTTTGATTTTAATGTTATTTTTGCCAGTTCAATACGCTTATTATCACTATCCAATCCCATTGGATTTGGTAGAAACTTTTCAATTTTTAAATTTTCACGACCATCTAATGTGATGGTCACACTTGAACTATATACAGGAGGTATAAAATATAAGTATACTCCCGTAATACATACGGTCAACAATGTAATCAAAAAAATATAAAAACGATTTCTTTTTAGAATCTCTAATAATTGACGAAAATCAATTGACTCCTCTTCTATACTAACCTTATCCATTTAGTTCTGTCCATTGGTAACATAATCAACCGCTAAATAAGTAGAAGCTAAACTACTAATAACTTGGAGAAGAGGAAGATACTCTCGTATCGTTGTATTTACAAGTTTGACACCTCTTGGTTCTACATAAACAATACTGTTATTTTTCAACATCATATTATTAAGCGTAAGCGTACTTAATCGACTCATATCCAAGGTTCTTATTTTATACTTGCCTCCCTCTTCTCCAATAACATGTACTCTACTAGAAATGGCATAATCACTTAAGCCTCCTGATTTAGCTAACACTTCTATGATAGAAATTCGACTCCCTTCCATCGGAACCACACCCTGTTTTTTGACTTCTCCAAAAACATAAACTTTATGATTTTTAAGTGAAATCTTAACATAAGGTTGTTTTAAATACTTTTTATATTCTAATGTTAACTTTTTATTCAACTCCCTGATTGTAAAACCTTGAACATTAATTTCTTGCAAAAGAGGTAGATAAATTGTTCCATCAGAGGAGACAATATATTGATTTTCTCCTGTATCACTGGTGGTACCAAAAAGTGTTGAACCTTTTAAAATATTTGTTTTTTGATTCATATTATAAATATCAATGCTTAAAACATCATCTGGCATAATTTTACTATCAAAACTCATATTAATATCTTGAGCGTGACTTATATATGCAGCATCCTCATTGTTAAACATCTTATAATCTTTAAAACTACAACCTGAAAATAGTATTATTAATCCCATTACAATATATCTCATCTTTGCTCCTTTAATATACATAGGTTATTTTAACATAAAAATATGAAAGTCACTATAATACAATAAAAGAATATATATAATAATTATTATTCATATGTTTTTTATTATTTTATATAGTTTTTAAATATTAACAACCAATAACCTCCTTATTCTTATTCTACATTTTTCAAAAATAAGCAAAATACTTTGGCTCCTTTCTAATACTTTTCTCTATATAATATAGAGACTCTATTTTCAACAAAACACAACAAGGGAACAGTATGCGTTATTCTATTTTTATCCTATCTTCCTCACTACTTCTTGCCAGTGATCTGTCTTTACAGGGATTTACAGGGTTAATCAATACCCCCAATGCACAAGTTATTGATGAGGGAACCACTGTTTTTTCTTTTAGTAATCAATTTAATAACCATCTACGAAATTATGATTACACCCTGCCTTCGGTATCAGAAGAGGACTATATGGTCGGAATAGGATTTTTACCTAATCTTGAAATTGTTGCACGACTAAGTGAAGTTGATGCCTTTACCCCCCAAAGAGCAAAAGATATTGGCTTTGAACTTCGTGATCTAGGAGCCAACATAAAACTAAAACTCCCCTTTAAACATAAATATTTACCAGATATTGCTTTTGGACTTCAAGATCCAGGAAGTGAAAGTAGCTACTATGCTAATGCTTATGGTGTCATGGATAAAAAAATAGGATTTATACGTGCCTCGTTGGGATATGGGAAAAGTGGTGATAACAAGGTTGCAAAAAGGATGGATGGTATCTTTGGGGGGGTTGAAGTAGAGATGCTAAACTGGGCATCATTATTGGCCGAACATGATGGCAAAGAGAATCATGTTGCACTGCGTCTATCCTTACCCAAAACATGGTCTCACACTTTTAATATTCACACCACTATTGCACAGAATATCACCGAATCAGCTACGTCCATAGCGGTTAATCTCTCTATACCTTTAAATTCCCCCCAAAAAAGAGTTCTTCCTATTGCCAAACAAGAGAAAAAAAAGAGTTTACACACTCAGCCCAAAGAAACAAATCCACTTTTATCTCAGAAACCATCTCCTCAAAAACTTTCTCCGAGTCAAATACAAGGTTCTCTATTGAGAATTCAAGAGCAATTAAAACTCATTGGTTTTGAAAATATACAAATAGGAAAAATAAAAAAAACGCTCTATATTAAGTGTGAAAATAGTATCTTTGATCATAATGATCTTGATGCTTTGGGAGTTCTACTTGGAATTATAACTCAAAATAGCGTTAAGAACCAAACCTATATTCTTACCCTCCTTAAAAATAATTTACAAATATTAACCGTGGCTGGACATACTCAATATTTTCGAGCATATCTTCAAAAAGATAGTCCCTCAAATAGAGTAGCACTAATTCATGATTTAAAGTTTTATCGAACATTTGATGAGAGCAACGTAAGCTTTTTGGGGGACAAAACCAATAGCAGTTTTTTTAAACCCCGTTTAGAACTTTCACCTGGACTCATTACTACGATAGGGACTGAAGTGGGACTATTTGACTATGCCACATCTCTGCGTGCAAAAGCCTATACCACACTCTATAATGGATTAACACTCTCTTCGCTTTATGAAATTCCATTAAACCACAGTTCAAATTTTGATAACGATAAAACCTATGGTATTTTGTATAAAGATCGTTTAAAAAATCGTCTTGTTAATACCCTATTAAACCAAACCCTACATTATGGGTCTTTTTTGAATACAACCTCTATTGGTCGATTACAAGAGAATTATAACGGGATTTTAAATCATACAAACCTCACTACTACCTCAGGAGAGCATGGTTTCAATTTAAGAATAGGAGAGTTTACCCATAAAGATAATGATCAAGACCAACGCAATATCTATTTGGGATCTTATCGATACTTTTATGCACCACTTGATCTTTCTACTGAAGTGATGTATGGACAATTTTGGAATCAAGATAAAGGGGAGATGATTCAATTTAAACGTTTCTTTGGAGACACTTCTGTCTCCTTCTACCTCAAAAATACAGTAGAAACGTATGCTGGGTTTGAATTTACGCTACCTCTGACATGGCAAAAGTCTCCAAACTCTATATTGGGTCAAATCAAAGGACGCAAAGATTTTACTTATGGCATACGTACGGTGGTCAAAAGTCCCAAAGATGCCAATTATATCAACCCAGGAGGAGCCATTATCCCTCGCAGTGACTTAGAGTTAACAACACACTATCTCAACCGAGATCGCCTCAATAGTGCTTATATCACAACGCACCTTGATCGTCTACGGGAATCTGCTTTACACCATAACGAATAGTAACTATATTCGTTGGTTTTTTTGATCTAATATATGAAAAATCTTTTTTAGATATGCTTGAAAAATTATTTTTTCATCAAATTGTACCGCAACTTTCTCTCTTCCTTGTTGCCCCATTTTTTCTCTCTCCTCAGGAGAGATTTCAATAACTTTTCTCATCTCTTCAACCAAGGAGAGAGAATCCTTTGCTTTACACAAAAAACCATTAACCCCATCACTCACCACATCCCTACACCCTGCTACATTGGTGGTAACAATTGGTTTGGCCATACTGGCTGCCTCTAAAAGTACCCGAGAGAGACCTTCACGATAAGAAGGCAACACAATACAGTCTACCTCTGCGATGATTTGTTCCATATTATCTGAAAAACAGACATACTCTATTAATCGTTCATCAATCCACTCGTTCAATAGCGTCTTTGATATTGCAGAAGGATTTCCAGGATAAAGAGAACCAATAAGTTGAAAGCGTACATGAGAAAACTCTTTTTGTAATATCTTAATCGCTTCAATATATTCCAAAATACCTTTTTCCCGAATAAGTCGAGCAATCATTAAAAAAATCACCTCTTTCTCTTTTGCTTCCTTTGAGTCAGGAGGACTAAATCGCTTGGTATCAATGCCTGATCCTGGAATAACCTGACTTTGATGGGCTTTTAGCAGTTTTTTATCGACAAAAAGTTTTTGATCTTCTCTATTTTGGAAAAAAACCCCATCAGCAAACCGAAAGGAGATCTTATAAAGCAATCGAGCTACTTTGGCACTGAGATTTTCATTCAAAAAGATGGTTCCAAGTCCAGAGACATTATTAATCACAGGAATCCCCAACCGTTTAGCTGCCAACGTTCCATAAATATTAGGTTTAATGGTATATTGTAGTAAAATATCAGGCTTTAATTGTTTATATATTGTATAAAATTTATAAATTTGAATCAACTCTTTGAGAGGATTGGTACTGTCATTGTCAAGGGGAAGATCAATCCACTCAAAACCCTCTTCAATAATTTTTTGAGAGTAATCATCTTGGGGTGATAGTGCTACCACCCGAAACCCCTCCTCTCGTAAGACTCTCATCAAGTTTAAACGAAAATTATAAATATTCCACGATGTATTTAGTACAACAGCTATTGTTTTATCCCTCATAAAAGTTCCTTTTTATTATCCAAACCATCTCTCTCTCCACATTTGATACATGAGTATAAACCAAACAATACTGATATTATCGGATCGCCCCTCCAACAGTGCCTGCTTCAATCTCAAAACTTCATCAATATCAAATACGTCACCATCCAAACAATCAGCATCCAAATGCTTCTCAACCAAAAGACGAAGATCCCCTCTGAGCCATGAGATAAGAGGAATTTGAAATCCAGCTTTAGGTCTGTCTACCATTGCAGAAGGGATATAACGATAGAGAATCTGGCGTGAGAGGTATTTCCCCTGTCTATTTTTATATTTTTGTGCCACAGGTACCCGTGCCATATACTCCACGATGCGATGATCCAACAGGGGTTCTCTCCCCTCTAAACTTACGGACATTGTTGCTCTATCCACTTTGGTTAAAACATCATCCACCATAAATGTTTTATAATCAACTCGCATCATCTCATCTAAAAAATTTTTCCCCTTACTCATTGCAAAGGGGTGATAATATTTTGTTTTTGCTTCTATGGTTAAAAGTTTTTGAATTGCTCTCTGATCCACATAAGAGGTAGCCTCCAAGAACATCTCCTCCAAAGAGTTGGCATTAATCGCCCGTGTCAACTTACTGTATTTATCCCTAATGTTGGTCTGTTGTACCCGTTTAGGCAGTCGACTATTGATCTGTTCAATACGTTTTTCACCCAAACCATTGACCAAGCTTTTGACCATTAATTTTTTGAAATCCGAAGAGAATATAGACGAAAATTTATTTAAAAAGAAATATTTACTGTATCCACAAAAGACCTCATCTCCTCCATCAGCTGAGAGTGCCACGGTTATCTCTTTACGTGCCAAGTCAGAGACCAACATGGTTGGTAGTGCAGAACTGTCCCCAAAGGGTTCATCATAGTAAAAAGGCAACTGCTCCACCCGTTGAAGCATATCCTTTGCAGCCACATAATACTCTGTATGATTGGTCTTAAAATGTTGAGCAACTGCCTTGGCATGATCAGCTTCATTGTATTTTTTTTCTTTGAATCCGATGGTATAGGTATGTAATTTTTCAGAATGATGCTTGCTCAACAGTGCTGTCACCAAAGAGGAATCATACCCCCCACTCAAAAAAACGCCCACAGGAACATCAGAGACCATTCTTAGCTCCACAGCATCGGTTAAAATCTCTTCAAGTTCATCAATAATCTCTGTTTCACTCTTATCAAACTTCTCTTGTTCATAACATGCATCCACCGACCAATATTGCACCAAATGGTATTCCAAATTTTTAAGATTCAGCTCAAGGTAATGTCCAGCCTCTAACTTATGGGTCTGTTGAAATATGGTATGAGGTGCAGGGATATACCCAAATTGGAAATAGTAAGGCAAAACCTCTCTATTGAGTTCTTTTTTAAAAGAGGAATGTTCATGAAATGACTTAAGTTCAGAAGCAAAGAGAAAACTTTTGCCTTTGGGATAATAATAGAGGGGTTTTACCCCTGCTCGATCTCGCACCAAAAAAAGTTTCTCTTTGATGCTATCCACAATAGCAAAAGCAAACATCCCGATAAACTTCTCCAAAGCATCCATACCCCATGCTTGATAGGCATAGAGGATCACCTCTGTATCGCTTTGAGATCGAAACTGATAGCCCAATTTTTCCAGTTCACTGCGAATGGCTTTAAAATTATAAACCTCCCCATTAAAAACAATAACATAGTGACCACACGTTGAGACAAAAGGCTGATGTCCTAGCGAAGAGAGATCCTGTATTGCCAAACGATTATGCCCAAGATGAACACAAGCAGAATTAATCTCCTCAATCCACACCCCTCTATCATCTGGACCGCGGTGGGCTTGAACTGCTAACATACGCTTAAGAGCATCCTCTTCTCGTTGAGGAGAGATGAAACCAACAATGCCACACATACCTTATCCTTTTTAAGTTTTTACAAAATATCCATCCACAAAATATTTCGATAGGGTATCCACCAGTTAGAGAATACCCCAAAATTCAACCAAACAAACAATACCATAAAATAGAGAAAAATAATCAAAAATGTACTCAACGAGGGAGCGATCTTACGTCGAGCCAACAGAGGCAAACGCGACCATACCACAATCTGAATCGGAATAAAATAGAGACTCATACGATCCACAGCTGTTGAGGCAAAAGGCACCAATCCCATGGCAATAACTGAAGCCAATGCGATCATCACCCACAATCCATAGTCATTAAACTGCCTTCTCCACTCTTTTCTAAAGAGCAACAACAACATGGCAGGAATAAAATTGAGTACCGCCCGTATCATTGCCCCACCAGATTGCATCTGTGCCTCAACATAGTTTGTCCATAAATCAGCAGAAGCTTGCTCCACAAACGCACTCCAAACCCCTATTCCAGCCAGCAACAGTGCTAAAAAACGAAAGAACTTTCCTTTTCCCTGCTGAAAAATACCAAAGGCAATCATCAAAATTGCTGACTTGTGAAAAGTAATCGCCAACACAATAAAAAAGACAAAGGTCTTAAACCTCTTTTTGTCCAGTGATGCCAATCCCCACATCACAAATCCCAGTGCAACTCCCTGACGTACATACCCCATACTCACCACAATAATCAAATAGGGAATCGCCACTGCCAACCCCACCCAAGGATTAGGCTGACGACGCAAAAGTGCAAAAAGCCCCGAAAAGAATATGGCAGCACAGATAAAATTAACCAAATAGATCCCACCCCACCCCATATCATTGATGGTATAGGTAAGCCACATATATCCTATATCCCCCGACTGCATCGCCTCTTCAAAACTCATATAAGGAAGTTGCTGGAAACGCCACAAATAGTTATTCCAATCTCCCCCCACATGATGACGGAGTCCAATCAAGACAGTGAATATAATCCATAACCATATCCAAGTCCCCTGAGATAGACGAATCGGTCTACTTGCTTTATTCAGTGCGATATAGGCGACAGAGAGATAGAGTATCCAATAGAAGAGCATTTTTTCCTTTCATTAATCACTAGATAGTAGCACTAATTTTATAGTTTACGAGTATAATATATCTTTATATTATTATAGATATTCTCTAGTAACACTTTTTTATTATAAATTTGGTTAATGGCTAAACTCATTGATTCTGCTTCATCATCATAATTATGAGCCAACTCATTTCTATCTTCTCGCAAGACTTTCCACTCATTAGCACTTTCAAGTAAAGACAATTTTTCCATTATATTTAAAATATCAATAAATGGTACACCCTCAATCTCTTCACCCAAAAAGAGTAACATACTTTTAAAAAGTTTTTGTCCCATGGCATCTTGTAACTTTGCAAATCTAAACAGAAATTGATCCAAGGTCTTAATCTCATCATCACTCAAAGATTGATATCGTGTTTCATCTAAAGGCATAATGGTTGACAATTCACGATAGGCTTGATCAACTCGTAATAGATGTCTATCACATTCATAAAAAATTCTATTTAGTTTTTCTATAATTAATGTTTTATTCATAATAAAATCCCTTGGGACAAAGCCTCTTTTTCGATACTTCTTTGTTTGTTGGTAGAGATGATAACATCTATTTTTTGTTCTCCTATTCGATTGTAAAGTCTTAGTTTAAAGGCACTCTTTTTCTCCATGATCTCTTTTGCACTCAAATCAAGAGATAACTCTATAAACA
>Ga0256828_1002033_pt1 | contig 12326 bp, 10 predicted proteins | sample CV88metaG_FD_185993 | JGI IMG/M metagenome (GOLD analysis project Ga0256828, IMG submission 185993) | Hydrothermal vent microbial communities from East Pacific Rise, Pacific Ocean - CV88 | ecosystem: Environmental > Aquatic > Marine > Hydrothermal vents | place: Pacific Ocean: East Pacific Rise... | reverse complement strand
GTCGACAGTCATTTTCAGTACCACCGGTCTGCCTTTAAAATAGAAGAGTATAAGACCTCCCCTCCTTCCCCCATATAACCGTAGGGTCGATTTATCGACCGCTACCATCCAACATGCCATTTTAGATTCATTGGTCGGTAAACCGACCCTACCACAATACATAACTAATATATCAATCAGGAATACAAACTATGAAACTTACAAAACTCAGCCTTCTCACGGCAACCCTGCTCCTCTCTCAGACCGCTTTTGCCGAAGAGATTACCCTTGAACCCATTGATGTCATCTCTACCAACAAGACTGAACAATCCATCACTGATACAACTTCGAATGTCACAGTCATCACCTCCGGGGAGATAGAAGAAAAAGGATACCAGACCGTTGCACAGGCAATCAATTCTGTCTCAGGCATACAGGTTGCCAATTCGGGAGGGCTGGGCCAACCGACTTCCTTCTTTATGAGAGGCCAGGACTCAGGTAAGGTGCTGGTACTGCTTGACGGTATGCGTCTCAATGATCCGAGTACGACAAACGGTACCGCTCTGCTGGATACATTGACAACGAACAATATTGGACAAATTGAAATCGTAAAAGGTGGTGTAAGCAGTATTTGGGGTTCCAATGCTTCTGCCGGTATTATCAATATTATTACAAAGGAACCTAAAAAAGGTACACATGGTTCCGTAGCGGTCAATTATGGTTCATACCATACAAGAGGTATCGATGCGGACATTGGCTACAAAGGTGAAAAACTGACCGCTCAGGTACTTGCAGGCTATCTTAAAACCGACGGTTTTTCAGCCCTTGCCCCTCAAGATGCAGAGGATGACGGCTACGAAAACAAAAATGCAAACCTAAAACTCAGTTATGCTTTTGATGATAACAATAGGGTAAATTTAAGCTATAATCGTATCGAAACCAAAACAGACTATGACGATATGTACTCTACAGGTTTGGCAAATGACACTTATTCCCATGCGACTGCTGAACAGACGAATTATGCATTCAACTACCATTTTAAAATGAACAGTTACAGTGCAATATTTACTGCCAGTAAAGGCGATTATGAAAGGGACTATTATACTTCCGGCTTTTATGGAAACGCACACAATACCTATGATGCAACCGTAAAAGAATACTCTTTCATCAACGCTTACGACTACACTAACGGGAAAGCGGTTCTTGGCTTTGAGTACAAAGATATCGATGGTTCCAACCTTTATATTTCAAGTTTTCCTTCCCAACCGACAGAGTCTGACTATACCAATAAAGCACTCTTCTTTTCCAACACATATACTATCAATGGGAATACACTGCTTGAAACCAACCTGAGATATGATAACTACGATGAATTCGACAACAAAACAACATACAAGATAGGCATTAAACATCATCATGATTTTCTTAAAGGTTTCACAACTGCTGCAAACTACTATACTTCATACGATGCACCAAGTGCTTACCAGCTTGCGACACCGGCACCAGGTTCTCTACTGAAACCAAGTTACACTAAAGGTTTTGATATCTCGGCAGCGTACAAAGAGCTCATCTCCGTAACCTATTTTAATAACAGAGTGGAAGACAACATAGACTATGTCTATAATCCCTCTACCTATATCGGCGGCTATCAAAATGTGGATGGTACTTCAAAATTTGAAGGCCTGGAAATTCAGGGCTCCTATACGCTTCCTACTTTCAACCTTCACCTCTCAGGAAACTATACCCACCTTTTCAAATTTGAAAAAGAGGATGGTAGCAACCTGCCCAGACGTGCAAAAGACACACTCAATGCAACCGTTGAATACTATACGGAAAATGACATGCAGTTTGGCATGAATGCCCAATATGTAGGCGACAGGAAAGATACCGACGGCAGTTACCCTGTCGCATCGGATGTAGATACAGGAAACTATACCCTCTGGAATCTATATTTCAATACGGAAATTATCGAGAATCTGCAGCTTAATATTACCGCACGAAATATCTTTGACAAGGATTACCAATCTGTGTATGGCTATGCTACCGAAGGCAGAAGCGTTTACGCAAAACTGAAATACAGTTTTTAGAAACCTGAAAAAAAGGTACAATTACAAATGCTGACAATCATTCCAAAACAGTTCATTCGGTACAAGTTTATGAACTCGCTCTTTCTTGGTTTGAGTGTCGGTGCCATTTTTACGCTCTATACGCCTCTGGAGCCTTCCATCTACTCTCTAGGTGGCGTCTTTCTTGCACTGGCAATGTTACTGGTGGCAAGACTCTACAACCACATTCTCAATGCCCTCTGGTTCTTCAGAATCTCACTGTTTGTGGAAGCGGTCCTCTTTTTTGCCATACTCTATTTTTTATATACTTCCTACTCCTACCAGACGGCTCTTCTCATGTATTCAGGATACCAGGTTACGTTCATTTTCGGGTCATACCTTGTCAGGGCAGAAACGCTTCTGCTCAAGAGTGATGAACTCTTGACCCGGCTCGATACGGCAAAACAGTTAGGATACCTTTTAGGTATGGGGGTTTCATACCTCTTCTACAAAATCGTTGAACAGTATGGCATAACAAATCATCAAACACAGGTATATGATCTGCATTTTATACTTGCGGGTGTTGAGATATCGGTGATCGTACTTATTTTAAAAAGTTTTAGACGCATCTGATTCCCCGTTGTCAACATCTGCTTCAAAGTCTTGAAATTTCTATTTTCAGATTTGAGAATATAGCCATGCTTAAGGAGTTATATCTTACTATATCCCATACAATTATGTTAAGGAATAGACCATGAAACATCTTCTCATCACACTTCTTTTTTTCAACATTTTACATGCGGAGCAGACACCTATGTTTCAAATGTCCATCTATACCGGCGTTCTATTTTTCTTTCTGCTTGTCGTTGTCACTGTTATTTTTGTCTTGATCAAAAAACGTTCAAAAAATGCCCAACTGCTTGAAGAAAAGGAGGAGAAGATCAAATGGCTCCGACAGATAAGCGCACAGAATGACCACCAACACCAACTGAAAGAGCAGGAACTGGAAAAAGAGATAGTGAAACTGACCCATACCATTGAGAATCTCGAACTCAAGCTCAAAGAGGGAACGAAAAATCAGGTTATTGCCAAGATAGAAGAACTTCAAAACAAGCGTCAAACTGCACAAAGCCGGATAGATATAGAAGTATAAGGAATCAGCATGGCACAAAATTCATCCGAATATATTCCAGTCCAGACAGGCACATCCGTTCCCAGCGGAAACAATGGAGAAACATCCGAACAGATCTCTGCTCAGGTAACCATGGCACTGAGTGCACTCGACAGCCGATATAAAGAAAATATCGCAGCTTATGCCCAGGAGCTGCACAACTATTCCCACATGATCGATACGGCCCATGTCAATCTCAATCTTGCCCATAAACAGAAAGAGCCCCACAAAAATGCTCTGCTGGCAATAGAAAAAGAGATAGACTATGAATTGAGACTGCTTCACCGGCTTACAGAACAGTGGGGCCAGAAAACCATGCTTATTTCCGAGCTTAAATCAGAATTGAAACATCTCTCTTCCGAAGAACAAAGCAATCATATACTGCACAACAGACTCAAAGAGTTAAAGCGGCTGCAACAGGAGATAGAAGATCTTGAACTGACACTGCTGAAACATGAACTTGAAAAGCAGAATATCCTCCTTACCATAGAGCCTATCGATCGTGAAATACGCTCACTGCAACAACAGATAGGAGAGCTTGAGTCCCAAAAAAGATATGTCGAGTCATCATACCTTCACCGCATTTCCCAGGTTGCCCCGATGCAGCAGAGGCAACTTTCACCTTCTGCCGAGCAGGATACAGGCAGTCCCGAAACCTATTGATATGTCCTACAGTCACTGGTTCAGACAGCATGGCGAAAAACATGCCCGGATTATGGAAAAACTGAGTGCGCTTACGGACGATGAAGTCATTGTCTATTTCAGATTTGAAAATATGGTAAAACAGGAACCTGATTTTTGTCCTCTCTACAAAGAGAACAGGCAGTGCCATGAGATGGAAACACTCAACTGCTACCTTTGTGCCTGCCCCTATTTCAGGTTCGATGACAACGGATTTAGAGAACTTAAAGGCAAAAACCTGCAAAGCTATTGCAGTATCAACGCAAAAAACGGTAATGTTTTTGAAGGAGAAGATACTCTGCATCAGGATTGTTCAGGATGCACCCTGCCACACAGCGAGCATTATATCAAAAAACATTTTGACAGAGATTGGTTTAAAATCATGAAAGAGGTGCCGGCTATCGGTCAGTCATGAAAATCGACGGTTGCATACTCATCACCGTAGTACTCTTTTGAAAATGCCAGGTCATCGAGGAAATCCTCTGCACTGCCTTCTATATAGACCGGTGTTCCCACATTTGCCCAGCGATACATCTTTTGTGCAAAACCGTTCTTAAGCCTTATGCAACCATGAGATGCAGGCCGGTTTGGCACATAACCCAGATGCATGGCAATACCCGAGTTGGTTAACCTCATCATATAATTCATTTTGGCTCCGCCTTTTGGCTTTGGCCAGAGGTTCGACCTGTGATGAAGCTCTTTTTGAAGGATCGTAAACTCCCCACTCGGTGTCTCTCTTCCTCTTTTACCTGAAGAGATACGCCCCTCAAACACAACATATCCGTCTTCATAGGCGTAGGCTTTCTGTTCGGATAGATCAATGACAATCTCTTTATATGCCATCAGTAATGTACTCATCATGACTATAGTAAAAGTGATCTTCTTCACTCTATTTCCTTTATGGGAGAACCGCTATTTACGATTTTCCATATCCGTCAGGATTCATACTCTGCCAGCGCCAACTGTCTGCACACATCTCGTCGATACCCCTTTTGGCTTCCCATCCAAGTACCTCTTTTGCATAACTTGGATCTGCATAGCAGGTTGCGATATCCCCACTTCGCCTTGGCGCTATTGTATAAGGAACCTCTTTCCCCGATGCCTTCTCGAATGCTTTCACCATTTCCAGGACAGAATAGCCTTTTCCTGTACCCAGGTTGACGGTCAGTACACCTGAGATACCATCCATCTTCTCCAGTGCTTTAAGATGCCCGTCTGCCAGGTCGACTACATGAATATAGTCCCTTACCCCTGTGCCATCAGGCGTATCGTAATCGTCACCGAACACATTGAGACAACTGCGTTTACCTACGGCTGTCTGCGTAATGAACGGCATCAGATTGTTCGGAATACCGTTAGGGTCCTCACCGATCGTTCCGGAGTGGTGTGCGCCTACCGGATTGAAATAGCGCAGCAGTACGATCTTCCAGTCATTATCGGAAACATAGACATCACGCAGTATCTCTTCAATGAAAAGCTTGCTTCTTCCGTAAGGGTTTGTCGCCGAGAGAGGAAAATCTTCTTTAATGGGTGTGGTGTGAGGATCGCCGTACACCGTAGCAGAAGAGCTGAATACGATAGATTTGCAGCCATGTTCGGCCATCACTTCACAAAGGGCTACCGTACCGCCTACATTGTTGTCATAATACTTCAACGGCTCTTCCACCGACTCCCCTACCGCTTTCAGACCGGCAAAATGGATCACCGCATCAATGGTATGTACAGTGAACACCTGATGCAGCTGCTCTTTGTTGCGGATATCTCCCTCTACAACTTCCACTCTTTTACCAACGATCTTCTCCACACGTTTGATACTCTCTCTTGACGAATTACAGAAATTATCGAATACCACAACTTCATGTCCTGCCTCTATCAGCAAAACACATGTATGTGACCCGATATACCCTGCACCACCTGTAACTAGGACTTTCACACCTTCTCCTCATTTTTAAACATTGTATGCATTATAGGGAAATTCATGTTAAAAATATATTTTGATTCATACTGCCCTCAAAATCTCAAAGCACTATTTCAAACCATAAAAAATACTTTACATTAAAAGGCTTTAATCAAAATCAGCCTATAATTTTCATAACAAACTGTTGTGAGGAGTGGTAAAATGAGATATATCTGTTCCATACTTTGCTTACTGTCTCTCTCTTTTTCACTAAGCAATGCCGACGCGGACGGCCCGGACTACTGGAGGGTTTTTCGTGTAGCTCCCGATGATGTTCTCTGGATGCATCCCGAACCTAATTATCTTTCATCCCAAATCGGTTACCTTCCCTACAATGCACGCTGCATCCAGACCATTGAATGTACAGCCAATATCAGTTTTTCAGAATTTATGAAACTCTCACCGGAACAGCAAAAACAGCTGAAATACCGCACCAGATGGTGCAAAGTACGCTACGGTAAAACAGAAGGGTGGGTCAATGCAAACTTCTTAAGGGAAGAAAGAGGGAAATGCCCCAATCCCTATCTTTTCAGGAAACAGTAAAGTCATTAGTGGTTACTCAAAAGAGATACACTTTTCTCTCTAAAAATAACTGTTCCAGTCATCAACCTGTTCGCTACCCTCTACAGAGATCTGTCCTTTTAACAATATATCGAGAATATTTAACTCTTGATGCAAGCTTGTATCCCCAAGCTGTTTCATCTCATGTTGGTAGTGCCTTTTAAAAAGTGCGAATAACTGGCCGTAGCCAGCACTCACATGCAGTTTGCACGACTTGCGCTCCCATGTTTTGATCTTCGGGTAAACCGGACGTACAGGAGGGTAGATCATACATCTCTTCATAATCTGCACAGGAGGCTCATGAAGATACGATACCTCATCATTGCATCCTGCCCTCGCATCGATGATCCAGTTCTTCATCAGTGTGACATATTCCGAAAGCAAGATCGCTTTTTGAATGCCTTTATTGTCATACTGCTCCTCTTCTTTGGAGAATTTCAAATCAACTTTCTGTACATTCCTGTAAGTTTTACCTTTGGTATCTTTGTAGCTTACACTGAGTTTGACATTTTCACTTTTGCCGGTTTTTTTCAGACGTAGCAAAATCACTCCACCTTTATTACGCTTACCTTCACTGGCACTTGGGAAGAGTGTATTGACCTTCATAATGCTTCCTGTGGCAAGGTTGGCCTGTGGAGAACCGTAGACCGCATCTATCTTGTAACCTCTGGTTGAAAGTTTCAATTCCAGATCGTACACCAAAGGTGTCACCATATAGTCAAACTCTTTATCCATGCGTTTTTTAAACGCTTTGGATGAGTGCACCGAGTAATAGTTCGCTCCCCTTATTTTGCTGACATACTCAACCAGGTTTGCGTTAAAATCCACCCCTACCCCTATGAAGGTCGTATGTATTCCTTTTTTACTTGCCTCTTTGGTCATACCGAAGAGTCTCTCTTTCTTCAGCTCTCCGGTGTTGGGCATCGCATCGGTAATGAAGATGATCCTGTTCTCATACCCTTTTTTCTTTACCTTGTCAAAATATTTCAACCCTTCTTTATACCCTGCACTCCAGTTCGTACCGCCACGGTCCTGAAGCGCCAAAATGTGTTTTTTAATCGCTTTCATATCGGTATATTTCACTTTCCGTAAAGGTTTGACAGGGTATGCATCATTATCGAAAAGTACCACACCGAGACTGTCTTTCCCTTTAAGGTGGTCTATCATCGCAACAATGGACTCGTTTGCAACCTGCATCTTGCTTTTGCTCTCGGACTCCCCTTTTTTCCCGTCATAGTAGTACCGGCTGAAAGGTGACCCCATGGAACCTGAAATGTCCAATACCACGACCAGATTGAGCTTTTTGCGTTTAAAATCTCCCTCCTCGATCCCAGAATTGAGTCCGACACTCAAATAGTAGTGCTTCTCTCCCGTATAGATATCTTTTTTGACCGCTTTGGTATAGGAGGGGCAGAAGAGAGATTTACATTCTTTCTGTAACCCTGTATCGAAATAGTGCTGATAATAGGTTCCTTCGTAGGTAATAGAGTCTATCTTTGGAACATACCCACGCTTGATATTCTCTATAAAATTATCGGTATCTTTCGCACCGCCTACCGCCAAACCTATTTTTTTTACCATCATGCGTGAAGGAGCAGGCATCGCCGCCATCGGTGCAACAGGAGAGATATTTCCTCCCAATCCTACCATATTTGCATTTGCACCATTTTTCCCATGGTGGCTTTTGGCAAGCTTTGCCTCTGCCGATGTGGCATTGTTGTCCCAGTCATCTATCTTCTCAGGCTCTTTGGCAGAGATCTCCATCAGCAGCAGGGAAAACAGTATTATCCAAACAATAGATTTTTTCATTCGGGATCCTTTTTTATTCAGTATAGTACAAAACTGTGTCAAAGTTGTGTTACAACAGCGATACCTCCACTCTGTTCTTTCCTTTCGCTTTAGCCTGAAAGAGTGCTTCATCTGCATGCTGGACAATGGTTTCAAGCGTATCACCGGCACAAAGTTCCGCCAAACCGAACGAAGCGGTCCTTGGGCCTATCATGGGACAACTTATCTCAGAGATCTTCTCTTTAAGGTTCTGTGCGATAATACGGGCCTTTTCAAGCGGTGTTTTTGGTAACAGAATAATAAACTCTTCGCCTCCCCAACGCCCTATAATATCTTCCAAACGTAAAAACTCTTTCATGGTATCGGCAATTGTTTTCAGATACCTGTCTCCGGCATTGTGCCCATAAAGATCATTTACCTCTTTAAAGTCGTCAAGATCCATCAAAATAAGAGAGAGTGAATGCTGAGCCTTCTTTACACACTGTTTCTCTTCCAGAAACAACTCTTTGATTTTAAGCCGGTTATAGAGCCCTGTCAAAGGATCAGTAATCGACCGCTTCAAAAGAAGCTCTTTTTCCAGTTTGAGCAGGGTATTCTCCTTCTGTAAAGACAACAGCCTTTGGGAGACATCTGTTGCCGCCTCCTTTTGCCTGCTAAAAGAGATGGTGTAACCCTCACCGACAATATTTCTGACCATAATTTCATCAGAGAGTTTTTCTCTGAGTTGTTGGACAAGTTTCTCAATATTCTCCGTCTTGACTTCACCTTTTTCATACACAAAATCTTCTATCATTTTATAGTTGACAATATACTCCTGATTATCCAGAAGAAGGAAAAGAAGCCTCTTCTCTTTTGACGAGAGGGATTCATACTCTTTTTTGAGCTTGACATTGGAGATCAGATCCTCTTTTGGGATCTGCAAACGGTTTATCTTTACCCTTAACTCTTCAATGTAGAACGGTTTTTTCAGATAATCCACACATCCGAACCTATAGGCTGTTTTTACAGAGTGTATATCTGTATTGGAACTTATCATGATCACTTTTGCACGTTTGTTATGCTCCATAATGATTTCAAGAAGTTCCAGGCCTGAAATATGCGGTACATTGATATCGAGGATATACAAATCATATCGACGGTCCAGGTTTGCTATGATCTCTTTCCCGTCAATAAAACTTTCAACATGGTAATTGTCGAGTTCCAGTACTTTTTTAATGGCTTTGTTCAAAGCGATATCATCTTCCAGCAATAAGATTTTCATATTTCTTTTTACCTTTGTGTCGTATTGTCCGTACAAACATTGAATATGTAGGAGAAGGTCGTCCCTTTTCCCTCTTCCGAAACAACTTCTATTTCTATATTATATCGTCTTCCAATCTCTTCAACAATACTGAGCCCCAGGCCATATCCACCTACAGTCGTATTTTCACGGACATATTTGTTGAAAATCTTTCTTTTGTCTTTTACCGGGTCTCCTTTTGTATGGAAAGAGAGCCTGTTCCCCTGTAGTCTGACATCTATTTGACTTCCAGGCCGGCTGTATTTCACAGCATTGGAAAGATTGTTGTCTATCAGCCGCATCAGTTCAGTCAGTGACATCTCTATGTTGCAGCGGCTATCCGCCGCCAGAACGATCTGTTTATTGTTTGAAGCAGCGATCGTCTGGAAGAATGCGATACGCTCTTCCAGCACACGTTTGAGGCAAAGCGTCTCAACTTCAAACTGCAACTCGTCTTTGGTGATAATATATCCCATAGAGTTATAGGCATTATGCAGCACTTTCAGGGCACTCTCTATCTCTTCTGTATACTGGTCTTTCCCATACTCTATCTGCCTGAGCTCATTGTTCAGAGTAATCACACTTAACGGTGTTTTAATCTCATGCATAGCACTCTGTACGAATTTGTCCTGATTGGAAAGCCTCAACTCTTTTCCCCTGATCTTTCCAATAAAAAGAATCCCTACAATACCCATGACCGATATCAGGAACATAAGTAAATTGAGCTGTCCCAATGTAGTATAGAAAGCACTCTCATCCAACTGGATGGTATAGAGTATCTTGGTGTCGGAAGAGATAGGGCTGCTGGCAGACATGGAGAGCGTTTTGTAGTGCCTGCCGTCCTTTACATAGAGTTCCACCAAAAGGTTATGGTCCTTCAATTTATGCAACAGAGCCTGTGCTCTTTTCTGGGCTTTTATAATCTCTTTACCGGTACGTTTATAAGTTGGATCCTCTTTCAGCATCAGTTCATAACTGAACCCCTCGTTTGTAAAACTATAGGCTTTTGCCATCTTTACCGTTGGATATTTTGCTATCAGTTCCTCTATTCGCTCAATATCGGCTGCAACATGCCTGAAAGTATAGCTCACTTCCAAAAGGCCTGCTTTATCATCTCCGTTTTTGCAAATATAGCTGTCCGTATAGCTTAAAAAATTATTGGATTTCTTTTCCCGTATGGGGAACAAACAGCCTACGATATGTTTTTTATAATGCTCTTCAAAAATATCTTTTATAAAATTAAGGTCCAATCCCTCATCCATTTTATACGTAGTGTTCCGTATAACCAAATTTTTATCTGCAATGTAAATATCATACGGTTTGTCATCATGTCCCTTATTGATACGGTTATATATAGCATCAAGGCTGATATTGAGATCATGATTATCCAGGTAGTCCAAAACCTCATGATGTTTTTGAATCAGATCTTTTTTCTTCATCTCATAATCATGGCTCAGTTTCGCCAAAAGGTCAGAAGTCTGGGACTTGATCTCGTAAAAAAGGATTCGTGTATCTTTCTCATGGCTTGAAATCATATTGGTATAAAGAAGCTTGTACCCAATAAAGTCAATCACCAGAAAAACAGTGATCAGAATAAAAATAAAAGAGGAAATTTTGATATTTTTCATCGGCTACTTTACATTACTTAGATGTATCCATAGTAACCAAAGCTAGGTTAAAAAAAGATGGAATTTTTGTTTTTCGAAGTTTTTAAGTGGCTCCGGCACCAGGATTCGAACCTGGGACCAAATGATTAACAGTCATCTACTCTACCGCTGAGCTATGCCGGAACAGATTATAAAAAGAAGTTACAGAATTTAAAGTGGCTCCGGCACCAGGATTCGAACCTGGGACCAAATGATTAACAGTCATCTACTCTACCGCTGAGCTATGCCGGAACATTAAATTTGTGAATGGGATTATAGATAAAAACAGCTTTAAAGTCAAGTTTTTTTAGGCTTTTTTATAAAATTTTACACCATTTGTCTCAACAAGCTCTATTTTCTGCTCTTTCAAAAGAGTATCGAAGTAGTTTTGGCTCTTTTCATCAAAAAGTGCTTCTATATCTTCAAGGGTCAGAGGGCGTTTCCTCAGTGTATCGAGTATCTGTTCCGCTGTGTAGTATGAAGCAGAAATTTCCGCTTTCTTTCGGGAAGCGATATAAACCGGCAACGTACTGTCAAACTGATGGCTTATCTCAAGAAGTGTCTGATAGCTGACAGGCTTTACATCAAATGCAGGAGGCCGGTCTATTGTTCCTATATCAATTCGTTCAGGCTGAAGTTTCAGAAGAAAATCATTGAGTTTTGCGATCTCTTCTTTAGAATCGTTCAATCTCTTTACAATCAGAATTTCTATGACCAATACACCTGTATATTTCTGTTTGAACGCAAGCATCCCGGTTTTTATCTTTTCTACATCAATACCGCTATGAGAACGGTCAAGCTTCTTCAGACACTTTTGGGTAGCACAGTCCAAAGAGAGTTTGACTTCATCCAGCTTCAACAATGCCTCCTGTACTTTTGGATCGGAAATCGTAGATGCATTGGAAAGAATAAGGGTTTTGATCGTGCCTTTGAAGCGATTGATCTCATCGATCAGTTCGGAAAGATAGGGATAGAGAGTCGGCTCACCGTTGGCAGTCAGTGTCAATACGTCAATATCCTGATGTTCTTTCAGGGCATTTTTGATTGCTGAAGCGATCGTTTCGACACTGAGAACTTCATCCTGAACAGCCATCGTCTTTGCAGAGTCAAGTTCACAGTAGAGACAGTCGAAGTTGCACTGTTTTTTGGAAGGGCTGAGATCGATACCGAGGGATTTACCGAAACGGCGGGAATAAATGGGCCCGAAAATGATGTTCAT
>Ga0256828_1002032_pt1 | contig 12328 bp, 10 predicted proteins | sample CV88metaG_FD_185993 | JGI IMG/M metagenome (GOLD analysis project Ga0256828, IMG submission 185993) | Hydrothermal vent microbial communities from East Pacific Rise, Pacific Ocean - CV88 | ecosystem: Environmental > Aquatic > Marine > Hydrothermal vents | place: Pacific Ocean: East Pacific Rise... | reverse complement strand
TATCTTTGTGCAAGTTTATCATAAGTGAAATGCTCTAAAATAAATTCTCTACCATTTTTACCCAGCTTCTCTCGATCTTCTTTCTCTTTTGCATAGAGTTCTTGAATGCCATCAGCAATGGCACGTGAATTTTGTGCTTCTACACTCACACCACACTCTGCGGTTTTGACAATATTGTTCCTACCTGAATCAATAGCATATAATACAGCTCTTGCACTATACATATAATCATAAAGTTTATTTGGTGAAACTCCATATTTAAAAAGGTTCTCTTTTTTGAGTCCAATATAGCAAACATCAAAAAGAGACAACATACTCTGTACCTCTTTTTTTGCAATTGCCTCTATAAAAAGCAAGTTACTCAGTTTTGCATATTTTTGCATTAAGTTTGCTTTCTCCTGCCCATTACCAACAATTACAAAGAAAATACCTTTTTCTTTTTCTAAAAGCTTTGCTGCTTCACAAAAACTATCAAGTGCATTTGCGACACCAACAGTTCCGGTATAACCAACTATAAACTTATCTTTTGGAATTTGCTTGGCAACTTCTTTATCTAATGGTTCATTCTGTGCAAGTTCATCCAGATCTACCCCATTGCTTATCCATTCAAACTCTCTCTTTATACCTACATCTTTTTGAATATGTTCACCATAATTTTGCAAATTTGAGACGATAAGATCTGATTTTGTAAGTGCAAATCTCTCAAACCAAGCCATCATACGAATAAAAGGATGTTTAGGAGAGAATCCTCCCAACTCTATAAGGCTCAAAGGCCAGATATCTTTTACTTCATATATCAGTTTTGCACCATATAATTTAGAGAGTACCCACGCAGGTAAAATTGGAAAAGGTGCCATCGGAGAAACAATGATAACATCTGGTTTTTTCAGAGAAAAAGGCAAAAAGAAGAGTTTAAACATAAATAAAAACCACTTTAACACTCTACGTTTATCATGAGACTCGCCATAATCAAACATCTTAAGCCACAAATAGTCCACTCCATCAATATTTTCTCTTTTTTGTTTTGGAAGATTTTTAAAGAGGTGTGAGTATGAAGAGCTTACAACAGTTACAGTATCACCCAGTTTTACTAACTCTTTTCCAAGATAATAGTGACGAAACTCCATCCCGTGATAGGGAGTTCCTGCATACTCATTTATGATCCAAATATTTTTAGGAATCATATTTCAAGAGCTCTTCTATGAGCTTTTCACTAGCTCTGCCACCACCATATAGATCTAAATCTTTATCACTAAATGCAGAAGTATTGTTAAAAGCAGTAAGTATCTTTATTTTGTCGGCACCTACTAAAGTATTGAAACCATTCTCTACAAGTTCTACCCACTCTGTCTCATCTCTTAAAGTAATGCACTGTTTTGCAAAGAAATATGCCTCTTTTTGAAGTCCTCCGCTGTCTGTCATAACAAGTGAGCAGTTATCTATAAGCCATACCATCTCCAGATATCCTACAGGGTCAATGATGGTTAGATTATCTGTATCTATTTGAAGTTCTTTGAGTATCTTTTTTGTTCTTGGATGTAAAGGTAGGATTATCTGTTTTTGCTCTGCTATCTCATTAAGTGCTATAAAAATATCTTGTAGTCTTGTTGCATCATCTGTATTTTCAGCTCTGTGAATAGTACAGAGTATATAGCCCTCTTGAATGTCACATAATGGTTTTTGAGCCAAGTTTTTATAAAACATTGCCCCATCTTGCATAACATCACCTGACTTTACTATTTTGACATCTAAGTTGTCATACCCTTCGTTCTTAAGATTCTGCACAGCTGTATCTGTTGGGCAAAAGAGTATATTACTTACTCTGTCTGTAAGGATTCTATTTACCTCTTCTGGCATTTTCATATTGAAACTTCTCAGTCCCGCTTCAATGTGTGCAAGTTTTATATGAAGCTTACTTGCGACTATTGCACCGGCAAGTGTTGAGTTAGTATCGCCATAAACCATTACCCAGTCAGGTTTTTCTTTTAAACAAACTTCTTCGATTTTTTCTATCATCTGCCCTGTCATAGCACCATGACTTTTGCCACCAATCCCTAAAAAATAATCAGGTTTAGGAATCTTCATCTCATCAAAAAAAATATCACTCATATTTGCATCGTAGTGTTGTCCGGTATGAACTATCACTTCATCTATCTCTTTATATTTTGCTATCTCACGACTCACACTTCCTGCTTTTATAAACTGGGGTCTTGCTCCTAAAATTGTTAATATTTTCATTTTCATCCTATTAAAAAATTTTCAATTTTTTTCATTTGAATCATATAATTTGCTTTTTCAGTAATTAATTTTTCATTTATTATTGTAATCAAATTTTGTTTTTCTTCATTTAAAACCTTGTCAAGTTTTGTTTCTAAATCTTTTTTAGAATTAAATAGATAACCATTAACACTATCTAAAATCCAACTTCTATTTGAGACTATATTTGATACTAAAGGTATACACTTATAATACATAGCTTCAAGTAACGATAAAGCTGTACCATCAGATTTTGTAGCGCTTACATATATTTTTGATTTTTTGATCATCTTAATCATTACTTCATAATCCACGTTACTACAAAAATCTATATTATTATACTTATTTTGTAAATACAGTAAAGTATTTGTTGTAATGTTAGGTAATACAAAAACAATGTTCAAATTATTATATTTTTCTTTATTTAAAATATCTAATAATAAATCTATTCTTGAATTTGGTATATATGCTCTATTTGATATTATATCGATCTCTTTCTCAGTACGACTAGAGGCCTTAATATCTATACCGTATTGACCTATAAAAATTTTATCTACATCTATATCCATGAATTCAATTGCATCTTTAATCTGATCAGAAACAGTAAAAATTTTATCAGCATGTTCTAATACATATCTATTAATCTTATTTGTAATAATTGGCATAGGAGGTGAGAGTATATCACTACCATGACAAACTACACTAAATGAAGATTGTATTTTTGATATTTTTAAAGCTAATAGTGTAACAAATCCTAAACTATAACTAAAATGTGCATTGATTATATCAGGTTTAATCTCTTGTAAAATTTTTGATAATTTAAATATTTGAAATAAATAATAAAAGTTGCCACCTGATTTTTTAATTTTTTTATCTGATAAAAAAAATACTTTACTACACCTTGTATTGTTTTCTTGAGAAAATGTCGCTAAATAAACATCATATCCTTGTGTCACAAAATAATCTACCCATTTAACTGTATGTATAGATGATGCATCTGCAACAAACAAAATACTTTTAAAACTCATCTAAAACCTTTTTAAAAAATACTAGTCTTTTTTTCTCTTTTATAGAATAGTCTAAAACTGTCTCTGCATATTTTCTTGCTTCTTGTCTTATATTCTTATTATTCCAAACTCTATGAATAAAATTTTCTATTTTTTCTATATCTATATTATTTTCTTGATTGTTTAGTTGTAATGCAAATGTCAAATCTTCTTTAAGATCTGTATCAATATATGCATAAATTAGAGGCAAACCACAAGCTAAATACTGCCTTGTTTTCAATGGGGATGCTTCCATTAAAGATGTTTTATAAAGAGACAAGGTTCCTATTCCTATATCTGATTGCTTAATGATATCTAATGATTTTTCTTGATTCAGATAACCAAAATACTTGACATTATCTGTAGATACCCCTTTTGTACCTATTATATGAAACTGACACCAGTCTAGTTTTTGAGCCATTGTCTCTATTTTATCTAGTCCATGCCATGGCTGATTTGGCGTACCAATAAACACTAAAACCGGTTTAGGATTATCTGGAATATGGACATTACAACAGGAAACATCTATACCATTTGCAATAACTGTTATAGGCTTGTTTAAATATAAAAACTTCTCTTTTAACTCTTTACTAACTGATACAAATGCATTTACATTTTTTAAAATTAAATCCCTTGTTAATAGATTGTAAATATATTTCACTTTTGATGAAATTTTATACTCTAAAATATCATCAGAATTAATTTCCATTACAACAGGATATTTTTTCAAAATATTTGAAAAAAATGGCATATAGAGTCTATAACGCATATATATCATATCAATTTCTATCTTATTAAGTAATTTGCTAAGATAGTAAGAACTATATAGTAACTTGATAGCTGTCCCAACTTTACCAAAATTAAAGTCTAAATTTTTTAGACTATATATAAGTTCATATTTATGATTATACACTGACATAGTTATGGTAGAGACAAAGAATACAGTATGATCATTTTCTTTCCATTGTTTAGCTTGTTCTTTTATCTTTTGTACTACACCACTATTTACAGATAAATCATAATCTATTAAATAAACAAGTTTCATAATTTTGTAACTCTTTCATAAAAATCATTATATTTCAGATATGAGTTATGCCAAAGAATTGTAAACATGCTAGTTTTCTCTTTCATCTTTTTAATAAGTTGATATGCTTCATCAGGTGTAAAATCATTATAATCAAAAAGACTGCAATCCATAACTACTAAAGGTCTCTCTTTTAATTGTAGTTTTTTTCTTGTTAGAATATTAAAAACACTAAATTCATCACCAGTACCACATCTAAATCCAGGATAATCTGCATACCCACATGTACTGTCTATCTTCATACCATTATCTTCCCATATTTGCCAAGTTGTTGGTACTTCAAAGCGTAAATAATGTTCTCTACCTTCAATTATTTTTTCTTGTGTAACCCTTTCTAATAACTCTTTTTCTTTTTTAAATTGTTCAAAATTATTATAGGCATTATAAGATGGATGAATACCAATATAATGACCTCTATCTTTAATATACTCTATTAACTCTAAAGATTTTTTTTCATCTATCTTGTAGTTATTATCATATTTAGTTAAACCACCACTCATGAAGTAAAATCTACTTTTCAATCCCACCTTCTCGCTTATATCCATGAACAACTCAAAGGTATCAAAAGGATCTTTCCGTTTAAGTGTTTTTACTAATATGTATTCTTTTATTCGATGAAAAGCCAATGTAAAATTTTTTCGTTTTAGAATATCACCAAGTATCATTTTTATTAACTGTTTAGAATTTTTATAAAAATATAAATGATCTACATCATGCGTTAAAATCAATTCATTTTTTCTTTCTTGAAATATTAAACTATCATCTAATGCTAAAAGTTGTTGTTTTAATACTAATATGAGCTCATTAACTATTGCTTTGTCTAAAAAAGCTTCTTTATATGCTAAACTTGCATAAGCTGGAAAACGATTATGCTCATCTCTTTCTGTATTTACATACTCTTCCCATCGTGTTAACATAAAGAAACAAGCAGCAAAAATATCTAATTCTTTTATACTTTTTGGAATATTTTCTTTCTTTAAATATTCTAAATCTGTTGGATATCTATTAAAAAAACAATCTTTTATAATTAGTTTTTTAGTATTTGTAAATACTATTTCATAATCATGTGATCCTATTTCTAAAATATACTCTAACCCTAAAAATTCATTGAAAATTATATCTAGTATATATTTTCTCTCAGCTATGTTGTTAGCAGGAATTTTAATAATCATCTAACAATTGCCTTTACCATATCTTTTAATGCAGTTTGAAATCTCAAGGCTTTAGAATTAACTTTAGATATGTTCATATAAGATTTTTGTACCGCTCCAAAACTTCTAAAATACTTTTCAATACTTTGTATCATACTACCTTCAAAATCAAAATCTTTACCATTTTCAAGAGCGAACTTTATACTTTCATACAGGATAACATCCATACCGCCCAGATCTCTTTTTTCAGGGTTTATTCCACCCATAAGATAATATACAGTATTTGTATCATAGAGTAAAAAATTCACAGCTATTATTTCATTCTCATATTGAGCAAAATAAATTTTACAGGCATCATTTTTTTTACAACTACTATATAAATTTTTAATAAATTCTAAAGAATATGGAATTTCCATCTCTTGTCTATCAAAAGTCATTTTATTGATTTTGTAAAATGTTTCAATATCATCACTCTCAACAACTTCAACCCCAAGCGTATCGGCCTTTCTTCTTCTTCTTCTTATATCTGTTTCAAAATTTTTAGATAAATCTTCAACATCAAGACTTTTATCAATAACATAAGTATAGCGTGTTGTTTGAGAAAATCCTTTCCAATAAAAAGGGAGCCAGTTTGAAATAGCATGATGAAAATTTTGAGAGAAAGAGTCAATATTCTCTAAATTATCAATAAAATAATTCATTATTTCATTTTCCCAAGACAATCTTTTATAATATTTTTGTCCCTTTGGGTATTTTATAAAAGGTCCCATAACTTGTGTTAGTTTTGGCATAGATATAGTTCTAAATTTATACTTACTTTGTATCATATATGGAAAACTGGCCCATATCTGACCACCTTTTTCATATAACAACACATCCCAATTATCCTCACCACATACTGTATCTAGCCACCATGGCTGAGAAAAGACAGGAATATTTTCATTTTTACAAAATTTTTTATATTTTTCAATATTACTTATATTATCAAGTATAATTTGTGCATAATTTTTTTGTGCTTTTTCCAAAGTATATTGATGAATCTTTTTATAACTTTTTTTATAAATGCTAGATTGATTTTGAGTAAAAATTTTAATAAATGTATTTTTTAAATCCTCTTTATCTCTTGCTTTTACTAAATAACCATCTTCATTATTTGTTATTAAACCATCAATACCCCAATCTTTTGCACCAATAACCAAACAACCAGAAGCCATTCCTTCAAGATAAGCTAATCCAAAAGTCTCTGGACTACTTGGCATTACAAAAATATCTGATTTTCTCATTTCATTTATACAAAATTTTCTATCTTTAAAGCCTAATAATTTAACCCTATTCTCAAGTTTATATTTTTTTATTAAAGACTCTAAATAGTCAAACTCTTCACCATCTCCTATAATATTATATTCCCAAGAATAATTGACTAAACTCGATAAAACTTCTATTGTAATATCTATATTCTTTAGTTTTTGCAATAAGTTAACACTAATTATCTTTAATTTTTTTTCATTATGCTCTCTATATGGTAAAATTAATTTTTTTTCTATTCCAGAATAGACAACACCTTTTGAAGTAATACCTTTTTTTAACAGCTGTTTATTTAATGCCCAAGAGCGACTATAAATAGCTTTAGCATCTGATAAAATCTTTTTATGTTCATCTATTTTTAATAAATCACTATTATGTAATATATAAATATATGGCTTTTTATATAATTGATATAACTTATGAGCTATCATGGCTCCATCACTCATATGTGCAACAACTAAATCTACATCATCTATTAGACTCTGAAAATATTCTATATCTTTTGTTCTAAAAAAAAAACTTCTTCCTTTAGGAATATTAAGAAATGATTTAGTTTCAACTCTTATTTCATCAATATAGTTACTAAATTGAAGCGATTTTTTTTTTAAATTTCTCCATTGTATTTCCGGTACAGGTCTTAAAATTTTTACAACTTCAATATCATAAAATTGTAACCCTTTAACTAATTCATGAACAGCCCAAGATGTCTCTTTTACCGAATGATTTATATCTTTAGGGTAGAGCGAAGTTATTATTAAAATTTTCATTTCATATACCTAAACAGTTATTTTCTCTATAAAATATTGTCGTAACTTTTTTCATTGCTCTACCTACATTCATACCAACAAGATTTAATGTTTTAAATCCTTTTGAAAGAATATACTCTTTAGCTTCTTTATAGTTCTCTCGTTGAGCATCATCTAAAATAATAACCCCTTTTTCGGAAAGCTGTGTAAGTGCATTTTTTGCACAATTAACTCTATCTCTACCATCAACTAAAGCAATATCAACATCATTATAATCTAAGATAGAACGAGAATAATCTCCTCCATAACTTAATTCTTTAAAATATACTTTACTGTTATTAGCATCTATCATTTTTTGAACAAACTCAAACCACTCTTTATCATGTTCAATACTTACAATCTTATTTACCCTTTTTGAAAACCAAATAGTAGAATTTCCTGCTCCATACTCAAATACAAAAAGTTGAGATAAATCTTTTTCTTTTAATAACTCAATGGTTGGAATAGAAATCCAAGGTAGAGCATTACCCTCTTTATCCACAGGTTTTCCTTCTATCACAGAACGGCTCCAACCTGTCTCATAGAGATAACCCTCAAAGAAGTTATTTAAAAGCAACTTTATATGTTGTCTGTTTTTTAACAAAAACGCTATTTTCTCATACTTATTTTTTAATTGTTTCACCTATATTTTCCTTCTGTTTTTATTAGATAATATAATTATAAATACCTATCTCAACCATTATCAACAATAAAACTATACCGTATAATAAATAACTATATTTTTTTACTTTTAATATTTTTTGGATTAGTAAAATTCCTAACAATATAAAGCAAATTTCAAAAATAGAAATAATAACCAAAGCTTCCAAAAAAGACAATTTAATTAAAATAATATATAAAAGAATTACCCCTAATAGAATTAACTTTACAAAATGAAAATAAAATGATATCTCTTGTTTATTAGTTGTTAAAAGTATTTTAGAAAAATGTCCTAAAAGCATATTGAAATAGATAGGAAAAGAGATAATAATCAAATAAATAGATAAATCAGCCCATTTATCTCCAAAAACAATCGGTACAAAAGTATTTAATAAAAGAACAAAAACAATAAAAGGAACAGTCAATAAATAAAAAAGTTTTATAAAATAAGCATAAGCAACTTCATATATTTCAACATACTCTTCCACTTTTGATATTTTTTGAAAAAAAACATCAGCAAAAGCATTAATCAATAAACCACTTGGAATCATTAATAAACGTTTTGAAAAAAAATAAAATCCAAGAAAAGACAATTCAAAATATTTAGCAAAAATCAATATTAAAAAATTTTCTCTAAAAGTAGATATAAAACTTGAAAATAAATTCCATGTAGGAAATTTAATATATTCTTTTGCTAAATCAAAAATTTTTGATTTTTTAATTACACTAAAAAACAAACTATCCTCTTTTAAAGCTATTCTTCCTAATATAAAAGTAGCAACTACTTGCCCTAAAAGGCTACTCCCTATAAGTCCTCCACTACCAAATCCATTAAGACCAAAAGCCAAATTAGATGTAGCAGTTGTTCCACTTTTCACAACTCTACTTGTTGCTAATCTTTTATACTTTTTTTTTCTATTACTCCAATAATTAAAACTCTGATAAACACCAGTAAACAACACACTCAAAGGAATAAAATAGAGCCAAGAAGAAATTTCAGGATTACCCAATAATTTAGTAATAGAATCATTAAAGAAAAATACAACTAAAAAAGCAATAAAACTTACTAAAAAAGAGATAATAATAGAAAGAGCTACTATATTAATAGCATCTTCATCTTTTTTAGGAAGCATTATAGCAAGTTCATAACGCCCAGTTGCTACAACTGATAAAATAGAAGCAACACTCATATACAAAGCAAACACCCCAAAATCCTCTGGCGTATAAATTCTTGTTATAATAGGACTGATAGCAATAGGAATAGCCTGAGCTATAGTCGTACCTGTCATTAAAGTTAAAACATTTCTAGAAAACTCAGACTTTGGTTTTAACTTTTTCAGCACTTATATATTCTCACTTATATATTCTATCTCTTCATCTGTTACATACGGATTCATAGGCAGACTCATAATCTCCCCACTTACTCTCTCAGAAATAGGAAAGTCACCTTTTTTATAGTCTAAGTACACAAATGCTTCTTGCAGGTGCAGTGGCATTGGGTAGTGTACTGCTGTTGGGATGCCTGCTTTTTTTAGTTTTGTTTGGAGTTCATCTCTGTTATTTACTCTTACAGAGTATTGTGCCCATGCTGATGTTCTCTCTTCTTCTACAAACGGAAGTATCAGATCTTTATCTTTGAGGGCTTGTGTATATTTACTTGCTACTTCTTGTCTAAGGGAGAGATCTTTTTTATAGTGTTTGAGTTTTACATTGACTACTGCACACTGGATTGTATCCATTCTTCCACCCATTCCGATGTATTTATGATGGTAGCGTTTTGATTGTCCGTGAACTCTGAGGCTTTTGATTTTTGCTGCTAGTTCATCATTATTGGTAAATACTGCACCCCCATCACCAAAGCATCCAAGTGGTTTGGCTGGAAAAAAGCTTGTTGTCGAGATATCCCCAAGGTTTGAGTCAATTTTTCCTTTATAGGTACTTCCAAAGCTCTGCGCTCCGTCTATGATAACTTTTAAGTTATGTTTATCTGCTATAGTTCCAATAGCATCCATATCAGCAGGTTGTCCATAAAGACTTACGGGAATGATCGCTTTTGTTTTATTTGTGATTTTTTCTTCTATTTTTGATGGGTCTATGTTATATGTTTTTTCATCTATATCTACAAATACAGGCTTCGCACCTAAAAATGCTATGGTCTCAGCAGTAGCTATAAAAGTAAAAGGGGTAGTGATTATCTCATCACCCGGTTTAATATCAAGTGCCATCATAGCAAGAAGAAGCGCATCTGTACCACTACTACATGTTATGGCATGCTTGGCAGCTGTAAACTCTTGTAAGCTCTCTTCTAGCTGATGCACCTCTTCACCCATGATGTAGTTTGACTTATCAAGTACTGCATGTATAGCACTGTCTATCTCATCTTTATAGAGTTGGTACTGGTATTGTAAATTTGCAAAGTCTATCTTCATTTTTTACTCACCTTCAACACTTCACCTACAAGCTCATAAGTTGCGTACTCATCTTCTGCTTTATTGTTTACAAACTCTAAAGTATTACCACTTATTCCTACCCAGCCAATTTGCTTTGCAGGGACACCCACCATCAGTGCGTGAGGCTTTACATCTCTATTTACTACGGCACCACTGCCTATGAGTGCATACTCTCCTATAGTTGCACCACACACTATCGTTGCATTGGCACCTATGGAGCAGCCACGCTTAAGCAGTGTCTTTTTAAACTCCTCTTTACGCTGAATAAAGGCACGAGGGTTAATAACATTGGTAAAAACCATAGATGGGCCCAAAAAGACATCATCTTCTATCTCTACCCCTTCATAGATAGAGACATTGTTTTGTACCTTTACGCCATTACCCACACTTACCTTGGGACCTACAACACAGTTTTGCCCAAAAGAGCAGTTTGAGCCTATCTTTGTATGAGACAAGATATGAGAGAAATGCCATATCTTTGTATTATCTCCGATCTCTACCTTATCATCAATGTATGAAGACTCATGTGCAAAATAAGCTGCCATCTACTTTACTACCTTTTCACAGAAAGGATGATAATCACCCTCTAATCCTACTGCAGGGAGATTTCTGATCGTAGAGACTGTTCTTATAGAACCATAGGCTTCATCCAGACCAAAGCCACCACCACTTAAGATGTGCTCATAGCTTTTTGTATGCAGGTCAGTAAAACCACCACTAAACTCTATCTCATCACCATCTACGGTAATAGAGCGGTATGTTCGCATTCCACTTGCTTTTATTTCATCTGGAATATAGTCATAATTTACTGATAAAAACCATCTCACCGTTGCATTTTTGAGTTTAAAGTAGCCGGCATTTGTATCTGGAGTTTTTACATGAACGATGTTTTTCTCAACATCACCAAATATCCAACAGAGCATATCATAGAAATGCACACCTATGTTTGAGGCAATTCCACCAGACTTATCCTCTTTACCTTTCCAAGACTCAAAGTACCATTTCCCACGACTTGTAAGGTATGTAAGGTCAATATCGTAGATCTTATCTGGATTTGCTTGAAGCTCTTTAGTAACTCTCTCTTTTAACTCTATGATAGATTGGTGCAGACGCAGCTGTAAAATGTTATAGACTTTTTTACCTGTCTCTTTCTCAACCAGTTTTAACTCATCGATATCTGCAGGGTTAAGTACAAGTGGCTTCTCACAGATAGCATCAGCTCCCGCTTGGAGTGCCAGACGGATGTGACTTTTGTGAAGATAGTTTGGAGAGGCAATACTGATGTAGTCTAAAGTATTGTTACGCTTATACTGCGTAAGGAAATCCTCAAATCGCTCCGCTTCTGTAAAAAAGTCAGCTTGAGGGAAGTTGCTATCCATAATACCGATGCCATCATAAGGATCATAGGCAACAACAAGATTGTTTCCTGTCTCTTTAATAGCTTTCATATGTCTTGGTGCGATGTATCCAGCAGCCCCTATTAGTGCAAAATTCTTACTCATTACTACAGTCTCCATGTCGGTTTTTCTACAACACCTTTTACATCAATGATAATAGGTGGCTCACTACAGAGTGACTCATACTCTGCCAT
>Ga0256828_1002030_pt1 | contig 12335 bp, 9 predicted proteins | sample CV88metaG_FD_185993 | JGI IMG/M metagenome (GOLD analysis project Ga0256828, IMG submission 185993) | Hydrothermal vent microbial communities from East Pacific Rise, Pacific Ocean - CV88 | ecosystem: Environmental > Aquatic > Marine > Hydrothermal vents | place: Pacific Ocean: East Pacific Rise... | reverse complement strand
TTTTATATCTTCCTGTAAGTTCTGCAGCTATATGTTGTGCATCAGCTGCACTTCCACCATTACCACATAAAATAATTTTACCACCATTTTTAAGTGTATCTACAACCATAGTAGAAGCTATTTCTAAATCACCTTGAAGATGTTCAATAACTCTTACTATTGTTTCAAGATGTCCTTGAAATTCATTAAATATAACTTTTCTCATGTAATTCCTTAGAATTGTATTTTATAACCAAAGAATAAACTCTTATCAAAATCTACTGTAATATCATTGTCATATTTTGTTTCAATATTTCTATATCCTAAATATGCATAACCATTATCAATTACTTTATAATTAAGTTTTGCTGTAAATTCACTATAGTTACTAGCATCAGAGTAAGATAATATTTCAGGAGAATAAGATAATGTTGCATCTACACTTAAATCTTCATTGATAGAATAATCTGCAAATACACTTAAAGGTGTAGCCATAAATGTTTGTGTATAATTTTTAACCCATACAGCATTAATTCCCATACCAAAACTAACTCCATAATCGTTTATATATGGATTCATAATTTTTAAACCAAAATTTACAATTCTATCTGTACTTTCTGTTGCACCTACATCTTCACTACTTAAGTATTCTAAAGTAAGATAATATTTTGCATCATTACTTAAATTATAAATTTCATTTATACCATATTCACCTTTTAGACCTAAAGTATTATTATTTACATTTATTTGAGCAATATTTGCTGCACTTGCTATACTTGAACTTATTACCATACCTGCTATTATTTTTTTTATCATTATATTTCCTTTTATTTAATTTAAATTATTTATTTGTTCTATTGTTTTTGTTGTACTTTTACCATCTATAAAAGTTACTAATTTTACTTCTTTTGCTATATCACTACCAACTACTTCTTTACCTTCATAATCTGCACCTTTTACTAAAATATCTGGTTGAATTAATTTTATTAATTCATATGGAGTATCTTCTGAAAAGTTTACTACATAATCAACACTTTCAAGTGCTGCTAATATATAACCTCTATCATCTTGATTATTTATAGGTCTAGATTCACCTTTTAGTCTTTTTACACTTTCATCAGAATTTAAACCTAAGATTAAAACATCACCAAAAGATTTAGCAACATCTAAATAACTTACATGACCTTTATGAAGTATATCAAAACATCCATTTGTAAATATTATTTTAGAACCTTTTTGTTTTAATCTTTGAACTGTTTTTTCAATTTCATCAAAAGTTTTTATATGAGACTCTATGCTACTTTTATGTAAACTTGATTTATATTCTTCTATCTCTTCTAAAGTAGCTGTTGCACTACCTATTTTACCTACAACAACTCCTGCAGCTAAATTTGCAAATTCTAGTGTATCTTCTATTGATTTATTTAATGCAAGAGAATAACCAAGTGAAGCTAATACTGTATCACCTGCACCTGTTACATCATATACTTCTCTAGCTACTGTTGGTTTTATAATTACATTATTAGTTTCATCTAATATTGCAATACCATCTTCACTTAAAGTAATCATTGGTATTTCTAAAGAAGCTATATTTCTAAGTGAAATTAATGCTTCTTTTAAAGTTTTATCATCTACTATATTTATACCTGTTGCCTCTTGAGCTTCTTTTTTATTTGGTGTAAGAGTATATGCACCAATATATTTAGAATAATCACTACCTTTTGGATCAATAAGAACTTTTATTTTTGCACCATTTGCTATAAAAATTATTTTTGAAATAAGCTCTTCACTTAAAACACCTTTTCCATAATCTGATAATAATACAATATCAAAAGTATGAATAAATTCAAGTATTTTAACAACTAATGCTTTTTGACTTTCATTATCTATTGGCTCTATTGTTTCATTATCATATCTTACAATTTGTTGGTTTGAAGATATAATTCTAGATTTTTTAGTAGTTTTTCTATTTTCACTTAAAATTAAATATTGTTTAACTTCTAATTGATCTAATAACTCTTGTAACTCAACTGCTGTTTCATCATCACCAATTACAGACATAACTGTTACATCACTTCCTAGTGCTACAAGATTATTTACAACATTTCCTGCACCTCCTAGAAGTGAACTTTCATTTTTTATATTTACTACTTGAACTGGAGCTTCTGGAGATATTCTGTTTGTATCTCCCCATAAATAATGATCTATCATTAAATCACCAATTACTAATACTTTTGGATTATTGTTCATTATTTACCTTTAACTTCTGTTTCATATAATTTTATAATATCAGGAATATATGCTTTAATTCCATCTTCTAAAGAATATTGTGGTTCATATTCTAAATTTTCTTTTGTAGTTTGAATGTTTGCTTGAGTAAAAAACTGATATTGTCCTACAAATGGATTTGGGATATACTCTTTACCATTATCAATACCTAATTCTTTTTGTAAAATATTTACTATATCTTCAAAACTCCTAGCTTTACTAGTTCCTACATTATAAACACCTGATTTTTTAGGACTACAAGCTTTTATATTTGCTTGAATTATATCTTCTATATAAATAAAATCTCTTAAAATCTTATCACTTCCTTCAAATAGTTTTGGAGTTAAACCTTTTAATATTTGATGTCCAAATTGCACTACCATTGAAGCTGTTGAGTTTTTGAAAAATTCTCTTGCTCCATAAACATTAAAATATTTTAATCCAACTATTGATATATTTAAATCTTGTTTTAAATATTTGTATGTGATATTATCCATCATAACTTTTGAAAAACCATAAGCATTATTTGGTTGTTCATATCCTACTTCAAAACGATCGCTATCACCATAAGTAGCTGCACTACTTGCATATATCATATTTGCATTGTGTTTAATTGCAATTTTTAAAAGATTTTCATATGCATTTACATTTGTAGCTATCATAATATCTTGTTCTGCAACTGTAGTATCACTAATAGCTGCTTGATGAAAAATATAATCAAACTTATATGAAGTTTCAAGATTTTTTAAATCATCATCATTTGTAATATCACCACTAATAACAATACCTTTAAATCCAAGTAAGTTTTTATAGTGTCCAAAGCTTTTAAGATTTCCATTTGAGAATGTTTCGTTATTTCTAAACTTATCAAAAACAACTACTGTTGCATCTGGATAGTTATTTTGAAAATAAAAAGCTATATTACTACCTATAAATCCAGCACCACCTGTGATTAGTATAGTTTTATTATTAAAATTTATATTACTGTATTTCATAAGAAAGATAATAGCTAAAAAAGGCTAAAAATTAGATATAATGTCATTCTATTTAAAACAAATTTGAGGAATATATGAATAAAAAATTAAATCATTATAAAAATGTAATACATGGCTTTTTTATATCTGTTGCAACTACTATAGCTGAAGCAAATACAATCTTACCACTAATAGTATCATACTTTGGAGGAGGAGCTATTTTAGTGGGATTCTTTTCATCATTACTAAGAGGTGGAGCTATTTTAGTACAAATGTATGCAGCTTTTTATGCTCAAGGTTATAATCATATGCAAAAATATATGAGAAGGGTATTTTTAGCTAGATTTATTGCTTGGTTTTTTATTGGTATATGTATAATTGTATTTGAAAATGACTATCCAAATTTTACACTTTTTTGTATAGGTATTGGATTATTTATATTTTCATTTTCTGCAGGATTTGGAGCAATATATTTCAAAGAGATTTTAGCAAAAATATTTACTAAAGAGTATCGTGGAAAATCTATGGCCATTAGACAATTTTTTTCTAGTTTTGGAGCATTATTAAGTGGAGCTGCTGCTGGATATATAATAGAAACTTATGAAAAACCATTTTCTTTTGGTATATTATTTATAGTTTCTGCACTACTAATGGGCTTTGGTTTTTGGGCATTTGGTACTATTGATGAACCAATAAAACAAAATGTAACTACAAAAGAAAAATCATTTAAAGATTTTTTAAATAATGCAAAAATATTATTATCAAATGATACAAAACTTCAAATTCAAGTTGTAACATTTTTATTATCTTATTCATATTTATTTGCTTTACCCTTTATTATTGTTGATGCAAGTTCTAAAATAAATCTTGATGGAGCTGCTATTGCTAGTATTATTACTGTTCAAATGATAGGAGCAATGTTTAGTAATATATTGTGGGGTAAATTAAGCTCAAACAAACAAAATAAACTTATATCAAATATCATAATTATTTTTCATATAATTGCTATATCTTTAGCATTTATTGCATCTAATATTTATTTTTATATGTTTATATTCTTTTTAAGTGGTGCTGCTATGGATGGATATAGATTAGCTTCTATGAACTTACTTATAAACATAGCTCCTGAAGATAAAAGACCTGTATATAGTGCTATTCAATCAAATATAACATCATTTGGGATATTTTTCTCTTTAATTGGTGGATTTATTTTAAATTTTACTTCATATAATTTTTTATATGGTTTTAGTATTTTTATGCTACTTATAGCTTTTATATTTTCACTTAAACTTAGCGAAGAGTAAAAAGTTTATTATTAATCTAAACTTTTATTATATTCTTAATCTATTATATATACTATACATAATAGTTTTTTGATATAATAATAAAAAAATAACAAAAAGGCCTTAATTTGAATTTTATTTCTAAAATTTTATTTTCTTATTGGACTACATTTTTACTTTTAGCAATATTAGCTATTGGTGCTGGTGTGGCAACTATTATAGAAAATGACTTTGGTACATCAACTGCTAGAGTAATGGTATATTCATCATGGTGGTATGAAATCATAATGGTATTAAGTATAATTAATATGATTGGTGTGATGTACAAAACAAAAATGATAAAAAGTAAAGCAAAATTTATATTTCATTTTGCATTTGTAATTATATTAATTGGAGCAGGACTTACAAGATACTATGGATATGAAGGTATCTTAAGTGTAAGAGAAGGTGAAAGTACAAATAAAATGGTATCTCTTGAACCATATATTCAAGTTGTTATAAATAACAATGGAAAGATTACTCAATACAATTATCAAAAAGATTTTGCAGCTATTGATAATAATTTTTTCAAAAATAACAACTTTTCATTTACTGTTCCATTTCAAGATAAAGAACTTAAAGTTAGTTTTATAAATTATAGATTTGTAAAAAAAGGTATGGCAACACAAGGCCTTATTGAAGTTCAAGCAAAAATCAATAATCAAATACAAAAAACAAGACTTGTTGGAAAAAGAGGTGCTCAACCTGCTGCTGTTAAGACTTTGCATTTTAAAGATAATATATCTATTTCATTAGCTTATGGGTCTAAACCTATGCAAATACCATTTAAAATACAACTAAATGATTTTGAATTAAAAAGATATGCTGGAAGTATGGCTCCTTCAACTTATTCATCAAAAGTAACTCTTATTGATGATAGAAACAATGTAAAATTTGATTTTCATATCTATATGAATCATATTTTAAATTATGATGGTTATAAATTTTTCCAAAGTTCATATTCACCTGATGAAAAAGGAACTATTTTATCAGTAAATCATGATCCTGGAACTTGGCCTACTTATATAGGTTATATACTATTAGCAATAGGACTTATTATGAATTTATTTGATAAAGATTCAAGATTTCAAAAATTAACAAGATATATTTCAAAAATAAATGCAAGTGCAGTACTAATAGTATTATTTGCACTAAATATGACAACACCTGCAAATGCAGCTGATGCTAAAGAGATGGTTAAATATCTTGAAGAGTATAAAAAATCTTCAAATGATATAGCAGAGCAATTTTCTCATATTCTTGTACAATTAAATGGTAGAATTGAACCTATGGATACATTTACTACTGATATTTTAAGAAAATTAACTAGAAAAGCTACTTTTTTAGGAATGAATTCAAATCAAGTAGTTTTAGGGATGATGACTAGACCTGATATTTGGAAAGATGTTAGAGTTCTAAAAATAAAAACACCTAAATTAAAGAAGTTTTTAAATATAGATAAAAATAGAAAATATGTTGCTTTTTCTGAAATACTAGTAAATAAAACATATAAACTTAGAAAGTTACTTGAAGAGGCAAACAAAGTAGATGCTAAACAAAGAGGTACTTTTGAAAGAGATGTAATAAAACTAGATGAAAGATTAAATATTTTATATATGGTATTTACAGGGGATTTATTTAAAATATATCCAAAAATGGAAGTTGGAAATACAAAATGGTATTCACCAATGGAAGCTATTAATACTTTTACTGGAAAAGAAAGACAAATTGTAGATTATATTACAAGAAGTACTTTAGGTGGTGTTGCTGAAAATAACCAAACTTTAGCAACTAAAGGTTTTACATTATTAAGTACTTACCAAGAAAAAATAGGAAAAGATATTATTCCTTCAAAAAGTAAAATAAATGCAGAAATAACTTTTAATAAATTTGATGTTTTTCCAAAACTAACATTAGCTTATTTACTTATTGGTATTATTATGTTTATTCTTTCTTTTGTAACAGTATTTAATCAAAAATTAGAATCAAAAAAAGTAAATACAGCTTTATATTCAATACTAGCATTTTTATTTTTAATACAAACTATTTCTATGGGTATTAGATGGTATATAAGTGGTCATGCTCCTTGGAGTAATACTTATGAATCATTAATCTATATTGCATGGAGTACAATGTTTGCAGGTGTTGTATTCTTTAGAAAATCATTATTAGCACTAAGTGCAACAGTTGTTATGAGTGCTATATTTATGTTTACAGCACATTTAAGTGGTATCGATCCTCAAATTACAAACTTAGTACCTGTTCTTAAATCTTATTGGCTAACAATTCATGTTTCTATTATTACAGGTTCATATGGATTCTTAGGACTTGGAGCAATGCTTGGATTTATGACATTAATATTATTTATATTTAGAAGTAATAATAATATCAATATTGATAAAACAATCAAGCATATTACAGCAATAAATGAAGCTGCACTTATTATTGGTTTATCTGCACTAGTAATAGGAAACTTCCTTGGTGGAGTTTGGGCAAATGAATCTTGGGGTAGATACTGGGGATGGGATTCTAAAGAGACTTGGGCTTATGTATCAATTGTTGTATATATTATAGTTCTTCATTTAAGACTAGTTCCAAAATTAAATAGACCATATGTATTTGCTGTTGCTTCTACATTAGCATTCTCTGCTATACTTATGACTTATTTTGGAGTAAACTTCTACCTAAGTGGTATGCACTCTTATGCTACAGGTGATCCAGTACCAATTCCTACATGGGTATATGTTGTAACTGCAATGGTATTTACTGTAATTGCACTTGCATACAGAAAAAGAAATCTTGGTGTTATTAAGTTATAAAACTTAATAACACACAAGTTTAAATATTAAGCTTTATACTTCTTAGGTGTAGTTGCAAACGATTTTTTAAATAGTTTTGTAAAATGACTTTGATCATAAAATCCAATATCAACAGCAATATCACATATACTTAACTTATCATTTTTATCAAGTAACTTTTTTGCATAGTTTACTTTTTCATTCATCAAAAAAGCATGAGGTGTTAGTCCAAATTCATTTTTAAATATTCTTATTATATATTCTTTGTTATATCCAATATTATTAGCTATATCATCTAAAGTAATTTGCTCTTTTATATTATCTAATATATAACTTTTTACATCTTCTAATAGATGATTATTAATACTATTATTATTTAATTTAGAAGAATATTTTAATACAAATTTATTAAAAAATTCATATATAAGAGCTTCACTATTATTTGAATTACTATTAAGTAAAAATTCACATAAATTTAAAAATTCTTTATAATAGATCTCATCATCTATTATATTTAAATCAAAATATATATTTTGTTTAATTTTACTAATCCAATCTTGTTGTAAATGAAGGGTATAATAATCTTGTGTATTGATGTCATCATTTTTAGTAACATGAACTTGATATGGATTAAATATTAAAATTTGATTTTTTTGTAGGTATTTTATATCTTTATTATGAAATTGAGCTGATATTTTACCACTTTTAAGCACTGATATACAAAGTGTATCATGAGAATGCTTTGCATAATTTGCAAAAAAACTCTTGGCATAATTTAGTTGTGCAAATAGTTTATTATCTTTATTTAAAAAGTTTTTTATTTATTATCCTTTATTTCATATAATAGTCAATTTTATACTATAAAGTTTATTTATTTTTAGTTATTATACAAAAAATTATTAAATGGAGCCTTATTATGGAGTTTACAAATGATATTTTAATATTATTATTTTTTGTTGGATTAATTGCTGGAACAATTGATACAATTGCAGGAGGTGGTGGATTGCTTACTATTCCTACACTTTTATGGGTTGGATTACCTCCTGCTGCTGCACTTGCTACAAATAAACTACAAAGTGTATTTGGTACATTTACAGCATCTGCATACTTTGTAAGAAAAAAAATAGTAGATTTAAAACAGATGAAGCTAATGATTGCTAGTGCATTTGTAGGCTCTATATTAGGAGGTATTACCCTACTTCAAATAGATGCTTCAATACTTCAAAAAATTATACCTTTTTTATTAATAGCTATTGGTATATATTTTTTATTATCTAAAGATGCTGGATCAATAGAAAAACATAAACTTATATCTACTAGCTTATTTTCTATGACCTTTGTATTAATTATTGGTTTTTATGATGGCTTCTTTGGTCCAGGAACTGGATCATTTTTCACTATTGCATTTATATATCTACTAGGTTACAATATATCAAATGCAACAGCTCAAACTAAAATATTAAACTTCACTACTAATATAGCGTCTGTTATATTCTTTGCAATCATGGGTAAGCTATATATCTTAATAGGTTTAGTAATGGGTGCAGGACAAATAATAGGTGCATTAATAGGTGCAAAGCTTGTTGTTTTACAAGGACAAAAAATAATAAGACCACTAATAGTAATTATTAGTTTTGCTATGTCAGCAAAATTACTACTTAGTTAGTTTGGTTTAACTTGCTTTTTTAGTTGTTTTGGAAGTTGAGCAAAAGGGATATTTTCTTTTTTAATAAACTCATCACCTTTAAATACTCTTGTGTCTATACTCATATTTGAACTTCTAAATAGTTCTAATTTATAAGTATAGGCATCTCTTGTAAAACTTAAGTTCTTAGAGTTTAAATCAATAATTTTAGACATTATTTTAACTCTATTCCTCTTTCATTTGAAGTTATTTTACCATCAGCAATAAGTGTTACTAATGAAGCTTTAAATATTTTTTTACTCATACCAAATCTTTTACTAATTTCAGCAGCATCACTTTTTGAATTAAATGGTAAAAATCCATTATATTCTTTTAATAGCTCTAAAATAATCTCAGTTGAGGCATTTTTATTTTGCTCTTTTCCTATTGGTTGAAGAGAAATATCAAGTTTACCATCTTTTCTTATGTTTTTAATATATGCTTCTTTTGTATCACCAATATTTAGCTTTGTAAAACATTCATTTTTAAATATCATACCTTCATGCTTATTATCAACAACAACTTTATAACCAAGTGGTGTAAATGCTATTACCATAACTTTTACTTTGTCATTTTGTTTTAAATATTCTGTTTTATTATTTAAAAATGATGTTATCTTTTCAACACCTATTAGTCTATTTGTTTGCTCATCTTCAACTATTCTAATGATTCTTTTTTCACCAACATTAAATTGGTTTTTTTGTCTATTTCTTGGTACTAATAAATCTTTTTGTAAACCTATATCAACAAATGCACCAAATGGTGCTGTATCTACTACTTTTACAAAAGCAAATTCATCTACTAATGCTATAGGATGTTCTGTAGTTGCTGTTATTCTGTCTTCAGAATCTCTATATATAAATACTTCAATTTCATCTTCTAATTGCATATCATCTGTTATATAAGCATTTGGAAGTAAAACTTCATATTCTTCTGTTTCACTTCTATTTAGAATCTCTTCTTTACTATCACTAGGAACTAAGAAAAATCCAAAGTCAGTATCTCGTTCTATTTTAAGAGTATTAATCTTACCTAATTGTATTTTTCTGTTCATTTTATCTTCTTTTATGCTAGAGTATCTAGCTCTGCTTGTACTTTAGCCATTTTATTTGTGGCATCTTCTAAGTCTTGTTTATTTTGTGCTATTACTTGCTCTGGTGCATTTGCTACAAATCTTTCATTTGATAACATACCATTTAGTTTTGCTACTTCTTTTTCAAGTTTTTCTTTTTGTCTTGTTAATTTTGTAATAATTGGTTTTAGATCTATTTCACCTCTTGGAAGATATACTTCAAGATTATCACTTACATCAGTAATTGAGTTTTCTAATTTAGCATCTACAAACTCTATATTTTCTACTTTTGCTAGTTTTTCTATAAATGGCTTAGCTACATCAGTATCTATTTTTACATCAAGTTTAATATATGCTTTTGGTATTTTACTATTTCCCATATCTATTATAACTTTTGCTCGTCTAAGAGATGTAATCGCTTCTTCAATTATTGCAAACATATCTTCTATGTTTTTATCTTCTTTTATATCCTTTGGAAATTCCATAATCATTAAAGACTTTCCATCTTCAATAGTAGTACCACTTAGTTTATGATATAAATGATCTGCAATAAATGGCATAAATGGAGATACCATTTTTAATGTTTCTTTAAAAATACTTCCAAGTTCAGCAATTGAGTCTTTTGAAGCCTTAGAGTATTCTATACCCCAATCACAGAATTCATTCCAAACAAATTTATATAATGTTTTAGCAGCATCACTAAAGTTGTAAGTATCAAGTTCTATTCTTACTTGAGAAACTGCTTTACTTAATCTACTTTGCATATATAAACCAAGTGGTGTTTTAACTTCAATATCTTTTAGGTCTTTAAATGTATCTACATTTAGCTGTAAAAAGTTTGTTGCATTATAAAGTTTATTTGTAAAGTTTCTAAATTGCTCTAAAGATTTTTCACCTAGTTTTATATCTCTACCTTGAACTGCTAAAAATGCTAAAGTAAATCTAATAATATCAGCACTATGTGCTTCAACCATATCTAGTGGATCTATTACATTACCTTTAGATTTTGACATCTTTGCACCTTTTTCATCTCTTACAAGAGCGTGCATATAGATATCTTTAAATGGTAGTTCACCTTTGAAGTGATCACCCATCATCATCATTCTAGCTACCCAGAAGAACATAATATCAAATCCAGTTATAAGAAGTGAATTTGGATAGAAATCTTCCATATCACTATCGTTGTATAACTCTTTTAGTTTACCATTATTTCCCCATCCAAGTGGTGACATTGCCCAAAGTGCAGAAGAGAACCAAGTATCAAGTACATCTGGATCTTGAGTGTAGTTTTTACTAGCACATTTAGGACAAGCTTCTGGAGTATCAGATTTATCTGCCCATTGATGATTACAATCAGTACAAGTAAATACAGGTATTCTATGTCCCCACCAAAGTTGTCTAGATATACACCAAGGTCTAAGCTCGTCCATCCATGCAGTGTATGAGTTTATCCAATGTTTAGGGTGGAAGTTATTGTTTGCTTTTGTTTTTTCTATAGAATTTTTTGCAATTTTTTCACTTAAAAACCATTGTTCAGATATAAAAGGCTCAACAATATTTTTACATCTATAACAATGCCCTACTTGATGGATATGCTCTTCAATTTTTACAATATGTCCAGCATTTTGTAAAGCTTTTACAATAACTGGTCTAGCTTCTAATCTTTCTAGCCCTTCAAACTCTCCACAATATGAATTTAAAATACCTTTTTCATCAAATACTTTTATAAACTCTAAGTTATGTCTTTTTCCTACTTCATAATCGTTTTGGTCATGCGCAGGAGTTACTTTTACTACACCTGTTCCAAACTCCATATCAACATGTTCATCTGTAATAACTTTTATTTTTCTATTTGTAAGTGGAAGTAATACCTCTTTTCCTACAATATCAGTGTATCTGCTATCATTTGGATGAACCATAATAGCAGTATCCCCAAAGTAAGTTTCAGGTCTTGTTGTTGCAACTTCAAGTTCACCACTACCATCTGCAAATTTATAAACCATATGGTAAAATGCACCTTTTACCTCTTCATGTTCTACTTCAATATCACTTAATGCACCATCATGAGTACACCAGTTTACCATATAGTTGTTTTGTTTGATATGACCTTCGTTGTATAAAGATACAAAAGCTTCTTTAACAGCTTCTTTAAGTCCTTCATCCATTGTAAATCGCTCTCTTTTCCAAGCTGGAGTAACACCTAGTTTTCTCATTTGGTGTACTATATTTCCACCTGAT
>Ga0256828_1002028_pt1 | contig 12338 bp, 14 predicted proteins | sample CV88metaG_FD_185993 | JGI IMG/M metagenome (GOLD analysis project Ga0256828, IMG submission 185993) | Hydrothermal vent microbial communities from East Pacific Rise, Pacific Ocean - CV88 | ecosystem: Environmental > Aquatic > Marine > Hydrothermal vents | place: Pacific Ocean: East Pacific Rise... | reverse complement strand
AAAAAAATACTAAAAGAAGTGATGTAATGTGAAAAAAGAACAATAGCAAATAGAGCTTTTTGGTATAATTGAAAGTATGAAAAAATATCAATTAGTATCATTACAATTTCAAACCACAAAAGAGTACCAAAAGAATCTTCAAAAGCTTTTAGAGTTAGTTTCTAGTGTTTCTCCAAATAGTATTATAGTTGCTCCTGAAGTTTGTTTAACGGGGTATGATTATGACAATTTTGAAGAGGTCTTAGCCTTTACACTCTATGCAAAAGAGAAAATTAAAGAGGTTTCACAAGATAAAATAATTGTTTTAACCCTGATTGAAAAAACAGAAGATGGAATTTTTAATTTTGTTTATCTTTTTCATAACCAAGAAGTGATCTATAAACGCCCAAAAGTTCGCCTTTTTAAATTTGGTGATGAGCATAAATATATGCAAGAGGGGAGTGATGAAAGTTTAAAAATTATTGAGATAGATGGAATTAAAATAGCATTTTTTATCTGTTTTGAACTTCGTTTTAAAGAGTTATGGAAAGCAAGTGAAGGTGCAGATGTTATTGTTGTGCCATCTTATTGGGGAGTTTTACGTAAAGAGCATTTTAGAGCTTTTACACAAACTTTAGCATTGATGAATCAGTGTTATGTTGTTGCTAGTGATAGTGCAAATGATGAGTGTACAAAACTTAGTGGTATTATTACCCCTTTTGGAGTAGAGTACAGAAATAACCAAAAAGAGTTTTTATCTTTAGAATATGATAGAAAAGAGATAAAAAAGATGAGAAGATATATGGATATTGGACTTTAGTTTAAGTTTCCTTTTGCTAAAATGCACCACTTCAAAAAAGTGGACAGTTGGCCGAGTGGTCGAAGGCGCTCGCCTGGAACGCGAGTATGGGGCAACCCATCGAGGGTTCGAATCCCTCATTGTCCACCATTATTTAATCCTTCCATTCTAAAATTTAACCATTTTGATTTTATGGCATTAAAATTGCTGCTTACAAAGATAATAAAAATTGTCGATATTATCTCTAAGATAAAGCATTAAAAAGGATCACAGATGGGTATTAGTTCATTAGGAATGGGTTCTGGAATCCTCACTCAAGATGTATTAGATAAACTTCGTAAAGCAGATGAAACTTCGCGTATTACACCGATAGATAAAGATATTTATAAGATTAAAAGTGAAAAAAATTCACTAGAACTTGTGGATGCTAGTATGACAAATCTTATAGATAGTATAGGTATAATTGATTCAAATACACTCTATTCAGATAGAACAGCAACATTTGATGAAAAAGTTGTTTCCATAGATGTTGATAATAATACAGATGAGCAAGAATTTACACTAAATGTAACACAGTTAGCTACAAAGCAGATTGAAGAATCGGGTTCTTTCTCTTCCGCGGATGCAGCGATTGCAGATGATAGTGGATCTATTACATTAAGTATTGATGGGAAAGATTTTGATATTGACTATACAAGTGATACAACATTAAATGATTTAAAACATGCTATTAATAAAGTAGCTGGAGATAAAGTGAATGCTTCTGTTGTAAAACTTGGAGAGAATGATTATCGTTTATTTTTAAGTTCTGTAGATACTGGAACAAGTCAAGATATTAGTATTAAAGATAATGATGATAATTTAAAAGATACAAGCTTAACAGATGATTTAACTGCAATTCAAGAAGCTCAAAATGCAAAATTTAAAATTAATGGCGAAGATGTTGAACGGGAATCAAATAAGATTGATGATCTTATTACGGGTGTTCATATTACATTAAATGAAGTTGGAAATTCTGATGTTTCAATCTCTCAAGATAAAGAAAAAATTGTAGATTCAATGAAAAAGTTTGTTGAAAAGTATAATGATACAATGAAACTTTTAAATGATATGACAAAAACAAGTATTAAAGAAAATGAGCGTGGTGTTTTTTCTAATGAGAGTACTATTAAAGGGATGAAACGAGACCTTGCAAATATGTTAGACAGTATTGGAGGTGGAGTTGGCTCTGTAAGTGATTACGGATTTGATGTTGATAAAGATGGTATTTTGAGTTTAGATTCAACAAAATTTGAAAAAAAATTAGATGAAAATCAATCTAATGCAGCTGCTTTTTTTGCAGGGGGTACATTTGTTACTCAAGAGGGTAAAAAAGTAGAATTAAATGGAGCTTTTAATGATGTTGCAAAAAAAGTGGAACAATATACAAAATATAATGCAACTTTAGACCAATTTAAAGATTCTCTTAATGAAACAATAACTTCTTTAGAAGAGAGAAAAACTAATGCTGTTGAGCGATTAGATTCTAAATATGAAACATTAAAAAAACAGTTTGCTGCATATGATATTATGATTAGTAAGTTGAATTCTGCATCTTCTATGTTTTTACAAATGACTAAAGAATCAAATAAAAATAATGATTAAGTTTATTAAATATTTTTTTTGAAGTGTCGATTATACTAGTATGAAAGAAAATTAAAAGAGGCAAAGGATCTCAAATGTATGGGCAAAGTAGTACAGCACATGATATATACGCACAAAACAATGTAGCGATTGAATCGCCGGCGAAATTAGTTGCAATGTTATATGAGGGAGTGCTTCGTTTTAATGCGCAAGCGAAGAAGTTTCTGAAAGATGGTAATATCGAGAAAAAGATTTATTGGACAAATAGATCAATTGCTATTATTACTGAGCTTATTGCAATGTTAGATCCAAAACAAGGTGGTGAGGTTGCTTTGTATTTAGAGGGGCTTTATAATTATCAAATACAACTACTTTTACAAGCAAGTAGTCATAATGATGAAGCGAAATATGATGAATGTAGTAGAGTTTTTAAAGAGCTTTTGGCTGCTTGGAGAGAAACGACACATGTGGCTTGATGATCTTAAAGTAGCTTTAGCTTCTCAAGATATAAAAAAAATGGAACAATTATTAGATAATATACCAAATTTAGATAATTTAGAAGATATACAAAAGGCTAAGCTACTTATAGATCAGATGTTAGAGGTTGTTTCTCTTAAAAAAGAGAAAACAGCTCACTCGATGCAACTTATGAAAAAAAATATAGATTTTCTTAATGCAACTGCATCACAAGCTAAAAATCAATTAGATATCTCGTTATAATTTAATAATTATTTGCCTCTTTTTTTCTTTCGTATTCCAAACTTTGAGCTTCGCAGAGTATACTCTGTGATGACTACGCCATCTCTAGAATTCAAAATGTGTTCTATTGCATAAGTGATATCTTTAGCTAAAAGTTTTTCATCTTCTTTGTCACTTACATCAAAATTTAAATCTTTAAAAAAATTTGTTTCTGTCATATCTGGTGCGATAGTTGTTATTGCTATATCATTTTTACGTAACTCTTCAAACAAAGAGTTTCCAAAAGCTTGTAAACCACTTTTTGTAGCACTATATGTCGCAGAAAATTTACTAGAGCGAAGAGCCTCTATAGAACTAATATTTATAATATGTCCACCATTTTTTTTAAGAGATCGTAAAATGGCATTTGTTAAAACCATAGGAGTTGTAAGGTTAAGTGTTGTGAGTTGAAAAATTGTTTTTGTATTAAGTTCTTCATGTGGAGCAAATACACCAAAACCTGCAGAATTGATAAGAAGTGTTATATCTCTGTTTTTAGAGAGATTTTGACTTAATTTTTCAAGCTCTTTTGTATCTGTTAAATCTACTTGAAGTGGTTCAAAATTTGGATTTTGAAAATGTTCTTTTGTAATTGTTCTACTTATACCAATAACATGATAACCAAGTTGTAAAACTTTTTCTGTTATGGCAAAACCAATACCACTACTTGCACCTGTAATAATTGCTGTTTTTCTTTTCATAATTGAATCATAACATGAGCTTTATTGTATATTAATAAATTTTAAAGTATTATTCCAATAAATAATTCAGGACTGCTTTTTCTTCCTATAACAGCCCTCCATTAGATAAATTCTCTGGAGTTGTTAATAAAAATGTTTCAATTCGATACACTATCATTAATCTTTGTTGCACTTATTTTTTTTGCTGCTATTCCAAATATTTTCTATTCTTTAGGTTATCTTCCTCATATTAAGAGAAAATCATATTATGTTATACATTACTTTGCTTTTATCTTTTCGATGATAGGAGTTGTTCTTAGTGCAAATGGACTTGTCTTTTTGTTCTTTTGGGAAATTATGAGCCTTGCATCTTGGCAACTTATTTTAACTGAACCTAAAGAGAAAAGTGTGATAGATGCTGCACGCTTTTATTTTTTCATGACCCATTTTGGTTTTATATTTTTATTACTTTTTTTCTTAATTGTCTCAAATGGAGATTTAGAAATAAGTTTTACTCAAATGCATAGTATAGCATCTATTTTTCCCTATCCAACAATACTTTTTTTCTTTTTGATTTTAGGCTTTTTAAGTAAAGCTGGTGTTGTTCCTGTACATGTCTGGCTTCCGTATGCCCATCCTGCTGCACCATCTCCTGCCTCTGCTCTTATGAGTGGAGTTATGCTTAAAGTAGCTCTTTATGGTTTATTTCGTTTTCTATTTGATGTGTTATATCCTTGGCCTTTGGAGTGGGGAACTTTTATTTTGATAATTGGTTCTATCACCTCTTTAGTTGGAATTTTATATGCAATGGCAGAACATGATATTAAAGCACTTTTAGCAAATTCATCTATTGAAAATATTGGTATTATTTTGATAGCTTTTGGAATGGGAATGATTTTTGATACATTGCATATGGAAATTTTAAGTACTTTCTCTTTTATTGCAGCGATGTTTCATATTTTTAATCATATGGGATTTAAATCTTTACTTTTTATGGGTGCTGGAGCTATTTTGCATCAAACCCATACAAAAAATCTTGAAAAGTATGGAGGTCTTATAAAATTGATGCCTGTTACAGCATTTACTTTTTTATTTGCAGCTATGAGTATTACAGCTCTTCCTCCTAGCAATGGTTTTTTAAGTGAATGGATGATATTCCAATCGATGTTAAGTTCAAGTAATATTACAAATGATATGTCACTTAAATTAGCTATCCCTTTCGCAATTTTTGCTCTTGCTATGACAGGTGGGTTAGCCATTGCTACTTTTATAAAAGCATATGGTATAAGTTTTTTAGGAATTCATAGGAGTTCAAATGCTAAGCATGCAAAAGAGGTTAATTTTTTTATGCAAATTGGTATGATTCTTATGATGTTTTTTATTATCTCTCTTATGTTATTCGCACCACAATTTTTAAAGTTTTTTGATTCGCTTTTTGTAGATCTTGGATTACCTTCTGTTTATATGAGAATATTTCCAGAAGATATGTTTTCAATCCATTCTGTTGGTGTTCATGGAGGTGTCGTATCACCTCTTATTTTGCTTGCTGCTCTTTTTGGTATTACATTATTATTGGTTGTAGCATACAAAGTTTTAAATGTAAAAGAAAGAATTTATCATACATGGGGATGTGGTTATAAAACAAGTGCAAAGACACAATATACATCGACTGGTTTTTCAGGAGTAATGAGAAGATTTTTTAATTGGCTTTATCAGCCAGAAGAGTGTTTTTATAAGCAAAATCTTGCAGGTCATGAAACAAAATTTTTAGATGCAAGTTATGAGGTGAAGATTAAACCACTTTTTGAAAGAACTATTTATGATGGTCTTAAAAAAGGGATAAATACCATTAGTTATTGGGTGTACCGTTTAGCACATTTTGAGCAAACACGTTATCCTGCAATGATTTTTAATTTGATGCTTTTTATCCTGTTTAGTTATAGGATTTTCACTCACGAAGTGAGCTGGGAAAGTTTAATGATTGAATCTATTATGATGCTCATCTCTATGAAAATTTTAGTTATTGGAGAGAAAAAATGATCTATTATTTTGGTACAATAGTGATGCTTGTATTGTTAGCACCTATTTTACTCTCATATATTAAGGCTGTTAAAATGGTGTTACTTTTTAAGCGTCCTATTTCTCTTTTTCAAGGCTATAGAAATTTTTCAAAATTGATGCAAAAAGAGACTATTATATCAGAAGAAACAAGTGCTATTACTCGTTGGGCTCCTTTTTTTATTCTCTCTCCTTTAGTTCTTATTCTCTTTTTTTTACCACCAGTTACACAAGGTTCTTATTATGTGAGTTTTGTGGATGCTTTTACAATTACAGGGCTTATTTCTCTTTCAACATTTTTTTTAATGCTTCTTGGACTTGATAGTGCGAGTGCTTTTGGAGGGATGGGAAGTTCACGTGAATCTTTTATATCAGCATTAGTTGAACCTGCAATGGTGTTAACAATTTTTTCAGTTTCATTAATGGCTGGAAATTTGGGAATAGGACAAGCAGGAGTTAATTTAGCAGAACATTTTCCTCAGGAACATATGGCAAGTTTTTTATTTGCAGGTATTAGTTTTTTTATTTTACTTATTGCTGAAAATGGTCGTATTCCCGTAGATAATCCTGAAACACATTTGGAACTAACAATGGTTCATGAAGCTATGACACTTGATTTAACAGGTGTTTATTTAGCTATTATTGAAAGTGCTGCCTCTATTAAATTTATTATTTTTGCTTCACTTTTTGCTTCTTTGTTCTTCCCTTTTGGATATAGGTTAGAACCAGTAGAAGCGATATTGTTTTTTATTATAAAACTCTTTATAATCGCAACCATTGTAGCTATTTTAGAAGTTAATACAGCAAAGCTTCGTCTTTTTAAGATTCCAAATCTTTTGGGTCTTTCTATAGTTTTTGCTTTTTTATCACTTATTACGTTTTATGTATTAGGAGCATAGATGACAGATTTTTTGATAGGTCTTTTTTTAGCATCACTGATTGCAGCACTATTTACAACGAGGTTATATAGACTTTTATTATGGTACTCTTTAAATTCTCTGATGTTAGGTTTACTAGCCCTTGGAATAGGAAGAAATATAGATGATAATGCAATGATTTTAACAGGAATAGTCACCATAGTATTAAAAGCAATAGCGATCCCGTATGTATTAAAAAATTTGTCTCAAAAGTTTAATTTTATAAGACATATTGTGCCAGAGATAAAAGTACAATATGCTATTATGCTTGTTCCTGCAATTTTAGTTTTTACTTTTTATCTTTCAGAACCCATTGTAGATATGATCCATACAAATGCAAATTATGTAGCAATTAGTATATCTTCTCTTTTTCTATCTCTACTACTAATGATAGAACATAAAAATGTTGCACCAAAAATTATTGGATTTTTAAGTATGGAAAATGCTCTATTTTTGTTAGGTGTAACAGCAACAGATGGTATGCCAATGCTTGTAGAATTGGGAATATTTTTTGATCTTTTAATGGCTATTGTTGTTATTAACTTACTTTTTCATAAAGAGGAATTGCAAATATGATGTTAACACTTTTACTTTTACCTGCAGTTATTATGTTTGTGGTAAGTTTTGTGAAGCAAGAGAGAGTAAAGTATCTTCTTGCTTTTACCTCTTTTATGATTTTAATTCCTATTGTAAAACTTTTTTTATTATCTAAACCATACAATATCTTAGGTTCTTATCTTATTGCAGATGAATTAGACACATATATATTTTTAGTTTCTTCTATTGTTGGTATTGGTGTTACATTAGCATTGTTAACATTAGATAAACATGTAAAAGTTTCACCCAACGCATATAGACGATTTTATAGATTTTTTGCCATTTTTTGGGTTGGGCTTATATTTTCTATTCTTTCAAATCATATGGGAATCTATTGGATTGGTTTGGAACTTGCAACACTCTCTACAGTTTATATGATTAAAACAAATTATACAGCAGCAGCACATAAAGAGGCTTGGAATTATATGATTGTTGGTGCTATTGCTATCTCTTTAGTTTTATTTGGAATTATTTTAATGTATGCAAGTGCAAAACCTATTTTGGGAGAAGAAGCGATGCAGTTTGATGTTCTTCTTGCCCATGCTAAAGATATTCCATCCCCATTCCTTTTTGAGATGGGTTTTGCAATAACAACTATTGGTATGTTTGTAAAGATGGGCTTTTTCCCTATGAATTTATGGTTAGCAAATATAGAGAGAGCTTCATTTTATCCTGTTGCAGCACTCTTTAGTGGTATTTTAGAATCTGCAGTTATTATTGGTTTTTTTAGATTTTCAAAGATAGCTATGGAAGTGAATTATGATCATCTTTTTATTTTTGTGTTTGTTTATACACTTTTAACTATTTTTATCGTTTCATTTCTTATCTATCGTGCCAAAGATTTTATGCGTCTTTTCTCACTTTCTGGTGTTGAACATATGGCTCTTATTGTGATGTTTTGGGTTAGTGGTGCTCCATTTGCTGCTTTACTGCATTTTGGGGCACATGCTTTTTTAAAACCAGCACTTTTTCTCTCTAGTGGTGTTTTAGAATCAAATGGAAAATATAAAATAGCAGGAGCTTTGAAAGGCTTTGTAGGTATAAAAGGTAATACTTTTTTATTTTTGGTTTCACTCTTTTTACTTGCTATTATATCGTTACCACCAAGTCCAATGTTTTTTAGTGAATTATATGGTTTTGGAGCTATGATTACAACTGCAAAAGAGAGCAATCATATTTTAGCAATGATAGGAGCTATTTTAGTATTGCTCATTTTACTTTCTTTGATTTTTTATCGTTTCATCTCTATTTATCAGTCAATGAAATATGAAGGAGAAACAAAAGAAAAAGATGTTTATTGGAGTGAAGTTGTAGCATTGATAGTTTTTAGTGTTGCTTTATTAGCATTGATTTTTCCTCAAACATTAGAGTATTTAGATTCTATATCTTAAAGGTAAATTATGGCAAAAAAAAGAAAATCAAAAATGGATGCAATTGAGTTAGCAGAAGCTGAAAATATTGTTTCTTTTCATCCGCGTGATATGAAAAATTTTTATGCTTGGGATGGAGATGTTTTAGTCCTTAATATTTTAGGAACACCAAGTGCAAAAAAAGATGTTATTGGTAAACCAAAAGGGAATCAATTAAAAATTAGTGTTACTGCAAATCCTGTTGGAGGAAGAGCAACAGATTATATGGTTAAATGGCTCGCTAAAGAGTTTGGTGTTAGTAAAGGGGATATAGAAGTTGTTTTTGGAAGAATGAATATTAATAAACAGCTTCGTATTAAAGCACCAACAAAACTTTTACGTGTTATAGAAAAGATGGAGAAAAAATAGATGAGATTTATAGCACGTTATGCAAAAGAATTTGATGATTTTTTTGAGATTATTACTTGTTATGATAATGAGATAAAAAAACAACAAATTGCTAAAGAGAATGCTACTATTAAGACTTTATCTAAAAAATATCCTGCCGCTATTTGGTTTGAACGGAAAATATTTGATGATTTTGGAATTATTATAGAGGATTCATTTGATAAACGTCCATTACTACACCATGAAAGATTTCCAAAAAATATTCATCCTTTACAAAAAAAATTTCAAGATAAATGTTTACAAGAAGATATTTATAGAGCTTATAAATATGAATCTATTCAAGGTGATGGTGTTTTTGAAGTGGCAGTTGGTCCTATTCATGCAGGTATTATTGAACCTGGACATTTTCAGTTTTCACAAGCTGGTGAAGATATGTTACATCTTGAAGTGAGACATTTTTATAAAAATCGTGGTATAGAAAAAATGGTAGAGGGAAAAACTCTTTTTGAAGCTAGATCAATCATAGAAAGAATTAGTGGTAATGAAAGTATTGCTTATCAAATATGTTGGAGAGATATTGTGCTTCAAGCATCAAACACTCAATTACCTGTTAGCCTTCAAAAACGTCATGCTTTTTTTCTTGAATTAGAAAGAGTGATTCATCATTTATCAGATTTAGGTTTTATTCCTAATGATGCCGGTTTTGGTGCAGCTCTTGCATATTGTTCCAAACTTGCAGAGGATGCAAGAAGAAAGATGCAAGAATTTAGTGGGCATAGATTTGGATTTGGAGCAATAAATTTTGAAAATAGTTTTATTGATACGGTTTTTACAAAGGAGTGGTTACATAATCTACGTGAAGATATAGAAAAATTTCAAGAATGGATCATTGATGTTCCTTCTTTATGGGATAGATTAGATACTACAGGTGTTTTACCTTTAAAAAAAGCAATAAAATATAGTTGTGTTGGTGTTGTTGCACGTGCTTCTGGTGTGGCAGTTGATAGACGAATTAATCCTTTTTATTTTGAAAATGGTTTTGAATTAGTTACTGAAGTAAGTGGTGATGTTGGTGCGAGATTTAAGGTTCGTTTATCTGAGATAAAAAATTCAATTACAATGATGAAAAATTTTTTAGAAGAGGATGAAACAAAATGTACTTTAGATCCTATAAAGGATGGTGAATATAGTAGTTTTGTAGAAAGTTCAATTGGTGAATTATTTATGAGTGTTGATATTCAAGAGGGACAAATTACAAGATTTTTTGTAAGAGATCCTAGTTTTATGAATTGGCAAGCATTGCATATTATGATGCAAAAAGATATTATTGCAGATTTTCCACTTATTAATAAAAGTTGTGATTTAAGTTATGCAGGGAATGATTTATGATTAAATTTTGGAATAAACGACTAAAACTTGGTTTATTAACAGAAAATCTTTATCTTGATGAAGATTTAAAAAAAATTAAAAAAGAGATAAAAAGTCAAATTAAGAAAAAATTTGCAGGTTCCTTGGCTATTCGAATGGTAGATAGTGGAAGTTGTAATGCATGTGAAGCAGAGTGTAATGCTCTTTCAAATCCCTATTATAATCTTGAAAGATTAGGAATTTATTTTGTGGCAAGTCCTCGTCATGCTGATGTGATGTTGATTAGTGGGCTAATGACATTTAATATGACTCCTCATGTCAAAGAGGCTTATGAACAAATTCCAGCACCTAAATGGGTTATCAGTATGGGAGATTGTCCTGTTATGGAAGGAGTGTTTGATAAAACATATGCTATTAATGCTCCAGTTAAAAACTATCTTCCTGTTGCTCATCATATTAAAGGATGTCCTCCTTCTCCTAGAAAGATAATGGAAGGTCTTTTAGAATTTTTAAGAAAGATTGAGTAAACTTTATTTTTAAGTTTAGAAAAAAGGAATAGTGTGAAAATAGTTGTTATTATCCCAGCTCGTTTAAATTCATCTCGTTTGCCTGGTAAAGTGCTTTTAGATATTGCCAGTAAGCCTATGGTACAACATGTATATGAAGCTGCAAAAAAAGCAAAATTGGTAAGTGATGTATATATTGCAACAGATTCCAAAGAAGTGCAAGAAGTTTGTTTAGATTTTACGCAAAATGTACTTATGACAGATGCTTCACATGAGTCAGGAACAGATAGACTTGCTGAAGCTGTACAGAGCATAGAGTGTGATGGTGTTATTAATGTGCAAGGTGATGAACCTTTAATTGACCCTAACTTAATAGATGCTCTTGCTACAGAGTTACAAGAGGGGTATGCAATGGTAAGTGCAATGCACCGTATAGAAACTACAAAAGAGTTAGCTTCTCCAAATGCTGTAAAAGTTGTTGTTAATAATAAAAGTGAAGCACTCTATTTTTCACGCTCTATTATTCCACATCATAGAGATGAGTGGGAGAGTTTAATCAAGCGCCATAAAACAGTTCCAGAGGCATTAAATTTCTTTAAACATATTGGAATTTATGGTTATACTAAAGAGTTTTTACAAAATTATGCACAACTTGAACAAACATATTTAGAAAAACTTGAGAAACTAGAGCAGTTACGTGTACTTGAAAATGGGCATACAATTAAAATGATACAAACTTCTTATGTTCCAGTGGGTGTTGATGTGCAAGAGGATTTAGAAGAGGTTAGAAAAATTTTTGGTAACAAAAAGGTAGCAAAAATTTAGTATAATAATAAAAAATAAAAAAGAGGATGTTTTTATGAAAAAAAGAGGTGCATTTACACTTATTGAGTTAATGATTGTTATTGTAATTTTAGGTCTTTTAGCTGCTATGGTAATGCCAAGCTTAACAGGTAAAGGGGAAGAAGCAAAGCGTAATCTTGTTTGTGTACAGATGAAAACAATCTACAATGGTGCATTAGATATGTTTAAAATCAACAATGGAATCTACCCTTCAACAGAGGAAGGTTTAGAAGCACTTGTGAAAAATCCAGATCCAGAAAAGTATCCAAACTATTCACCAAGTGGGTATTTTAAAGATGGGAAAATGCCAAAAGATTCTTGGGGAACTCCTTTTATTTATATTAATGATGATGAAAAAATTGAGCTTATCTCACTTGGAGCTGATAGAAAAGAGGGTGGAACAGGTGATAAAGCAGATATTAAAATGAGTGAGTGTAAATAGTCTTTGAAAAAAGCATTTACACTTATTGAGC
>Ga0256828_1002026_pt1 | contig 12344 bp, 8 predicted proteins | sample CV88metaG_FD_185993 | JGI IMG/M metagenome (GOLD analysis project Ga0256828, IMG submission 185993) | Hydrothermal vent microbial communities from East Pacific Rise, Pacific Ocean - CV88 | ecosystem: Environmental > Aquatic > Marine > Hydrothermal vents | place: Pacific Ocean: East Pacific Rise... | reverse complement strand
ATCAATTGCATTTGGTGGGTAGCTATCTCTTAATTTGGCTTTATCGGTTTCAAAAAATCTACTCTTTACATATTCACACTCTCTCTTTTGAGCATCTTGCTCAAGTGCAATAATTTGCCATGGATAATCATTGTTATCTTTATATTTAAGTGATGAATTAAATAGTGGCCAATTTGGCTCTTTATCTCCAAAATCTTTTGCTGGAATATTATCTAAGCTAATTTTCCACTTAGCCAACTCTTCAAAACTCATTAAATTATATTTATTTGGTGCAACACCTAATAGCTCTCTTAACTCATTTGCCATATTATTTCTAGCATTAATAAGCCCTGCCTCTTTTTTTAGCTTTGCAAAATTTACTAAAAATTGTGTTTTTGATATTGTGCCATTATTATCTATAAATGCTTGAATTTTGCTACAAGGTTCATCTGCTCCATTGCAATCAACTCTTTGCATACCACGAACTACTCTATATAGATTTTGCTCATCAAAAGAGAGTCCATACTCTTTTCGTATCTCATAAGTTGCATTTGCAATATCTTCTCCAGCATCTCTCATTTTTTTATATATATTTGTTGCACTAACAAGAGAATCTTTTTCACTAGAGCTTAAGTTATATTTTAAATAAAGATAATTTGCAAAACTACTTCTGCTAATACCAAAGCCAAGATTTTTAATGCTGTTTTCCTCTTTCCAAACTCTCTCTTTTTCTTGATATTGAGATAATTTTAAATAATCTATTGTTTTATGCTCATTTGTATCTCCAAAAACTGGAGTTTGCTCTATGCCTCTCTCTTTAGCGTTTACTGCCAATCCTAAAAATAAATTTTTATATTTTGCAAAAGTATCAGCATCAAATTTTGTTTTAAAATCAGCCAAATTTTTAACTACAAATGGATTTACAGGAAATCTTGAAGCATACAATCCCTCTTTTATATACTCATCATCTTCAATAAAATTCCAGACACTATCATCAAGTGGCTCTTGCATAAAGTTTTCATAATTAATTTTTGCCTTTTGATGAGCATAGTTTAAAAAACTTTTTACAAGTTCATCTACACTACTAGTGTTTTTAAAAGCCTCTGCTTTTTTCTCAAAACTATCTCTTGCATTTAGCAAATCTTTTGTATTTGTTTGAGAGTTTATAGTTAAATGGTAAGTTGTGCTATGCTCCCCATCACTTACTACTACATCAAATTCATAGCTTTTAACTTCAAGCGCACCATCTACTCTAATATTACCTTTTTCATCAATAGAAAATGGAACATCTGCATTAATAGAGTAAGTTAAATTATCACCTTGATAGTCAATTGCATCAATTTTTATAAGCACATCACCATCATCAGCACCTTTAATGGTAATATTATTTGTGCTGTTTTTAATAATAGGCTCTTGTTTTAAAACCTCTCCATAAATTTTAATCTCTGAAATAGCAAACCAACTATTTGTATAGTCATCTTTAACTAACAGATATTTTCCATTTATTGGTTTATCTAAAAGAATTATATTCTCTTTTTGTGGCTTTAATACTCCTATTAATTTAGAGCTATTAACCTCACTACTATCACTATAAGGCTTATCTAAAAGATATATTTTTCTTCTATTTAACTGTCCTTGATATCCTCCTGTAAATATAGATACTGCATAAACTTTTGTATCTTGTGGTAGCGCTATTTGCGCCCAAGTATTTTTAGTTGCATGTTTAATATATACTGAATTTGTTATCTTTTCATCTGTTAGTTCTGGGTAACTACTTTTTGTTTTATTGCCATCTTCATTATCCCAATAGTATCTACTAATTGTAGCTTTACCATAAGAACTTGCTAAATTAGCAGATACAAGTATATTAATATCTCTACTATCACTATTATTATGTTCATCTGTTACTGTAACTTTTGCTCTATAAAGCCCACTTTTTAATGCTTTAGCAGGTGAAATAACACCTCTTTTGCTAATCTTAAAATCACTATTATCAATAGCATAATTTAACATTTCACCTTGATAATCAATAGCTTCAACACTATATAATTTAGCTAAAGCACTACTTGAAATAACATAAACTGCTTTATCTTTTATACTTGGCTTATCTGGTAACTCTCCATAAACTTCTACCTCAGCAATATGTAGATTTTCATTATTTGGTAACTTTATAATAATATAACTTGCATCAATTGGTTTTGAAATATTAATATCTTGCCACTCTTTTTGAGAACTTAGCGTAGCAACAACTTTACTCTCATCTAAATTTTCATTATATTGGCTATTGGTTAAATAAACTTTTGCTCCATTTAACCTGCTTTGCTTAGCATCTTGACGATTTAAAACTCTTATTTTTGCTACTTTTGTATGGTGTGGAATCTCTATTTGAAGCCAATTTTCTTTCTTGTCAGCTCTTGTATGGTTAAATGTATTACTTTTTCCATCAATAGCATTAGATGCTGGATAATACCAACTATATCCACTACTAGCAGTTGTTCCTTGTGTTGCTATACCATAAGCTTTTGCAATATTAATAGCTGGTTTTACGGTTATAGAAAATGGAGCTAAAGAGGCACTATTTTTATCATCACTTGCACTAATTACAATATTGCTAAAATTCCCCTCAACTCTTGGAATACCACTAAGTTCTCCTGTGCTTATATTAAACTCTGCCCAAGATGGCTTATTTTGTATGCTAAAGATTAATTTATCTCTATTAAAACCTACAATAGTTGGAATAAAACTATATTTATTAAATGCACTAATATTTATAGTTGCTTTTCCAGAGATAGTTGAATTACTCTTTTTGGGTATTATTACCTTTACTACCCTTGTAACTGTTGCTATATTTCCAGCGCTATCTGTAGCACTATATGAAATATTATACTCTCCTATAGTGTTTACATCAACGCTACCTTGCTTTGTTACTACAATATCTCCATCTATATTATCTTTTGCACTTGCACCTAAATCTTTATAGTTTGAGCCTTTAGTTATAGTTATTAGCTTTTTTCCATTTAATTTAATTACAGGAGATGTGCTATCTTTAATAATAGTAAAGTTTAACTCCTCACTATCTTTATTATTATATTTTAAAAATATAGAAAAACTCTTTTTGCCATCTGCACCTTTTAAATTAAGTTTTATATTTAACTCACCACTCTCATTAATTGCACCAAAATAGTTATTATTTATAAAAACAAATGATTTAGGAGTTCCTTTTAATTTAAGTTTTAAACTATCTTTATTATAACTTTTTGGCAAATTTTCTATTATTGGTTTTGGTGGTTTTTTGCCAGGTAGTGGCAAAATTTGTGGAATAACTTTTATAAACCTAATAGCTGTTGCCTTATTTCCAGCACTATCAACAACACTATACTCTATATTATAATTGCCCTCTTTAGCATTATTTAATTTACTTGTTACTTTAATTTTATTTGTTATATTCCCATCAACATTATCATATGCAGTTGCTCCATCATCTTTATAAATAGAACCCTTTTTTAACTCTATATTTTTACTACCTTTTAGAGTAATAACTGGAGGAGTTGTATCTTTTTTATTACTAACTTTACTACTATTTAAACTCTCTTTTAAATTTAAAGAGTTAATTAAATGCTTTTTTGTAGTATTTATATCAGGTATTAAACTTGCTTCTACAAGTGTATTTAAACTTTTATCTTTTAAATTACTTTTGCTGCTATCTTTTAATTTAGATAAATCTATCTCTATGCCATTTGATGAATTACTATCTTTATCCAAGGCAATTAGTAGTTGTGCAATTTTTAAAACCTTTTGGTTGGTTAAATTTTTATCTTTTGCATCTGCTAACTCAAAAGGGGTTATAATTTTATCTTTAATAGCTTTTATATTTGCTGGTTTATCAACTGGATATGCCTCTCCAAGATATATATCTCCAACCCAAAATTTAACTTTTTTGCCCTCTACATATTTAAAAACACCATCTTTATCTGTATATCCACTAACTCCATTTGCACTATAATATTTAGCTCCTGCAACAATGCTATCTAAAAAAACTGCCTCTTTTATATTTGGGGGATTGCTATTTGTAGTTTTCTTTTTTGAAGAAGAGCCTCCGCAGCCATTTAAAACTATTAATAGAAATAAAATAAGAGTATAAAATATTTTAATCATTTGATTATAACCTTTAGCCTAAATTAAACAATTATAACAAATTAAGTTTAATAGCACCATATAATCGAATAAAATTTATTAAAAAAATATCTTATTAATAAATTTGTTCTCTATTATCTAGGCTCTAGGTAAAATTTTGATAATTTTTTATTGCATCTATAAAAATTAAGGTTTTTTATACTCTATAAGATTTCCTTTTCCTCTTTCTAATATTTTTGTAATTGCCTTTTTAATCTCTTTGTCGCTTTTTTCATCACTTATAATATCTAGCATTTTATTTATATTTTCATGTTTTAGTTTTAGCTCTTGTATATATGCTTCGTGAGCTTGTTCTTTCTCTTTTATTTCAGCTTCTAATCTCTTTTTAGCAAGTATGCTTAAATATCTTAATATAGCCCATATTATTAATGAAGTTGCTAAAATTACTACTGCTATTTTATAAAAAGAGCTATCCTCTTTTTTAAGTTTTACTTTGGCACTGTTTTCAATTTTTGCTACTACTATAGATTTATTTGACTCTAATTTTGTTTTTTGCAACTCTGTTTTTAGTTTTTCTTGAGTCATTTTTAGTGCAATCTCTTTTAATTTTTGCTCTTTTTGTGCCTCTATTTTAGCCAATTTGGTTGCATTTTCATTTTTTACTTTTGCTAACTCTAGTGTATTATCTTTTTTTAGTTTTTCTAAATCTAAATCTTTTTTATTATTTAATTTTAAAATTCTCTCATCTTTTGTGTCTATATTACTTTTTTTAAAGTTTTGTATCTCTTTTTTTAGCACTATATTATTTCTGTTTAACTCTTTTGTCTTTTCTATTTCATCTTGATTACAAGCTATAAATATTATTGGTATTAGTAAAAAAATATACTTTTTCATAATTAATCCTAAATTTTAAATTTTCATCTAATTATACAATTAAAACATAATTTTTTTTTGATATAATCACTCACTAAAGTCTTGCGGTATATTATACTATAATTTTTTCAAAGAAAAAACAGTAAGACCAAAACTAAAATTGGAGCTTATTAATGAAAATAAGTGGTGCACAGATGGTTTGTGAAGCAATAATTGCTGAAGGCACAAAGTTTGTTTTTGGATATCCTGGCGGAGCAATTATGAATGTTTATGATGAAATCTATAAACAAGATGGCTTTAAACATATATTAACACGCCATGAACAAGCAGCAGTTCATGCAGCAGATGCATATGCAAGAGTTAGTGGAGAAGTTGGCGTTGCTATGGTTACAAGTGGTCCTGGATTTACAAATGCAGTAACTGGACTTGCAACTGCATATATGGATTCTATTCCTTTGGTTGTAATTAGTGGGCAAATTCCTACTTCACTTATTGGAACAGATGGTTTTCAAGAGGTAGATGCTGTTGGAATTAGCCGTTCATGCACAAAACATAACTATTTAGTAAAAAATATAAATGATTTACCTCGTATTTTAAAAGAGGCATTTTATATTGCAAGAAGTGGGCGTCCTGGACCTGTGCTTATAGATATTCCAAAAGATATTACAAGTGAAATTGCAGAGTTTAAGTATCCAGAGAGTGTAGATATTCCAACTTATAAACCAAGCTATAAGGGAAATAATCGCCAAATTAAAAAAGCAGTTGATGCAATTTTAGAGGCAAAAAAACCTCTACTCTATTTAGGTGGAGGAGTTGTTCTTAGCAATGCATATAAAATTGTAAGAGAGTTTGCTAAAACAACTGGTATTCCAGCGGTTGAAACGCTTATGGCAAGAGGCGTTATGGGAGATGAAAATCCTCTACTTATTGGAATGCTTGGTATGCATGGAAATTATGCATCAAATATGGCAATGAGTGAGAGTGATTTAATTATATCTTTGGGTGCTAGATTTGATGATAGAGTTACTGGAAAACTTAGTGAATTTGCTAAGTATGCAGATATTATTCATGTAGATATAGACCCTGCAAATATTGGTAAAATTGTAGATGTTGATTACCCTATTGTTGGAGATGTAGGCATAGTTACTAATAAGATGTTAGATGCAATTAAAGATAAAGTTAGAGTTGAACGCTACCAAGTTTGGAGAGATTTACTAAAAAGATATAACGAGGTTCACCCTTTAAAATATGAAGATAGCAATAAAGTTATTAAGCCACAATGGGTAATTGAGCGTATTGGGGAGTTGGTTGGAAAAGATGCTACTATTACATCTGATGTTGGGCAACACCAAATGTGGGCAGCGCAATTTTTCCCATTTGATAGACCAAGACAGTGGGTAAATAGCGGTGGGCTTGGAACTATGGGCTTTGGTTTACCAGCTGCAATTGGTGCAAAGGTTGCTGACCCAAGCAAAATTGTAATTAATGTTACTGGTGATGGCTCTATTTTAATGAATGTTCAAGAGTTAGTAACTGCATCACAGTATGATATACCTGTAATTAATGTTATTTTAAATAACCACTTTTTAGGTATGGTTAGACAGTGGCAAACGTTCTTTTATGAGAAGCGATATAGTGAAACAGATTTAAGCTACCAGCCAAATTGGAAAATGCTTGTAGAGGCGTGTGGTGGAGTTGGCTATGATGTTACTACAAAAGAGGAGTTTGATAACGCCCTAAAAGATGCGATAGATAAGAAAAAGGTTGCATTTATAAATGTAGCTATTGATAGGTTTGAGAATGTTTTACCTATGGTTCCAGCAGGTGGAGCGCTATATAATATGATGTTAGAGTATAAGGAGAGATAATGCAAAAAGTAAAAAGAGTAATTTCAGTAATTGTTCAAAATGAAGCTCAAGTTTTGGCTAGAGTTTCTGGGCTTTTTGCAGGTAGAGGATATAATATCGACTCTCTAACTGTAGCAGCTATTCCAAATAGTAATATGTCGCATATGACAATAGTAACTCGTGGCAGTAGCCGCGTTTTAGAGCAAATAATAAAGCAACTTCACAAATTAATACCAGTATATAAAGTTATAGAGCATGACTCAATGGTAGAAAAAGAGATGGTATTAATAAAATTTCCATTTGAAGGAAATAATATTGCAGATATAGAATCTCTCTTTAGTGCATATAATGGTGGCATTGTAAATGCTGGTGAAAAAATTATTATTGCAATGGCAGCAGATGAATCTAAAAGAATAGAGCATTGTATAGAAGCAGCACAAAACTTTAGTCCAATAGAGATTGTAAGAAGTGGTGTTGTAGCAATGGAGAGATAAATAATTAAGGATTTTAAGTGAAATTAAGCAAAATTGCAAATTATATAGAGTTGGAGTTTAGTGGTAAAGATATAGAGATAGCAAATCTTGCCACTTTAAAAGATGCAAATTCTAACTCTCTTAGTTTCTTTCATGATGCAAAATATTTAGAGCAATTAAAAAATACAGATGCAGGTGCTGTAATTTTAGAAGAGAAGTTTTTAGAAAATCTTCCAAAAGGTGTAGTTGCTTTAGTTACAAATGAACCATACAAAAAGATGGCACTAGCTACCTCTCTTTTTGCTTATAAACCAAGTGTTAAAAGTTATAAACCAAAATTAGATGATAATGTAGAGATTTGTGATAGTGTAAGGTGTGCTAGTGGTGTTAAAATTGGAAAAAATACTACTATTATGGCAGGGTGCTACTTGGGTGAAAATGTAGAGATTGGAGAGGGAACAGTTATATATCCAAATGTTACAATTTATCACAATTGCAAAATTGGTTCAAACTGTGTAATTCACAGTGGCACAGTTATTGGAAGTGATGGGTTTGGATTTGTTAGCAAAGATAACTCAAACACAAAATTTTATCAAATCGGAAATGTAATTATAGAAGATTTTGTAGAGATTGGAGCAAATACAACAATAGATAGAGCAACTCTTGGCTCAACTATTATAAAATCGTATGCAAAATTAGATAACTTAATTCAAGTAGGACACAACTGCGAAATAGGAGAGTATAGCATTATTGTTTCACAAGTTGGACTAAGTGGCTCTACAATATTGGGTAAAGGTGTTGTAATGGGAGGGCAGAGTGCAACTGCTGGGCATTTAAAAATTGGTGATAGAGCTATGATTGCTGCAAGAGGTGGTGTAACAAAAAGTTTAGAAGGTGGCAAAATTTATGGAGGTTTTCCTGCAGTTGATTTTAAACTATGGAAAAAAACACAAGCTATAATTTCAAAACTTAGTAAAAAAAGATAAATTATCTATATTTACTAAAACTCCTACTAAAAGTAGGAGATAAATAAACTATTTATTTTTAATTTCAGCAACCATCACACCTCTTAATGTTCCAGCTTTTAAATTAATTGCTTTATCTTTAGGGAATTTTTTAGCTATTGCACTTTTGATATCACTTGAAACATTTTCTCCATGACATTTCAAACAAGCTTTTGTTACTAATAGTGGTTTATAGACTCTTGTTGTGTTTCCATCTTTAACTACTTTAATATCTTTTGGGTCAAATTTTCCATCTGCTAAATTTTTTGCATATGCATTTAATATTTTTGTATCAATCTCATCAGGAGAGTTTTTTGGATTTCTTATATTTAAAGAAGTTCTTCTAACTTTAACATTTTTAGGTAGTTTTTCATTAACACTCTTTGTAATCTCTTCTGCTTTATTTAGACAAAAAGTTACTGCTTTAACTCCTGTTTTATCCTCTTTCATAGCTTTTTTAAGATTTGTTTTAAGCTCTTTTCCAAGCATTTTAATATACTTTACACCCTCTTGTTTTATTAGTATATTATCTGATAATTTAGCAGTGCTATTACTCTCTTGTGCCATAGCCAATGTTGCTAAAGTTGATAATAAAACTATTTTTGTTATTCTCATTACTTATCCTTTTTATAAATATTTATTATGGTGCAATAATATTAAGTTTGTTATAAATTATACTTTAAATTAAGACTAAATATGTAAAATGAATAAAATTTATTTTAATGGAGAAAAATTATATGAGTAAATTAAAAATAGGAAATTATGAATTTGATAGTAGATTAATTGTTGGTAGTGGAAAGTATCCAGATTTTCAAACTACTTATGATGCAACAATTGCTAGTGGAGCAGAGATGATTACAGTTGCAGTTAGAAGAGTAAATATTACAAATCCTGATGAAGAGAATTTAATGGATTATTTTAAAAATTCAAATGTGAAGTTTTTACCCAATTCAGCAGGTTGCACAACTGCTGATGAAGCAATTACTCTATTTAGATTAACAAGAGAGGCAACTGGAATTGATTTGATTAAGCTTGAAGTAATTGGAGATACTGCAAAAACACTATATCCTGATGTTATTGAAACAATTAAAGCTTGTGAAGTTTTAAGCAAAGAGGGTTTTACAATCATGGCTTATACAAATGATGACCCAATTATTGCAAAGCGCCTTGAAGATGCAGGAGCTAATGCAATTATGCCACTAGCTTCACCAATTGGAAGTGGGCTAGGTATTCAAAATAGATATAATGTTCACTTTATTAAAGAAGCAGTTAATGTGCCAGTAGTTGTAGATGCTGGAATTGGAACTGCAAGTGATGCGAGTATTGCAATGGAGCTTGGAGCTGACGCAGTTTTAACAAATACTGCAATTGCACAAGCAAAAAATCCAATTATGATGGCAGAAGCTATGAAAAATGCTGTAATTGCAGGTAGGTTAGCTTATGAAGCAGGAAGAATTGCTAAAAAACCTTATGCTACTGCATCTAGCCCAACAGAGGGAATGATTTTTTAATTAATAATTATAAAACTTTCTATTTTAAAGCACGAACTTCTTCGTGCCTTGGATCATATATTTTTTATTATCTATCTAAATAATAATTTTTATTATTTAATTATTTTTATTTTTATTTAAGCTTAAAGATGTATAATTTTATTGTCATTAACATAAAGGATTTAAAATGGCTTGTGATACAAATGATGTTATCGAAGAAAAAGAGAATAAAACAGAAGAAAAAATTGAAAACAAGGAGAAAAAAGAGATGAGTAGCACAATGGTTTTAAGAAAAATGCCAGAGTTTAAAATGGAAGCGTATGAGCCAACAAGTGGGAAATATACAGAGGTAAAAAGTAGTGATTATGAGGGTAAATGGTTTGTAATTTGCTTCTATCCAGCAGATTTTACTTTTGTTTGTCCAACAGAAATTGCAGCTATGAATGCAAAATATGAAGAGTTCAAAAAAAGAGGTGTAGAGGTTGTTGCAGTTTCAACTGATACTAAATTCTCTCATAAAATATTTGCAGAGACTGAGCCACTATTAAAAGATTTACAATTTACAATTGGTGCTGATACAACTGGTGAAGTTTCAAGAGCATTTGGTGTAATGATTGAAGATGCAGGAATTGCACTTAGAGGAAGATTTTTATTTAATCCAGAGGGTGTATGTGTAGCTCAAGAGGTTCAAGCACCAAGTGTTGGAAGAAATGTAAATGAGTTCTTAAGACAAGTTGATGCATGGCAACACGCTTATAAAACTGGTGAAGTATGCCCAGCAAACTGGCGTCCTGGTAAAAAAACACTGCCAGTTAATACAGATGCTGAAAAAATGACTGGTCATGTTGGAGATTATGTTACAATTGATGAACTTTTATCATAATTAATAGAATTTAATACCCATCTTTGGGTATTATTTATTGTTTAATCTTTTATATTCAAATATCAAAAAAGCTAAAAGAGTTAAAGTAACTCCACTAATTGAGTATATTATTGCCCCATTTTTTCCATAAATTTTCCATATTTGACCAATAATTACTGCACCTAAAGATGAAAAGAGTGCTACACCACCATATAAGAGTCCATAGATTGTAGCTTTATTTTTAGCATTATCTGAAATAAAACTTCTTATTGTATTTATACTAGCAACTGTAAATATCCCCAAAAGAATAAAAGCTAATATAGTTAAATTAAAATATAGACTAATCATTGCAAAAAGAGCAAATATAATTGATAGTAAAAATATTTTTTTGTATCCATATTTATCTATTTTTATACCAAAATAGTAGCTTAAAATCGTTTGTGTAAAATTTAACAAAATAACCAAAAGTGGTATATATTCAATTTTAAAACTCATCTTTGCACTTACTATAAAAAAAGAGTCATTAAATATAAAAAATATAACTCCAAAATAGATAAAAAGCATAGGTATTAAGTTTAAATCAACTTTGAAATTAAACTTTTTTACTTTACTTTTATATGGGGCATCTCTTACAAATAAGACAATTATAAAAGCAATTAAACCAGGTATTAAACTATATGCAAAAATTGCTTTGAAAACTTCTATATTTTTGCCAAAATATAAAAGAGCTAAAAATGCTATAATTGCACCTATCATCTCTCCTGCTACATCCATCATTTTATGAAATCCAAAATTTTTACCACTTTGCTTTGGGCTATATGCTGAAATTAAAGAGTCTTTTGTGGCACTTCTTACAGCCTTTCCCATTCTCTCTAATCCTCTCAAAATTGCAATAGATTGCCAACTATTTGCAAAATAGAGCATAGGCTTTGTAAAAGCAGATATCCCATACCCAGCTACCACAAAAGGCTTGACTACTCCAAGTTTATCACTTAAATAGCCAAATAAAACCCTAAAAGCATACGATACAAAAGTAGCAATAGCCACAATAAAGCCCAATTTATCTACCCCTTGATGCAAAATAAATACTATATATAAAGGCAAAATAGTAGTAACCATAGATGAAGCCATATCTGTAAAAAAGCTCACAAAACCAAGGGCTATTATGTTTTTATTCAAGCTAAATCCTTTTTATAAAAAAATTATTTAATGGTGTTAAATATTTTTCTAAACTTAGCGTAATGAAAGCTGCAACTAAAGCACTTACAATACCTCCTATTATATCATAAGGGTAATGCACACCAATAAAAACTCTAAAAGTGCCACCTATAATACCTAAAATTAGTAAGATAGCTCCTATTTTTTTACTCTTTTTAGAAAACAAAAGCGACCAAGCAATAGAGAGCATAAATGCAGTATGATCAGATGGAAAAGAGTTGTCTATTGGATGAGAGTGTAGCACCGTTGCAATACCATCCATAAACGGGCGATTATGGTAGTAAAAAAGAGCAATTATTTGGTTTAATAGCAGTGCTATAAGCACACTATAAAAGGCTAAGAGAGCTTCTGTTTTTCTTTTTGCAAAAAAGTATAAATAAACCTCTACACCAATAAAAAGAAATGGCATATACTCACCAATTACAACCCCTATAAAATCTAAGGTTGCACTTTTACCTGCATAA
>Ga0256828_1002023_pt1 | contig 12352 bp, 15 predicted proteins | sample CV88metaG_FD_185993 | JGI IMG/M metagenome (GOLD analysis project Ga0256828, IMG submission 185993) | Hydrothermal vent microbial communities from East Pacific Rise, Pacific Ocean - CV88 | ecosystem: Environmental > Aquatic > Marine > Hydrothermal vents | place: Pacific Ocean: East Pacific Rise... | reverse complement strand
GAAGTAAATGTGAAAATGGGGAACGAATATACTCACCCGGATGATTTCGATCACTATATTGAGTCTATTACACTTTTTAACGGTGAGACTAAACTTGCAATGGCTACTTTCGTACCAGGTACACTTGGAAACGAAAAATCTCACGCAGAAGTAACTTTCACTATCCGTCCAATGGGTAAAAAACTTAACCTTGTAGCTCACGGTTACTGTACAAAACACGGTATCTGGGAAAGTACTCCAGTTATTGTAGAAGTCACTGAGTAATAATTTTCTTTTATACTTAAGAGCTTTTTGCTCTTAAGTCTTCTTCTTCCCTTTTTAATTTTATAGCACTCTTCTATTATCCTATGCTATAATGATTATATGAAAAATAAATTTAAAATAGTTTCAGAAATACAAAATCAAAAATTAAATGATAAAGATAGAATCTCTTTTTTACAAAAAAAACAGACACTCAATAAAGATATTGAGAATTCTATTGATGATGCTATTTTTTATAAAGACACACAGCACCGCTATATAGGATGCAATAAAAAATTTGCAGAGTTTTTTGATATGAGTGAAGATGAGATTGTCGGAAAAACAGACTTTGACCTTTTTGATGAAGCAACTGCACTCAAATACTACTACCGCAATGAAAAACTTCTCAATAAGACCAAAAGGAAAGTTACCCATCAGCAATGGGTGGAGTATAAAGATAAAAAAGTATATACAATTGTCACTAAAACTCCTATTATTGACAAAAATGAAGATGTAATCGGGATAGTAGGCATTATACGCAATATTACAAATGAGTATATGCTCCAAAAAGAGATAGAACATAAAAATATTATGCTTATTCAACAGAACAAACTTATCTCAATGGGTGAAATGATAGCAAATATCGCACACCAATGGAGACAACCATTAAATACACTTGGCATTATTATCCAAAAACTAAATATCTTTTACAAAGAGAAGAAGCTTACACCAAAACAGTTGGATGAGAGCAGCAAAGAGGCTATGCTACTCATTAAAGAGATGTCTGAGACTATTGATGATTTTCAAAACTTTTTCAATCCAAAAAAGGTTATAGAAAATTTTGATGTTCATGAAGCTATTGTAAAATCTTATGCTATTACAAAAGCTTTAATTATTAAACACAATATTAACTTTCAAATACATTCTAAAGACAAAGTATTTATCAATGGCTATAAAAATGAGTTTTTTCAAGTTATTCTCAATCTTTTTAATAATGCTATTGAAGCACTGATTAGTGATAATATCCACAATCCGTCTATTAGAGTTTCTATTGAAAAAAAAGATGAGAGGGTTTATATAGATATAACAGATAATGCAAACGGGATTAAACAGAGCAATCTGCAAAATATCTTCACACCCTACTTTACAACAAAAGAAAAAGGGACAGGACTGGGGCTTTATATGTCAAAAATAATTATAGAGGAGCATATGAAGGGGACACTGACTGTTACAACAGATATTTTAGGAACAACCTTTACAATTGCACTTAAATAAGGTTGTTCTTAATAGCATATGCAATTAATTCTGCATTTGATGAAAATCCCATTTTTTTAAAAATTCTGTTTCTGTATGTAGAGATTGTTTTAGCCTTTATATCATATTTAGAGGCTATTTCAGAAGGCTTTATACCTTGCGCCAAATCCAAAAAGACTTCATACTCACGTACTGAAAGCATTTTATAGCGCAAATCATTATTTGTTGCTACATATCCAATACTGTCTTCAATTTTTTTCATTAATTGTTGAATATCAATAGGTTTTATAAGATATGCATCTACTTTCATATCAAGTGCATCCAAAAGGTAAGAAGAATCACTAAAAGCTGTTGTTATGATGATAATAGGAGAGTAGGATTTACTCTTTACCCGTTTTATCATCTCTATACCGTCAAGACATGGCATTCTGATATCACTTACAATAATATCAGGAGAGAACTCTTTAATTTTCTCCATTGCATCGCAGCCATCCACAGCTATAGAGATTTTTTCAAAATACAAAGACAAAGTATCTTTTAATTGTTTGCTTGCACTCTCATTATCTTCTACTATAAGGAGTTTCATGGATAAAAGTTTTTTGTTAATCATTCGTAAATTATAACATAAGGGCTTGACTTTTTATCAAAATATTTTTACTTTTTGTAATACTTTTCGCACTATAAAGTTGAGTTTAACGAGATTTCAACTATACTTCTTATAATTTTTTTGGAGTTAATAATAGAAGTGAAATCTTTTCAAAATCTTATACTGTTACAAAATCTTTACAGACTCAAAGCTGTCGGTTTTGACTATATTGACCATTTTGACCTGAATGAAGAGAGTCACTGTAACAAAACAGACTCATTTGAAGCTCTTTATGAAAATATAGCCAAATGCCATCTATGTGATTTGAGTAAATCAAGAAAACAGAGTATGCCCGGTTATGGAAATGCAAATGCAAATCTTGTTATAATTGACCATCTGGTATCACAAGCACAGGATGCTTCACAAAACTATTATGCCGGCCGTTCTGGAGAAATTTTAAAGAATATGATTGAAAATGTATTAAACCTTGAACTTGAGGATATATACATTACACATGCAATCAAATGCAAGCCGTTAGATTCAAATACTCCTTCGCAGTCAGAGTGGAACAGTTGCAGATCTTATCTTTTTGCACAGCTTGAATTTATTCAACCAAAAGTAATAGTAACACTTGGTCAAGATGCCTATTCACTGGTTACAAATGATCAAAGTAATAATTTTGAGAATATCCGAGGGCATGTTATTGATTATAAAAAATCAAAATTGATTCCCATATACCATCCTCAGTTTCTTTTACGAAATCCTGAGTTAAAAAAAATTACATTAAATGATTTACACACTATAAAGAGTTGCCTATGAAAAAAATATTGTTTATCTTCCTTTTACTGCTGCCTGCTTTTATTGATGCAGAGAGTTTTGTCGTATCGGACATTCCATTGCCAAAAACATATGTACAAAACCTAGATCCGTATGAGTGTGATGATGCTTGTATGGAAGACTTTTTACAAAAAGAGATGATTTTTTCATTTTTGGCACATGCAGATAAAAAACTGGACAACAAAGAACTCAATGATATACGCAGTATGAACATAGCCATCTTTAATCTTGGGGCATTTAATGCAGGCGGAAAACTCAAAATTGCACTGATTTTACCATACAAAAAAATAGGGAAATATGCATCAACAACTACAAATGCAGCCTTTGCATATCTTATGACAAAAAGTAATCCTTTTACACTGAAAAGTTATCGTATAGAGAGTGAAAACAGTGAAGATATCCAAAATGCGCTCAGTGCCATAAAAGCTGACGGTTTTGAATATGTCATCGCACCTCTGACACAAAAAGGTGCAAATAACATCATAGAACTTAATCCTTCTCTCAATATCTATTTTCCGACAATCAACAAAAAAGATATCAATGTATCTTCTTCATACTATACTTTTGGAGGCATAGATTATCAAGCTCAAAGTAAACTGCTTCTAAAAGAGGCTGTCTCTCCGCTTATAATTTTTTCAGATAAATCAACAACAGGAAAGAAACTTGCACTTTTTCAAAAAGAGGAGTTTTTACACCCTTCTAAAAGTATTGAAGAGGATGTAGAAGAGAATGGTGTATTTGGAAGTTTCTTTCATACCCAGTCCCAAGGGGAGAGTATTGATGAAGAAGCCTTGCAAACAGATGACGAAAATCTGACACAAAGAGAAGTTTTAGAGTTTTATATCTCACGCAGAACAACAAACCTTGAAAAACAGCTCAAAGAGAATGAAAATATCATCAATGGCTCTTTTATGCTCAATACTCCTATTATTAAAAGTGGAATGATTATGTCGCAACTCACACTCTATGATACAAATGCAACAAATCTTCTCTCTACACAAATAAATTATGACCCCCTACTCCTCTCTATGACGCAATATAGAGACAGAGAGAAGATGATTATTGCAAACTCAATCATTCAAAACAATAAACTGCTCATTGATACAAATGCACTCTTAGGCAATGATATTGTCTATGACTGGATTAACTATACAACAACTGTAGGAATTGATTATTTTTATAATCAAATAACAGGTGAAGCAAGAGAGTATGAGATAAAAATAAAAGATAAGCAAATGGCTTATGAGATTGAACTACTCCGTCCCGGAAGAACAAAATTTTTCAAATATATACCAAAACCACCGCAAGATAATGAACTAGAAGAGGGAGAGTAAACAGCTCCTCTCCTCCTCTCCCAACTTTTGTACTCTTGTATCAAAAGAGAGATACACAAGAACAATATCTAACTCAAAAATCTTTTTTTCTTCTCTGAATATAGTCTGTTTTAGGGTAAAAGAGGCAGCTTTCATCTCTAAGAGTTCTGTTTTTATCTCAAGCATATCTCCAAGTTTTGCGCTAGTGTAAAACTCTGCATTTAATCTACGTGCAACAAAATGCCCATTCTTAAAAACAGGGCTCATCCCACGTACAAAAAAAGCTTCGCTCCGCGCACGCTCACAAAAGTTCAAATAGTTAGAGTGATAAACCACTCCTCCCATATCTGTATCTTCGTAATAGACTCGTATTTTCACCTTTTGTCTCCTATTTTAGGGGTTTTTAAGAAGTAACCTTCTCAGGTGTGCCCTCAGTGTGCCCCTTAGTTAAGAATAAAGCTCTTGCTTTACGCTTATTTTTATCTTTAAAAAGCTTATATGCTTTTGCATATGTCTTTAATGTAATATCTGAACTTTTATGACCTAGCATATGACTTACCCATAAAATATCTTCACCTTCAGATATCATTATTGATGCAAATGAATGACGAAGTTGATACAAATATCTTTCATCCCCATCATCCAATAAACTCTTGAATTTCTTCGCTATAATATCATGACTGTAAAATGGTTTATTGGAACTATTTAAGAATACATCACTCTTTTTGGAGCCTGTTAATTCATATTGATTAAGAAAAAAATCTTTTACTCCAGGAATCATTTCAATATTTCGAACAGATGCTTTCTTCTTAGGTGGTCCATTTTTCCCTTCGACTCTTGTTTTTCTAATTTTAATTATTTCATTATCAAAATCAACATCACTCCAACGAAGGGCAATTAATTCACCAGGTCGCATTCCTGTCCTAGAAGCTATTCCTATAAAATTTTTCATATATCCAAATGCTTTACGAATCAAGTCATCAATTTCATCAAAACTAAATGGTTTAATATTTCCATCTATGTACTCATAATCATCATCGACAATAAAAGTTTCTATATCTTTTGGTATAGAAACATCTCGAAAAGGATTACCTTGTATCAATTTCTCACCATGAACTAACTCTTTACAAGCATCTTCCAAAATACCATTAAAGACTGTTCTATATTTTTTAACACTTGAAGCTTTGTGAGTTTCAAGTAAATCAAGTTGCCAATCCAATAAATCCATTGCCGATACATTTTGTACTAAATAGTTTCCGAAATATGGTACTATTTTTGTTTCAAAATGTCTTACATAATCATCATGCACATGAGAGCGTCTATTGTTCCTATGTCTTTTTAAACTTAAGCGACCATACTCTTTTAGAGTTTTTGGGACAATAGTCTTAGAGACTTTTGGATTATAAGTACCATTCATTATCTGTAGTAAGATATTTGGTATTATCTTATCTTCAAGTAACTTTCTATTCTTTGCAGTATCTCTCAACTTAGTAGACTGCCGACTTCGTAAACCGGCACCATATCTAATGTCCAAATACAGCACTCCATGTCTGCTTGAACAAATTCTTACACTCATAGCATATCCTCCTATGAGGCATCTGCACATGGAATTATACCAAGTTGTCTATTTATAGCATCTATTTTATTTTGATTATTACTTGTAGTCCTTGTTCGGTGCTTCCCTTTCACCCCTTCTTTTTTTAGTTTTATAATAGATTCTGAATTAAATACCCGTTTTTCACCCTCAATACTATAATGTATTCCTTCAATGAAAACACCATTATTTAAATATGTATTGAATGTGTTTTTCGTAATATTTAAAAAATGCATAACCCCTTTTTCTGTAGTTATATCGGGTAAAAACAAGTCTATTTTTTCATTTATAAATTTTTGATTTTTTAAAATTAAATCTAATTTTTCTTCTAAATACATCATGTATCCTTTTTTAATCCTTACTCTCTAAAAGCATAAATACACTATAATGGTGCTCATGCTTTGCATGGTCCGCGCAGCTCATAGTCGTCAAACTAGTGTTGAGCTGTGCACCAATGGCGAAGAAACAGAATAATTCTATAACAAAAAATTTCGTCTCTTACAAAATTCAAAACTTTTTTAGTAGATCTCAACATTTTAATAAGAAACCCTCCAAGAATTTTCAATTTCTTCATCATCGTCCTCGTTATTCTCTATATTTTTTATATCGTTTTTGCCTAACATTTTTATCTTCTGTTCAAGCAATATATTCTTGTTCTCTAGATTTACATACATCTTTTTTGCATGCACTACGTATTTGTGATATTTCTTATTTGTTTCCTGAAGTTGTTCTATCTCTCTATTTAGTTCAGTAAACTTTTCCAAGATAAGCTCTTTGATCTGATCATAGGAGTATCTCCTGCCACTCTCTGCATTTAGCTTTAATTGTGGCAATAGTTCAGTCAATGCTGTATCAACACTTTTCTTTTGTCGTGTAACTTTTTTTAACTGTGCACTTTCCTCATCTAGCTTTTTACTAAGTTCTTCTATTCTTTTTTCTTTTTGTTCTATAATTAGAGAGAGCTCTTGTTTTACAGCATTTACAGCTTTTTCCTTTATTATCATCGCCTGCTTATAAGCATATGTACCTAACCTTTTTGGTCTTTTTTTCTTCTCTTTTATATAGTTTGTACCTCGTTGCATATTTAACATTTTTGCAACTGTATCTTGAAGTTTGGAAAGAGAACTTCGTGTAAGTTTTCTTCTAATTGAGTATCCATTTCCATCAAGGCCAAGCATTTCTAAATGAGCATGATAGTTCTTGATATTTTTACCATCTTTTATATGTCCTTCATCACGATGTATTGCAATTTGGAATACTCGTGTACCATATAAAATTTCCAAACGAATAGCCAATCTTCGTAGCTCTTTCATGGTGGTTGTCTTTTTAATATTTACAATTGCCGATAAGTGGGTAACGGTTCGTTTATTAAGTCTTTGACCTGTTCTTTTTGTGTATGCTTCTATTCTTGGCTTAAGTAATCTGTGATATTTCTGTAATGCTCTTGATCCTGTAATATCATATTCATTTATCTCATCATTAAAAATTGCATTTACTGTTGGTATGCTTCGATCATTGTGTTTTAAGACTGAGATATTTCCTTTCTCAATATGTATTGAGCTTTTTGCTTCTTTCATTGTCTTTCCTTTCTTTTAATTCTTTACTTGATTGTTTTGAGGTGTGTAGTGAGTAACCCATTGCACACCATAGCCTTTTATATTTTTATCTTGTAGTTACACTACATCAAGCTCTGCCATCAACTCTTTTTGTTTTGACTTCTTAATATCTAGTTGCCTATTGAGTCGAGCAATTTCTATCTCTAAGCGTTCAAGTCTTTTGATCACTTTCTGTGTCTGTTTGATTTTTGCGATTTTTGATTTCACACTCTCTCGAGTGCTTAATCTATTTAGGTTGGAAGAGTTATCTTCTTCATACATTTTTTGCTCCTTTTATTTTGATATGAGCAATCGTAATATAAAAAAAATGCTTTTTTGAAAAAAGGGAAATCGTTTTAGTAACTATTTATATTTTGGGCTATTTTTTTAAAAAAATTTAACACATGACAAAATATGACTAGAGTACTTCCTATAATTTTCGCACTTCAGCAATAAGGAAATCAAAATGAAAAAAATTCTAGTAGGTGTAGTTTTGGCATCAGCAATGGTATATGCAGGTGGTTATACTTTAGCCCCAGATGGAACATATGTAAGTGGAAATACAGCTACACTTGCTCCCGATGGTAGCTATGTAGGAGGGAATACGGTAACTCTTGCTCCTGATGGCAGTTATGTTGGAAGAGATAGTGTAACATTAACTCCAAATGGAAACTATGTTGGTGGTTCTACAAGTACTATAACCCCAGATGGTAATTATATTGGTGGTTCTACGTATCAAATGACACCTAATGGTTCATATGTAGGACAATAACGTTTAGCATAGTTTATACTATGCTAATCAATTTTTTAACTCTTTTTTAAATTCCTAATACTCTTAATCAATTTTTTCTTTTCAGTATCCATCCACTCTTCTAACGAAGGAAGCTTTTCAGATTCTACTCTTGTAATATTAATAACTGTTCTACTATCTTCTCTATTAAACTCTATTAACTTTTTTTTATTTTCTTTTATAAACAAACTTTTCAACCATGACCAATTCATTTAAAATCCTTGATATCAATAGAAGATCTAACATTTCTTTGCATAAAATCTTCCTTTTTATATGTAATATGATGTGTTTTATTACCTGCTTCTGGTGCCAAAAAAAGTACTTGTGCAAAAAGCTTTTTGAGAATCTGTCGTATTGAACGAACTCCTAAGTCACTCTTGGCTGCATACTCTGCTATTGCTTCAATGACATCTTCATCTATAACAACATCATCTCCATGAAATCTTACTTTGTCAATAAACTCCTGTATTGGTGATTTATTACTTTGTGTCAATATCTTATAGTAATCCTCTTGCGTAAGGGCATAAAGATTTACAATGGTATGCATACGTCCAAGAAGCTCTTTTGGGACATCTTCTTCATAGAGGTCTTCAAGTGTAACAACTTTTAAATCACTTTGCACAGTGTTTTTACTATTATTTAAAAAACCCATATTCTTTGTTTGTGTTACTTTAGCTTTTTTATCAAGTATCCACTGAAAGGCACCACCAAGAATAAACTGCATTTTATCAGTAGAGAGTGTAGCTCCATCTTCTTGTCCAAGAAGGTCTTGTTTTGGGATATTGACAGTTGTTCCTTCTATGAAGCGTAGCAGTTGGTGAGAGACTTCTGAACCATATTCATCGTTGTCTGGATGAAAAAGTTTGTCCATCTCATCAAAAAAGACAACCGCATACTCAGCCTTTTTTATATCAAAGTCTGCTTTTTTCAATATATCTGCGGCAAGTTTTCCTATGTTATAACCAACTATCCCTTCTGAGACCATGCTCGATGTATCAACATGCATATAGAGAGTATCTATAAGAGAGCAGGCCTGCTGTACGATAAATGTCTTACCAGATCCCGTTGGTCCGATAAGCATTAAAGGAGCGCTTGAGTCTAACTCTCTTGCCATATCATATTTTATTTTTAAACTATGATAGTACATAGCAACTGCTATCTCTTTTTTTGCTTCATCTTGGGCAATGATAGATTTGTTGAGATACTCTAAAATCGAAGTAGGTCTATGTTGCATCGAGACCTTCATCTGAGCTTCTGCTCTTATTATGGCAGTGCCAGGATTATTTTTGGCATACGATTGTGCTTCAAGAGCATCATTAAAGTAAATCGGTTTATCAATAACTTTAAATGCAGCAGTACTCATCTTCACCTCTTTTAATTAAATATAAAAGAAGTATAATCTTTAAAATGGACCTATTATGTCCATATCCATAGAATATTTGTTAAAACTCTCTGGTAATTCTTTTTTTGTATTTATATCATAATTTATCCTCTTTTAGTTCACTGAAATCTTCTAACATCTCTTTAATTTCATTGTAACTCTCTAAAGCAGCAGCTTTTCCTACTTCTGGTTTCATCCCCGCACCTTTTCCTTCAGTAATCTCTTCTCCTATCTGTAGTTTATATGGAGCTTTAGAATTTTTCAGAGCTTGAGCATCTGTATTTAATGCTACAAGTTTTACTTTATCAGCGATCTCACTATCAACTAAATTATCCACCATATTACTTCCTCCACCACCAACACCTACAACAACTATTTTTACACCATCTGTACCTATTTTTTCTACTATTTCAAATTCTTTCATCATCACTCCTATTCTTTTATTATAAATATTATATTGTAATTATGCATATAATATTTACTTACAATCTAACACTTAGTCGACCACTCTGTAAAAGTTCTATCATCCTCTCAGGAGTAAGTTCCCCTATAATTCCACCATCTTCCATAGAGAGTAGATAAGTCTCTCTATCATACACTCCATATATCTCTTCACCATCATCTGAAATATATATAAACTGTGAAGGCAAATAGTTTAAAAATATTCTGTCATTTATAAAATTATAGAGTCCAAACTTCAGCTGAACAGTTGGATCGTCCAAATAATTTTTAGCAGCCTCAAGTAGTACTACTGTATCAAATGTATCTCCAAGTCTTAAGTATGCTTGAAAAGCGTCTCTACGATTTCCACAGTATTCTTTATTTTTTAGTCGGTATGTTGAGAAAAGTCTTTCAAATCCAGGATTTAAGAATGATTCTATATCATCTATGTCATCAAGTGCCCTAGAAACCTTCTGTGTTACTCTCGCAGTTTTTTGTGAACCATAGAGCATATCACTAAAACTAAATTTGCAAGCTTTATCTCCATTATTATATATTATAGTTTCAATCAGTTTATATTTTTCTAACTCTTCATAAGCTAAACGAAGTATATGTTCAGATACTCCTAACTCATCAGCTATAAAATCAAAATTAATATAAAGCTCTTTATTATCAGCCATCATTAGTACCATCTGTGCATAAAGTAATTTTGCATCACTACTTAACTCTCTTCTTCTTACTAGAAAGTTTGGTAAAAACAAACCATGAAACTGTTGATAAGGATTAAAAGATATAGTATTACTCATAGTATTGGTATCTCCGTTTTATTTTGATTTTCATTATATTCATAAACAACTACGGGAACGGGAACATCACTAAAAATTAACTTTTTAGTATCTATGTAAAATTCAGTTTTATACTCTTTTACATCTTGACGATTCTTTTTTATCTCTACATATCGCTTATTCTCCACCTTGTCATCTTTTAATATCAAAAGTTTCATATCTGCTTCATAATCAGACTTAACTGAGCCTAAACCACTCATTGTTTTATTACGAATATCTGATTTTGAAAGTTGTGTTATTAAAAATATGACAATTCCTAATTCTTGGCACATTTGTGCCAGTTCTGCTTGAATTTCACCAATTCTATTTGGTTCATTATCTCCTTTAAAAGATCTATGTGTTAGTTTCATTTCGCTATCTATTACTACAAACTTTATGTTATGTTTCACTACCCATTTTTTAATAGTTCTTTTGACTTCGCTTATATCTCTTCCACTATCTGTTATAAAATAGTTATGAAATCCCTTAGACTCTTTTTCAAATTTTTTCATCCTTTTAGCCATCTTCCATCTAGGCATCTCAAAACTTAAAAATAGACTTCCAAAATACCCTGCAACATTATTTAGTATCTGTAAAGTAAGCATTGTTTTACCAGCTCCACTCTCTCCACCAATATGAACTAATTGGTGTAACTCAATTCCACCATGTAGTGCATTATCAAGTGTCGATAATCCTGTTTCTATTCTTGGGGGCTCTTTAGTATGATCAAATTCTATAATAGCTTCAATCATTGTAATTGGTTCATCAACTTGTTCTATAACATCTAGTGATAGTAAAAAGCTTTCTGCAAACTCTACTATTTCTTCAGCATCATTTTCTTCTGAAAGCATAATTTTTATTTTATTTGCAAGTAATTCTAAATCTCTCTTTTTTCTTTCATTAATCACTTGATCTACATAATGAGTTATATTTGATAAAGGTGTAGCTGTTAAAACATCAAGCATAATCTGTTCATCAAAAGTTTTATGTTTTATAAGGTATTTGCTCAGAAGGTGTTCTTCAAAAGGTCTTTCAAGTTCTATAAAGTGCCTAATGGCAGCAAATATATTTTGATGACCTACTGAAAAAAAATCTTTCTCTTGTAATCTTTGTATTTGTTCTTCTTTTTCAATACTCATTTCAAATATTATAGAGGAAAGGATAACCCTTTCTATGTCTCGTAAGTTATGCATTTTAATTTTCTTCCTCTTTATCTATAATTAATATTTTCATGCCATCTTTCCATCAAATTTATTCTACAAAAGAATTTAATAGTGTTTTTCATGGTCTCTTTTTGTAGTTTGTATACATCATATTTTAAGAAGTATATTATTTATTATGGTCATATTTAGTCTATTCATTCTAGTAATAGAATCAAAATTCTAAGCAACTCTATTTTTCACTTTTATAATTATTCACAAATTCTCTCTTGCATTATAATTCTCCTAGAGGTGGAAATGGCTCATCAAACATAACACACGGTCGTTGCATCTTTTC
>Ga0256828_1002022_pt1 | contig 12355 bp, 11 predicted proteins | sample CV88metaG_FD_185993 | JGI IMG/M metagenome (GOLD analysis project Ga0256828, IMG submission 185993) | Hydrothermal vent microbial communities from East Pacific Rise, Pacific Ocean - CV88 | ecosystem: Environmental > Aquatic > Marine > Hydrothermal vents | place: Pacific Ocean: East Pacific Rise... | reverse complement strand
AAAGATGATTTGGTATTTGTTATAAAAGATATTAACCCTAAAGCTAAGCATCATTTTTTAATTATCCCAATTAAGGAAATTGAAACAATTAATGATTTAAATGAATCTGATTCAGATATTTTAGTACGTTTGTTTTTTATTGCTAAAAAAATAGCATCAGATAATAATATATCAGATTGATATCAATTACATTTTAATGTATGAAAACTTTGATGACAAGAAGTTATGCATATACATCTACATTTACTTTCTGATTTATAAACGATCACATGAACAAAAATAAAATAATTTTTTCAATAATATGATGAGTTTTATTATTATTATTATTTTTATGAGTTAGTAGTCTTAAGACTTGACCTAAAAAAAATACTACATGACATATTAATGTAAATAACTTTACTATATGGATAGTAAACGATGAAATTAATAAGTTTCAGGATTTTTTAGCTAAATTTAAAGCTAATAATCCAAAATATGCTAATACTAATTTTACGGTTGAATCTTTCCCAAGTTATAGTGAATATTATTATTCTTTAATTTGAGCTTTTTTAAAATGAACAGCTCCTGATATTTTTGTTTTGAATAATAATGAAAAAACATCTATATTTGAAGAACAAATACTTTGAATTGATCCTGATATATTTAATCCTAATGATTTATCTAAGGATTTTGAACCTGTTTTTACAAGTGATTTAATTTTAAAAACTGAAATTGATTTATGATGAGATGAATGAAAACAAACTATTGAATTCATTAAATGAGTTCCAATGTGATATGAAACTATGTGAATGTTTTATAGTTTTAGAAATTTTAAATGAAGAAATTTATCTACTTGGGCGTGATTAAATGATGCAGTATCAAGATTAGTTAAGAAAAGATCTGATTTTATACCAGTTGCATTATGAAATTGAAGAACAATTATTTCATCATATGATATTATAACTTCTATATTAGTTCAAAGTTGAGTTATATGATTAGATAGTATGGATGATAAAAGTATAAAACAATCCTTTTATACTTATCAATCTTTTGGAGATTTAAATTGATCTAATAAGTATAATAAATTATATTCTGAAATTCTCAAAAAGTGATATTCTAATTTAGATTTATTTTCTCAAGATAAGGTTGGATTAGTTATATGATATCCAAGATTAATTAATGAGATCAATAATAAATGATTTAATAAAAAATTTTTAAGAGCAAGTCCTTTTCCACAATCAAATGCTTCTGATTGAACTATATTGATTAATTACAACTACTTTGTAATGAATAAAAATTCAAATTATACTGAATTATGAAAAGAGTTAATTAAATATTTTTCATCAGAATCATGAGAAAAAGAATTTTTAAAACAATTTCCATATTATTTGCCTGCACATTTATCTTTATTATCTCGTAAATTAGACGAAAAAATACATCCAGGTTTTTGAGTTAAATTATGAAATTTTTATAATGATAATGCTCAATTAGTATCATTTGATAAGAAAAATAAGGTTTTATATGATGAGGAAATTATAAATGTTTTAGATGATAATGTAAATTATGTTGACTTATATAAACATTTTAGGAAAATACTATTGTGTAAATATTGAAAAATGATTAATCAAGAATGATTATCAAGAAGTTGTGAATAGTTAATATTTTATTTTTAATTTTTTTATTATGAATTCATTTATAAAAAAAATCAGTATTTTGTTATTAATTTTTTGATTTAGTTTTGTATCAGTTTTTGCTGATAATAAAACAGATCTTTTAGATAATTTAAATAACATTAAAAGTTCTTTTGAAAAATTAAGTATTGATAAAGAGCAAACTCTTACAAGCGAGGTTTATAAGATATCTGAAAAATACAATAATATTTTTACAGATTTAGGATATAATGAAGATACAATTAATAATCTTATTTCTTTATGAAAATTAGATTCTAATTTTAAATGAGACTTAGTTGTAGAATATACTGCATTGAAAAATGACATAATTTCAAAGGTCAATAATGAGTTATTATTATTAAATAATCTTATTGATGATATTACTCTTAATTATTGAGAGATATCTGATTCTAAATATGATTCTTTTAAGGCTAAAATAGATCAATTTGAATCTGATTTAGAAGATTATAAAACTAGCTTTACTGATAAAGTTAATGCTTTAATCTCTAAATACGTTTGAAATTTAGAAGTTTCATCTGAAAATATTAATCAAATTGTTGAAAATAATAAAGATGTTTTAGATAAATTGAAGGTATTTAATGATACTTTTAATAAGTTTTCTGAAAATATAAATAATTTTAATAAAAATTATGAAATTTTTAGAGAAAAATTTTTAACTTATTCATGAGATATAACTGAGTATTCTAATGATAAACAAGTTGAATATAATAACTTATTAAAGGAAAATTTTTATAAATTAATTGATAAGAATCTAGAATTAAATAAAGATTTAGAAAAATTTAAATGAGAAATATATCGTTATGCTGATATATTAGCTGAAAATTTTGCTTATAATCTTTCAAAGGAATTAAATCTAGAATACTGAGTTTTATATTCTGAGTCTGATGTAAATTGATTAATTTCAAAATATAATGATATTAAAAATAAATATTATGATGCTGAATGATTTCTTAAAGCTAAAGAAGTCTTAGATTCTGAAACGATTCTTTCAGATATTAAAAAATATGAAGATGATATAAATACAATAAATGAAAAAGTTTTAAAACTAATTTGAAATTCTGATAATTCTCTTGATACAATAAAAATTCAATTAGAAAATCAAATTATTAAATTTTATAATGATAATTATCCAATTTATAAAGATGATCTTGCAACTAAAATAAAGGAAAAAATTTCATTTATTAATTTAGATAATAAAAATGCTATTTCTATAGCAGAATCTATTGATATTAGATATGAAATGCTTGTTGATAAGATTAAATCACAATATAATATTTCTATCTTAGAAAAAGAAGTTAATGATTTTAAATCAAAAATAAATAAATTTAAAGTTATTGATAATGAAAAGTTACAATTAAAAATAGATAACCTTAATTATTCACTTGATACATTTGTTTTAAATAGAGAAATTAATCATCCTGATTATAATGCTTATTCTTCTTTAGTTCCTAAATACAAAGATGCTCTTGATGATATTTTTATTAAGTTTCAAGCAAAATACAAAGATCAAACTAGAGAAAAATTAAATATAGTTTTAGATAGAGTTAATGAAGCTCTAGAAAAAAACTTGTCTAAGAAAAATAAATTTATGTTATTAAATGTTAAATTAAGAATTATTGAATTTTTACATAATCTAGATTAATAATTAAAAATTATTAAAATAAGAGAAATAATTTATTTCTCTTATTTTTTTATATTGTTTTCTTATATACATATTCCTTTTTGTGAATCAAAATGTAAATACTGTAATTTTGCATCAACTTGAAAAATTCAGATTTTTCAAATTCAAAAATATATTAATTTTTTATTATTTGAAATTGATAATTTTGATAAAAAAATAGAAAAATTAGAATCTATTTATTTTGGTTGATGAACTCCAACTACTTTATCTGTTAATCAATTATCTTTAATAATTAATAAGTTAGAATTAAAATTCTGATTTAATAATAATATTGAAATAACTTTAGAAACAACTCCAAACAAAATAACTATTGATAATTTATGAAAATGGAAATCAATATGAATTAATAGAATTAGCATATGAGTTCAATCCTTAAATAATATAACTCTATCAGAAATTTGAAGATGAAATAAATGAAATATTTTGACTGCTTTAGAGGCAATTAAAAGTCTTTGATTTAATAATGTTAGTATTGATTTTATCATATGATTACCTCATGTTTCTAAATGAGAAATTAAAAATGATATTGAATTTATTTTAGATAAATATGCTTTTATAAAGCATATATCTGTATATATGTTAGAAGATCAATATTATCCTTGAAAATGGAAATATATTTCTATAAATGAAGAAGATTATTTATGAGAGTATGTAGAAGTATTAAATTTTCTTGAAAGTAAATGATTTTATAGATATGAAATATCAAATTTTTCTAAAAAATGATATGAATGTAGACATAATAAATCATATTGGAATCACTCAGATAATATATGATTTTGATTAGGAGCACATAGTTATGTTAATAATTATAGATTTGCTAATCCAGATAATTTTATTGATTATTATTCTTGAAAAATTAGTTATAATGAAAAAAATACTGATAATGATTTATTCATTGAAAACATTATGTTTTGACTTAGAACTGATTGAATTGAAATAAAGTACTTAAAATGAATTAATAATAAAAAATTAGAATATTTTATCAATAATTGATATTTATATATAGATAATAATAAATTATTTTTATCTATAAAGGGAACACTTTTATTAGATTATATTTTAAAAGAATTGTTATAATAAAAAAGACTACAGAAATGTAGTCTTTTTTATTAATATAGAATATTATTTTTTTGATAATTCTTCTTTAAAATGATCAAAAAGATTATTAATTAGGTCATCTAATTTTTTATAATCTTCTCTTTCGTATCTAAAACTTTTACCATCGATATTAATTTGAAGTTTTGCATTAAAAAGTCATTTTTTATTTTTTTCTACATTAAAATCTAACTTTCATTCAGCATCATTTTTATCAAATTTATTTAAGTAACTACTTAATTTGTTATTAAGATTTTCTCAAATAATTCTTTCAACAACTTCTCTTTGCTCTTCTTCAGCATGTATTGTTACTTGTAATTCCATAATAATTTGTTTTAGAAAATAAAATTTATTTTTGTTTTTACAATTTGTTTTAAAAATCTTGTGAAATATTTTTTTATAAGGCTTTGTATTTCATAGTTATTTAAAAAACTAAAACTTATAATTATATTATACTTTAAATATCTAAAATCAAGTTGAATTTAAGGTTATTTTATATAGAATACTTTGGAATTAAATTTTAAAATAAGAAAAAATATGTCTAATATTGAATATGAATTAACTATTGGTCTTGAGATCCATGTTAGAATAAAATCTCAATCAAAAATGTTTTGTAATTGTAAAAATGCTGTTGAATTAGCTTCCGAACCAAATATGAATGTTTGTTCTGTTTGTATGTGATTTCCTGGTATGCTTCCTGTAGTTAATGAAGAAGTTGTAAGACTTGGATTAATAGGAGGTATGGTTATGTGATGTAAAGTTAATGGTCATTCTAGATTTGATAGAAAGACATATTTTTATCCTGATAATCCAAATTCATATCAAATTACTCAATTATATGAACCAATTGTTTGAGAATGAAAAGTTAAAGTATTAGTTAATTGAGAAGTTAAAGAATTTTGAATCCATCATATGCATTTAGAAAATGATGCTTGAAAACTTATGCATGTTTGAGGTAAAACTTTATGTGATTTTAATAGAGCTTGAAGTCCATTAATGGAGGTTGTTACTGATCCAGTTTTTTCTAATAAAGAAGAAGTTATGGAATTTTTAAGAGAGCTTCAAAAAATGTTTAGAGCAGCTTGAGTTAGTGATGCTGATATGGATAAATGACAAATGAGATGTGATGTAAATATTTCAATAAAACCAAAATGACAAAAAGAATTTTGAATGAGAACTGAAACTAAAAATGTAAATTCTTTTTCTGCTATTTGAAGAGTAATCGATCATGAATATAAAAGACAATTAAAAATTATTAAAGCTGGTTGAACTATTGATCAAGAGACAAGATGATGGGATGATGAAAAATGAACTTCTACAACTCAAAGAAGTAAGGAGGATGCTATGGATTATAGATACTTTCCTGAACCTGATTTATTACCACTTGATTTATCAGATGAATTTATTGAAGAAGCTAGAAAACAAGTTCCAGTATTACCAATTGAAAAAAGATTAAAATATTTAGAAGAATATAAGCTTTGAGATGATGATGCTAGAATTTTAACAGCAGATAAAAAATTAAGTGATTATTTTGATGAATTAGTAAAATTAACTAATGATCCTAAAAAATCATGCTCTTATATAACTACAATTTTATTAGCTATGATTAACGAATCAGAAGATATAAATTCTGTTTCTGAATTAAAATTTGATATTAATGAGTTATCTGAAGTAATAAAAATGGTTAATGCTGATGAGTTATCTTCAACTAATTCTAAAGAAGTATTAGCAGAATTATTTGAAAAAGGATGAGATGCTAATAAAATTGTTGATGAAAAAGGATTAAGACAAAAAAATGATATGTGAGCACTTGAAACTATAGTGGATGAAGTATTAGAAAATTGTACTAAACAAGTAGAAGATTATAAATGATGAAATACTAATATTTTTGGTTTTTTCGTATGACAATGTATGAAAGCTAGTAAATGACAATGAAATCCTAAAATTTTCAATGAATTATTAAGAAAAAAATTAGATTAATGAATAATACTTATGATGTAATTATTATCTGATCTTGAGCAGCCTGATTGTTTAGTGCAATACAGGCTCCTTTTTGATATAAAAAACTTTTACTTGAAAAAACTAATAAATTAGGACAGAAGGTTTTGTTATCTGGTTGAGAAAGAGCTAATGTTTCAAATATTGATATAGAGGCAACTAGAGATTATTTTGGACAAAATAAAAAAGCAATGATATGAATATTATCAAAGTTTAATCAACGGGATATTATGACTTTTTTTTCTGAAAATGGAGTTAATATAATCGAGGAAGATAGATGAAGATTGATACTTGAAAGTTGAGATAGTAGAGAACTATTAGATTTACTTGTAAGAAAAGCAAAAAAAAATAATTGTGAAATAAAATTAAATAGTGAGGTAGTAAGTATAGAAAATATTGAATGAAATTTTATTATAAAATTAAAAAATTGAAAACAATACCAAGCAAAAAAAGTTGTTGTAGCTTCTTGATGAAAATCCTTTTATCAAGTTTGAACTGAATGAGATTGATTTAATTTTGCTGATGATTTATGAATTAAATATTCAAAATTACATAAATGACTTGTTTGATTAACTACAAAACAGGATTTAAAAGAATTATCTTGAATTAGTTGTGATTTAAAAATAGAACTTTTAGATAATAAAAATAAACTAATATATCAAGAAAAATGACCTTTACTTTTTACACATTTTTGAATTAGTTGACCTATAGTGTTTAATTTAGTAGTAGCTTTATGAGAATTATTGTGAAACAATGAAGAAAAATATAATGATTTAATAATAAAATTAAGTTTTGATTTAGAAAAAACTCCTAAAAGAATTATTAAATTTTTTAATTTAAATGATGATAATAAAAATATAGAATTAACTATAAATGAACTAAGAAGCTGGAAAGAAGCAAAAGTCACAGTTGGTTGAATATTATTAGATGAATTGACTAATAATTTAGAAAGTAAGAAATATTCTTGATTATATTTTTGTTGAGAAATTCTAGATTTAACAGGGAAGACCTGATGATTTAATCTTCAACAAGCTTGGAGTACTGGATATATAGTAGGGAATAGTTTATAAAATAACATATATTGATGAAAAAAATACTTATGATAATATTTTTAGTAGTACTATTAAATTCTTGTTGAGATAATGAGAATGCTTTATTTTTAGATAATAAATCAAAAATAGATAGTTGATCTATTTTAACTAATGGTTTAAAGGATAATAATTTTGATATTAAAAATAAATTTAATACCAAAACAGATACTTGAACAAATAGTTGATTAGTATTATCTGATAATAAAATCGAAATTATAAATAAAAATTTTGCAAAAGATAAAAATAATATTTATCAAATAAAAGATCAGTGTGATTATTTAAGTGATAAGTTTATAAAATTAGAAGGAGCAGATATTGATTCTTTTAGAGTTGTTTGAGAATTTTGAATTGATAAAAATTGAATTTATAATGTATATGTTGAATTTGATCCAAATAATATTGATTTTAATACATTTAAATTTATTAAAATAGATTATACAAGTAATTGAAAATGTAAAAATTGTTATTCATGATATTATCGTGATAAAAATAATATATTTGAATATTATAGAGAATATCCTACTCAAGAATGTAATAGATTAGTTTTTAGTAATAAAAAGAGAGATAATAATGAATCTTTAAAAAAAGTTTTGTGAGCTGAATATAATACATATACAAAATATAGTGATTATTTTTATTCAACTCGGTGAAAGGAAGTTTATTCCTCAATATATAAAGATAAAAATTACTATTTTTTATTTTGAAATAAAATTCCTTTTAGTAATTCAGGAAAGGATTTTTTTAATATATGAAATGATTATTATTATAATAATTGAAATATTTATAAATTAGGTTTTGATATTAAAATTATTAAAAGAAATTTTTCTAGAGATAATTTAAATAATATTATAATTGAAGAATTTTGATGTTGACCTTGAGATATTCAAAAGGATATGTTTTTTTCGATAGATGAATATAATAAATTTAAAAAAAGTTTTAATTGTGACGATTATTAATTAAATATTTTTGTTCTATTTATTGTTATCTTTAAAAAAAATTAAAATAATTGATGATTTAATTTTCAATAAGCTTGGAGTACTGGTTTTATTGTAGAGAATAGTTTATAAAAAATAATGATATGAAGGTTTTAAAATTATTTAAAAATTGAGAAATAACTAATAAAAAATTATATAATGAATTAATTAGAGTTAATAAAGAATTAATTACAAGATGGAATATTAAAGTTTGATTATGAAAAATATCAAAATTACAAAAAATAGATGAAGTTTATAATGCTTACTTATTTTATGAAGATGATAATTTAGTTTGATTTTGATTAATTTTAAATGAGGATTGAGAAAACAGTGAATGCAATGATATAAAGAATAAATTCCAGAAAACTAATGATAATGTTTACTGGTTAGCAAATTATTTCATTTATCCAGAATTTAGATGAAAGTGATATTGAATAAAATGTTTTGAAGAATTATTGAATATTACTAAAGAAAAAGATTTTTATTTGTATACTGATATTGATAATTATGCTAATAAAATTTATTCAAAATTTATGGATAAAATTTGAGTTTTTGAAGATAAGAAAAATGTTTATTTAAAATCTAATAATTAAAAAATATGAAAAATAATACACTAAAATACTTTAAAGAATTATCTAAAATACCTAGATGTTCAAAAAATGAAAAAAATGTAATTGAATATTTAAAAAAATGGTCTGAGGATAAATGATTTGAATATAAAACCGATAAGATTGGGAATATATTGATTACTGTTCCAGCTACTTTATGATGCGAAGATAAAGAAACTATTGTTTTACAAGCTCATGTTGATATGGTTTGTGTTAAATCTAAGGATTCAAAACATAATTTTGAAACTGATGAAATAGAGATTATTGAAAAAGATTGATGGATTTATTGAAATAACACAACTCTTTGAGCAGATAACGGTATATGAGTTGCTATGGCTATGGCTTGTACTCATTTGGATAAGCATCCAAAATTAGAATTACTTTTCACTGTTGATGAAGAACAATGAATGAGTTGAGCTATTTTATTGGAAGAATGATTTATAACTTGAACTAAGCTTATTAATCTTGATAGTGAGGATGAATGAGAAATAACTATTTGATCAGCTGGTTGATCTAGAATAGAAATTAAAGGAAAATTTGATTATAATAAATCTGATCTAAATGCTTACAGTTTTAAAATTACTTGATTAAAATGAGGACATTCTTGAGTAGAGATTCATAAATCTTCTTGAAATGCTATTGATGCTTTTTTTCAATTATTAGATGAATTAGATGTAAATTTTGAGTTGTGATATATAGAAGCTTGAATTGCAGAAAATGTTATTCCTAAGGAATTAGAAGCAAAAGTATGTATAGGTGATATTTATGATATTTGAGATAAAATAAAAGAATTTGAAGTTAATTATAGGAAAAAATATAATGAACCAGATTTTAAAATAGAGTTTAATATTTTAGATTATTTTATTGAAACAATTGATAATAAAATTTCTGAAAAGATTAAAGATTGAATTATTTTAGCTAGATCTTGAGTTTATAATAAATCAAAAGAATTAAAAGATTTCGTTTTAACATCTCAAAACTTATGAATTTGTAGAATAAATAATTGAAATGTTGAGTTACAATATCTTTGTAGATCATCTATAGAAGAAGAGTTAGAATTTTTAATTAGTCAAAAAAGAGTAGCTTTTAGTGATTTCTTATCTGTAAATGCTAAAGATCCAAATCCAGGTTGGGCAGAGGATATCAATTCTGATTTAATTAAATTAGTTAAAAATAGTTATGAGAAAATCTTAAATAAAGAAGTTGAATTACTTTGAGTACATGCATGACTTGAGTGTTGAGCTATTATTAATAAAATGCCTAGCTGATCAAATGCAGTAAGTATTTGACCAAATATATATTGAGCTCATACAATAGAAGAAAGATGTGAAATTAGAAGTATTTGAGTTTTGTCTGATGTTATGAAGGAAATACTTAGTAATATTTAAAAATACTTGATATTGCCTTTTTATTCAAAATATATATATTAATTTAAATAATTTTTTAAGAACTGTAAATGAAAGCACAAATTGATGATATTAGAAAGTATTTTGATACTGAATTAGTTAATGTTTCTTCAGAAGAAGAATTAAAAGAGTTAGAAAATAGCATTTTATGAAAAAAATGAAAATTAAATGCTATTTTAAAATGAATTAAGGATTTAAGTATAGAAGAAAAAAAAGAAGTATGACCTTATTCAAACGAATTGAGAAATTATATAAAAGAAGAACTTGAAAAAAAGAAATTTGATTTGGAAAATCTAGAATTTAAAAAAATTGAGGAAGAAGAACAAATAGATGTTACTTTAAAATTTCCTTCTAATGACAAATGACATTTTCATCCATTAACTTTAACTACTAGATTATTAGAAGAGATTTTTATTTCTATGTGATTTAAAGTAGAAGATGGACCTCAAATGGAAACTGAAGAGTTTAATTTTGATAAATTAAATATACCTGATAATCATCCTGCCCGCGATGTTTGGGATACTTTTTGGATTAGTGATAATATTAATGATAAAAGAAAATCTTGAGATAAACTATTGCTTAGAACTCATACTTCACCAGTTCAAATTAGAACTATGATGACTCAAGAATTACCATTAAAAATAATTGTTCCAGGTAGAGTTTTTAGATATGAGCAAGAAGATGCTAGACATACTTCAAATTTTTATCAATTAGAATGATTAGTAGTAGGGGAATGAGTAACTTTTTGAGATCTTAAGTGGACTCTTGATAATGTTATGAAAAACTTATTATGAGAAGATACAGAACTTAGATTTAGACCTTCAATTTTTCCGTTTACTGAGCCTTCAGCTGAAATTGATATTAGTTGTCAATTATGTAAATGAACTTGAAAAGTAAAATTAAATGATTGTAAAATGTGTTCTGCGACATGATGGGTTGAGTTATTATGAGCATGAATGGTTCATCCAAGCGTATTAGAGGCTTGTTGAATTGACCCTGAAAAATATAGTTGATTTGCATTTGGTATGTGAATTGATAGAATTGCTGCTCAAAGATATTGAGTATCTAGTTCTAGAATGTTTTATCAATCAAAGTTAAAATTAAACGAACAATTTTAAAAAAAACTCACTTTTATTTTAAAAGTGAGTTTTTTATTTTATTCTATTAAAAAGGAATATCTTCTATAGAAATTTCTTCTTCAGCTTTAGGAGTTGTTTTAGAAACAGCTCAAGTTACATTTCAAGTAGGAGCTGATCATTCAAAGTCATTATTAGATCATTTATTATCTAACATAATCATATTTTCACCTACTATTTCTGTTTTATATCTTTTAGTACCATCTTGAGCTTCCCAACTTCTAGTTTGAAGTCTTCATTCTATGTATAATTTAGATCATTTTTTTACATACTGACCTGCTATTTCAGCTAATTTTCACCATAATACAATATTATGAAATTCTGCAACTTCTTGTCTTATTCATGAAGAGTCAGTCCAATTTCTATTTGTAGCTAAAGAAAAGCTAGTTACATTTTGTCCATTTGGTGTTTCTCTTAATTCTAAGTCTTGCGTAACTCTACCAATTATTTGTGCCTTGTTTAAATCCATACAAGTAGTGTTAAAAAAATATTAATTCGTTATTAAGATTAACTTAAAAACATATACATTATATATACTAATTTTACACTTGCAAGTTTTTTGAAATATTTTTTGATTTTTTAATTTAAATAAATAAACTATTGCTACATATTTTTAAGGACTCATAGCTCAGTTGGTAGAGCACTCGCCTCTTAAGCGATAGGTCCCGGGATCGTAGCCCGGTGAGTCCACCAAAT
>Ga0256828_1002021_pt1 | contig 12372 bp, 5 predicted proteins | sample CV88metaG_FD_185993 | JGI IMG/M metagenome (GOLD analysis project Ga0256828, IMG submission 185993) | Hydrothermal vent microbial communities from East Pacific Rise, Pacific Ocean - CV88 | ecosystem: Environmental > Aquatic > Marine > Hydrothermal vents | place: Pacific Ocean: East Pacific Rise... | reverse complement strand
AAGGAATTTTGCTTCTCCTAAATCGATTCCCTCTGCCACCACATTTCCACATCGGAAAGAGAGTCGCAAAGTGGAGGGTTGGTTTAAAATTTTCTGCTCTATTCCCTTTTCCAACAGTTCCAACACTCCGACCTGTTCAATTTTCCGGTTGGCTACCACAAATTCCAATTTTGGACGAAAGAGAAAAATCTGGGATTGGGCATCCTTTACTTCTGCTCCTACTGCCATTATTTGGATTTGCCACTGGGGAAGGTTAAAGGAGACCAATCCGGCTGAAGTGGTTGGTTTAAACCGAAGGGAATTTTCCCATTGAATTGTTACCACATGCCCGGTAACAGTAATTCCCTCTCCTTTATAAATCACCTTTGGAAAGGTAATAAGCCCTTTTACCCGGTTTCCTGTAACCTTTACCAATCCCCGTCCAATTCCAAAACTCCATTTTCCCAATTGAAAAGGAGTGATTTTAAATTGAAATTTCCGAAAATTGGTGGTAATTCCATTAATTTTTGCAATTTTTTTATGCAATTTTCCTTTTTGGTCGGTAAAATCGATAACCCCATCAATTTTTCCCTTTCCCACCGGAAGTCGACTACCGGTAATATTTAATTTTACAATTCCCTGACCTCCTTTTATTGAAAAAGGGATCGAATAGGTCCGATGCCAAAAAAGTAACCCTTCCCGGTAAGCTATCTGCTCCACGTGGGAGGAGATGGTTTTAACAATTTGCCCGATTTTATTCCCTTCTCCAAACCCATAAAGGGTAGAGTAGAATAGCCATACCGCTATTAACCCCCTTGTAAGTGTTTCCATTGATACCTCCTAAAACCTTTTGGAAATTAAAAACAACGGACATGATTTATAGATTAAAAGTCCCGAAATTTCGGAAAAATTAATTAGAAATTAACTTTAGTGAATCCCTATTAATTTAGATTTATTTTCTCCTATTAATTTAAGTTTGTTAAAATATTTTTAAGTATTCCAAAGGAGCAATTATGAATGAAGCTCATACTCCAATTCCCAATTTTAAAAAACAGGTTGCCATTGGAATAAGTATTGGAATAGTTGTAATGAGTTTAGCTACCCCACCAATTTTTAAAGGGATTATGAACCAAAAATTGGATCAAAAGGTAGCGGAGCTCCGGCAAGCCGGTTATCAAATTGAGGAGGTGGAAAATAAAAGTAGTTATCTGACGACAGACAGGATTTTTCAAGTTCAATTAACCGGAAAAGAGGATATAAATATCACCTCTCAAGTAGAAGTCCGTTTTTATAACTTGCCAATTACCGACGTTAAATTGGGTTTAAAAATTCTAAAAATCGAAGGGTTAAAAAAACCTACTCTTAAAAAGGTGATTGAAGAGCAAGGGAGATTAGAGTTAATTACTCCCAATTTTCAAAATTTTACCTATAAGATTTTTCCAATAAAAACCAAAAATATCTACTTCTCGGGACTAAAAGGTAACCTCTACTACTATAATAAAAATTTAAAAAATGAAGGTAGTCTCAATAAGTTTTATATTCGGGATGGGAATGAAATTGTAGCAGTTACCGGACTCCGGTTTCAACACTGGATTACTCCAACCAGTTATAAAAGTAATTTAAACGGCTCTTTCCATTTAAAAATCAACCATTTCCAGTTCCAAATTTCCCGATTCAATTTACGGAATAGTGCCTATAAACAGGGTAATTTATACAATGGAGAGTGGGTTTTAACCGGAAACTCAATTTCTCTCAATCTGAATGGAGAAAATTTTTATATAAAAGAAGGAAAAGGTTGGATTAATTTTAAAAATCTCTACATTCAACCACAGTTAATGGAAGAACCATTAAAACTACTCTCAATTATCGATAAAATGGGAGTAGAAATGGAAATAGGAGCGAATTTGAATAGTCTCCACTATAATAAAAAGGGATATGGGAATGGAAAATTTACCTTTCATCTCTTTTCAAAACCGGTACAAAATCTCTTTTTAACTGCTTTGAGCAGGGATTTAAGTCCTTTTAAAGTGGTAATAAATTACCGGGGAAGTACCCAATTTACCCAACTATTATTTAAAGATTTACCCTTATACAACCTTTTTAAAACTGAAGGGGAGTTTAAAACTGTCCAACTCCTTTTTAACGGTGAAAAAAATCTGTTTATCCTAAACAATAGCGAATATACTCCAAATCAATTTTATCAACTCCTTTCTTTTTAAACTGGAGGTAGAATGGGAAGAGGAAGGGACTCAAGGGAAAAGGACAATAAAAGAAAAATGGAAAAGTTTAGTAAGTTAACAAAAGTAAAGGCTAAAGTGGAATTAAGAGAGAGTAGATAGAAAATCGGAAAAATCGAAATTGGAAAAGGTTTCTGTTAAAAAAGGTTTTACTCCCTTTCCCAAAATTTTCAATAAAACTGTCCCATAAGCCCCTTTGGGTAAAACAAAAACCAATTCAAAATGTGCTCTCTCTTTTAGATACCGAACCTCAATAATCTCTGGGAAAATCCATCCTTTTCTCCGGTCTCCATCTACCGGTATCTCTTGCCAGAATCTCCTTTCAATTTTACCCGCCACCCCTTCTGCTTTTTTAACCTTCCGACCGGGAAGAGGACCGGTAAAAGTGGTTTGATGAAAATAAAACCGTTCAAATTCCCTTTTTATACCATCCATTTTTTCTTCTTTTTCAACTTTTCCATTTTTCTCAATCAAATCGATAGTAAAAAATTTTCCAATCGGATAGTGGACCATTACCTCTCCCGGTAAGAGTTTAAAAGGATGAAGTTGGGATTGGGAAAAGTAAATTATCTGTTCCGGGACTCCAATTTTTTTTAATTCAATTTTGGAAAGTTCCAATAAATTGGAGAGACGGATTCGATAAGCTAACCAATCATTAAACAATTTTGATTGGTAGGCATTTATTAAAAATTTCCGTAAATATCGATTCCGGACCCTTTTCTGCCCTTCCAAAATTTCTGCTCCCATTTGCCAATTGTTTCCAAATTTGCCAAATCGTTGGGAGCCGAAAAAATTGGGTATTCCGATTTTTTTTATCTGTTTTAGCACTCCGTAAAGTTTTTTAGCTTCCGACGGAAGAACCTTTTTTAACCGGATAAAAAAACGGTTCCCGGCTAAATGTCCAATTTTCAATTTATTCCGGTGTAAATCTTCTTCCATAATTTTAATTTGAGGATGGGAAAAGGTATGGACCTGTGTCCGATATTTCCGAGGTACCGATATCCATTGAAAAGTTAATCCCTCCTTATCTTTTAAACCGGCATATCCAATTTCTTTAACTTTTATTCCGGTAATAGTGGAAAAAATTTTTATCATTTCGGGAGTAGAAATCCCTTTTTTTCGGATTTTTAACATTAACCATTCACCGGTATGGGCAAAGGGATATAAGGGTAATTCTTCCACTATAAAATTTTCACTATTTTTATTGAACCAGAAGGAAATTTCTGGATGGGCATAGACCATTTAAATTCCTTTTAAATTTTTTACCTCTATTTTTACATCTGTCCTGTTAACTCCCGTTTTTTGCCAATATTTTTTAGTTATTTCCTCTACTTTTGGAAAAGTTATCTATTTCCTTTTTTTGTCCGTTCCCTTCCCTTCGGGATAATTCCACAATTTGTTTAATTGTATAGGGTTTTTTTCCTTGGGATTCATAATAGGTCCGCATCATAATTTCCGCTAAAAAACCGGTGGTAATCAGTTGAATTCCTCCAATGAGGGAAACTACAGAAAAGGTTAAAATAGGACGTCCTCCAATTGATTCTCCGCCAATTTTTAATCCCAAAAGGTAAAGCCCAATTGCTCCTCCAATCACCACCATTAAAAAACCCAACGTTCCGAAAAAGTGCATCGGTTTTTGCCCAAATTTTTGAAAAAAGGTCAAATACATTAAATCGCTAATTACTTTAAAAATCCGGTTAAACCCATATTTAGATTTTCCAAAACGTCGCGGTCGGTGATTGACTGGTATTTCAGTAATTTTTGCTCCGTAAATATTTGCCAAAATAGGGATAAATCGGTGCAATTCCCCGTAAAGTCCCAAATTTTTAGCCACATCCCGTCGGAATACTTTTAGAGTGCATCCATAATCGGTAATTTTAACTCCCGTTACCTTTCCGATAATCTTGTTTGCAATTTGACTTAACAACTTCCGAAGGGGTTCGTCTTGCCGATTTTTCCTAATTCCAGCGACCACATCATATCCTTCCGACAGTTTTTCAATTAGACGGGAAATATCCTGAGGGTCATTTTGAAGGTCTCCATCAATTGTCACAATTATTTCTCCATTTGCCACTTCAATTCCAGCCGCCATAGCGGAACTTTGACCATAATTCCGGTTTAAGACTACCAATCGGGTTTTAATATCCAAATTTTGAACCACCTTTTGGGAGGTTTGGTCGGTGGACCCATCATCCACAATTACTATTTCATAATTGTAATGCTCCAATTTCTCCCGTAACTCTTTTAATAAAGGCTCTATACTTTCTTCTTCATTGAATACTGGCACAACTACCGATATTTTTACCTGTTCTCTTTCCATTACTCTACCCTTTTTAGGAAATAGTATCAAAAAGTACAGTAGAAAGGGAGAGTTATATTTTCCGACGATAAATAGGTAAAATCCATTCAAAAAACCGGATGAGGTAAATTCCTCCCAGATAGATAATCCAGTTAATATAAATCCATAAAAACAAGAATAGAAGAATAGCAATTGAGCCGTAAAGGGAAGTGTAAGTTTTATTTACAAAAGTATAGTAAACAAAAGTTGTTTTGGAAATAAAAAAGGCAATTGAGGCAATAAAAGCCGATAATCCAACCGCTATATCGGCGGTAGAATTGAGAGTCAATTTATAGACCAAATAAAAACTACCCCAAATTGTTAAAAAGGGAATTGCCACTGCCAATTTAATCCAAGCGGTAAAGGTATATTTATCAAAAAAAAGTTGGAGTTTTATTGAAAAATAGAGGACTCCTAAAAAGAGAACTGGGAAAAGGGTCAACATTGTCCAATAGAGTTTTATCCTTTCCCATAAACTCCGCTTTTCAAATCGAGGAAAAATCCGCTGTAAAATGGTTTCATAGTTGTCGAAAAACAAAACGGTTGTAAAAATTATATAAATCCCACCAATCACTCCCATTTTTCCCGAATTTCGGAGAAACTTCTGTAAGTAGTGTAAAAAAATTTCTTTATTGGAAGGGAGTAAATTGACTGCTAAAAACTCCTCTAAACGGGAGTAGAGTTCTTTAAAAAATGGAGTTGCAGAAAAAATTGTCAATACAATCAGCAGAAGAGGGACTAAAGCAAATATCGTATAAAAACTCAATGTTGCCGAATAAAGGGTTAATTCATTGATATAACCTTTTACTATTTTTAAAAATTTTACTCCCTTTTTCAATAGTTTTAAAATTTTTAAACCTTTATTCGGGGAAATTTTCCCGTTATTTTCCATCTATTTCCTTTTGGAAAAGTTTATCCAATTTTGTTAAACTCTTCTAAATTTAAAAGGGTATTGATGAATAGAAAAAGAGTCCGAAAGGGAGTGGAAAATCGAAAAAATTGTCGAAAAAAATGGACTAAAAAACAATCACTTCCTAATCCGACTGGAAAATATCGGTTATTTATTTTGGTGGGCGGGAAAAGTAGCCGTTTTGGAAAGGACAAAACCCAACTGACTTATCGATTTTTATACCGTAAATTCCGCCATTTTCGACCCATTTTCGTAGCTAAAAAGTGCAAATTTAAAGGTTATCCTTTTTTTGTCGAAACTACCCAACAATTTGCCCCTATTTTTCCGATTATTGAACTACTCAAATGTTATTCCCAAATTTTGGTATTAAACGGAGATACTCCCAAAATCTCTTCCTATACCCTCCGGCAATTAATATACCATCGTCGCGTTGCAACCCAAAACCCATTGGTCGGAGTTTATTTAAAAAGACGGGATTTGGAACGGTTGAAACGTCGGGCTTTAACCACTTTGCGACTGACTGGAATAGCTCCGACCTATTCTGTGAATCCCAAAGAACTTTTAAATATAAATCGTCCCTTCCAATGGGAAGAGTTTTTAACCACTCCCACTTATCCCAAATATTTATCCAATTTTTTTTAATAGATTATTCCTAAAGTTGGGAAAATTATCCAATAAAAAATATAAATAAACGGGATAAAAATAAAAAAGACTGTTTCCCAATTTTAAAAAATTATTTAAAAAGATTGTAAATTTAAAAAAAATTGTAAAAATTGTCAAAGGAATTTAATGGGATAGAGAAATTGAACAAAAAACTTATTAAACTGATAGAATCGATAGGAAAGATATTAGGAAAGGAAGTAAAAAAAAGTATAGCTAAACAGTTTAAAAAAGTAACTTGCAAAAACTCTAAATAAAAAATATGGTAGTGAGGGAGGGACTTGAACCCTCGGCCTCCGGCTTATGAGACCGGCGCTCTCACCAGCTGAGCTACCTCACCTCAAAAGTAAAATCTATGTGTGAAAGTATAACAATAAACCAATTATAAATCAACCCTTTGGAAAATTGCTTTAAATTTTTAATTTTATAATCAATTTTCTTTTTAGCCCTTGACAAGGGGAGGAAAGTTTGTAATAATTTCAGTCGCTGATGGAGCGAGAGAGAGCGAGAGAGAGGGACAGATAGAGTTCCGAGATAAATAAAAATACAGCTATAAGTAGCCGAGGTCAACCTTGAGGCCAGATTAATATACCTACCTGAGCAATAATAGCGATATGGGAGGTTAGATTAATAGGGTAAAGTTATTGATGGAGAGTTTGATCCTGGCTCAGAGTGAACGCTGGCGGCACGCTTAACACATGCAAGTCGAGGGGCAGCAGGCTTTATCTTCGGATAGAGTGCTGGCGACCGGCGGACGGGTGAGTAACACGTAGCTACCTACCCCATAGAGGGGGATAACCCGGGGAAACCCGGGCTAATACCCCATACACCCGAGAGGGGAAAGGTTCAGCCGGAAGGTTGTTCCGCTATGGGATGGGGCTGCGGCCTATCAGGTAGTTGGTGGGGTAAAGGCCTACCAAGCCGATGACGGGTAGCTGGTCTGAGAGGATGGACAGCCACACTGGGACTGAGACACGGCCCAGACTCCTACGGGAGGCAGCAGTGAGGAATTTTGGGCAATGGGCGGAAGCCTGACCCAGCGATGCCGCGTGGAGGAGGAAGCCCTTCGGGGTGTAAACTCCTTTTGCAGGGGAAGATGGAGACGGTACCCTGCGAATAAGCTCCGGCTAACTCCGTGCCAGCAGCCGCGGTAATACGGGGGGAGCGAGCGTTACTCGGAATTACTGGGCGTAAAGGGTGCGTAGGCGGTTCAGTAAGTTGGGAGTGAAAGCCCACGGCTTAACCGTGGGAGTGCTTTCAAAACTGCTGAACTAGAGTCCGGGAGGGGCTGCGGGAATTCCCGGTGTAGGGGTGAAATCCGTAGAGATCGGGAGGAATGCCGAAAGCGAAGGCGCGCAGCTGGAACGGGACTGACGCTGAGGCACGAAAGCGTGGGGAGCGAACAGGATTAGATACCCTGGTAGTCCACGCCCTAAACGATGGCCACTAGTGGTTGTAGGCGGAGACCTGCAGTCACGCAGCAAACGCGATAAGTGGCCCGCCTGGGGAGTACGGCCGCAAGGTTAAAACTCAAAGGAATAGACGGGGACCCGAACAAGCGGTGGAGCATGTGGTTTAATTCGAAGATACGCGAAGAACCTTACCTGGGCTTGACATCCCTGGGACCTTTCCGAAAGGAGAGGGTGCCCTCGTATGGGGGAGCCAGGAGACAGGTGCTGCATGGCTGTCGTCAGCTCGTGTCGTGAGATGTTGGGTTAAGTCCCGCAACGAGCGCAACCCTTGCCCTTAGTTGCTACCAGTTAGGCTGGGCACTCTAAGGGGACTGCCCGGGCAACCGGGAGGAAGGTGGGGATGACGTCAAGTCATCATGGCCCTTATGCCCAGGGCGACACACGTGCTACAATGGCCAGGACAGAGCGAAGCGAACCTGCGAGGGGGAGCGAATCGCAGAAACCTGGTCCCAGTTCGGATCGGAGTCTGCAACTCGACTCCGTGAAGTCGGAATCGCTAGTAATCGCGGATCAGCCATGCCGCGGTGAATACGTTCCCGGGTCTTGTACTCACCGCCCGTCACACCATGGGAGTCGGGTCCACCCGAAGCCGGTAACCCTAAGAGAGGGGCCGTCGACGGTGGGCCTGGCGACTGGGGTGAAGTCGTAACAAGGTAGCCGTAGGAGAACCTGCGGCTGGATCACCTCCTTTCTAGAGGTTAGAGAGGGTAGGGTCGAACCTACCTTTTCAGAGTTTAAAAGAGTTTTAAAGAGGGCGAGGGGTTGACCGAGGCTACTTATAGGTGTATTTAGAGATAGGGGAGAGGGACTATAGCTCAGATGGTTAGAGCGCACCCCTGATAAGGGTGAGGTCGGTGGTTCAAGTCCACCTAGTCCCACCAGAGAGGGGTGGGGACATAGCTCAGCTGGTAGAGCGCCTGCCTTGCACGCAGGAGGTCAGGGGTTCGACTCCCCTTGTCTCCACCAGCGGAGAGCAGAGAGAGGAGAGCGGGAGGTCAGAAGGAGAGGGTAGAGTAAATAGCCTATCGAGGTAGGTTATTTACTCTACCAGAGATGGTAGAGAGGAGAGAGAAGAGATCCAGAGATGGAGAGATAGATAACAACTGGTTGTTAAAAGCCTTGTCCACACCGCGGAAGCTACTAAGGGCAAGCGGTGGATGCCTAGGCTGGCGGAGGCGATGAAGGGCGTGCTAGGCTGCGAAAAGCCACGGGGAGCTGCCAAGGAGCTAAGAGCCGTGGATTCCCGAATGGGGCAACCCGGCCGGTGGCGACACCGGTCGTCTGACACCAGATTGAGTGGTGTTGGACGCGAACCCGGGGAAGTGAAACATCTCAGTACCCGGAGGAAAAGAAATCAACCGAGATTCCCTGAGTAGCGGCGAGCGAAAGGGGAGTAGCCCGTCTCCGTGTAGCCTACACCATAGGGGAAGTGTCTGGAAAGGCACGCCGAAGAGGGTGATAGCCCCGTACCCGAAATGGTGTAGGTGGGACTAAGCGGAGGCCCCATCCTCGATAGGGGATGGGCGAGTAGCCCGGGACACGTGAAATCCTGGGTGAAGATGGGTGGACCACCATCCAAGGCTAAATACTCCCGCCAGACCGATAGCGAACCAGTACCGTGAGGGAAAGGTGAAAAGAACCCCGGTGAGGGGAGTGAAATAGAGCCTGAAACCGCTTGCCTACAATCATTCGGAGCCCTATGGACATAGTCCAGGGTGACGGACTGCCTTTTGCATAATGAGCCTGGGAGTTGTGGTCACCGGCGAGGTTAACCCGCGAGGGGGAGCCGAAGGGAAACCGAGTCCGAATAGGGCGGTAAGTCGGTGGCTGCAGACCCGAAGCCGGGTGATCTATCCATGGGCAGGTTGAAGGCGGGGTAAGACCCGCTGGAGGACCGAACCGGTGGGCGTTGAAAAGCCCTCGGATGACCTGTGGATAGGGGTGAAAAGCCAATCGAACCCGGTGATAGCTGGTTCTCCCCGAAATGCATTTAGGTGCAGCCTCGAGTGGCAGCCGCAGGGGGTAGAGCACTGATAGGGCTAGGGCGGGGCGACCTGTACCAACCCCTGTCAAACTCCGAATACCTGCGGTGAAGGCTCGGGAGTGAGACGTAGGGTGATAAAATCCTATGTCGAGAGGGGAACAACCCAGACTACCGGCTAAGGTCCCGAAGTGATGGCTAAGTGGGAAAGGAGGTTGACCTGCCGAGACAACCAGGAGGTTGGCTTAGAAGCAGCCATCCTTTAAAGAAAGCGTAACAGCTCACTGGTCGAGCGGGTTGGCGCCGAAAATATAACGGGGCTAAAGCCATCCACCGAAGCCGTAGATTCTACCGTGGAGGTAGAGTGGTAGGGGAGCGTTCCCAGTGGGTTGAAGCCGTACCGGTAAGGAGCGGTGGACTGCTGGGAAGTGAGTATCCAGGCATGAGTAGCGATAAAGTGGGTGAGAATCCCACTCGCCGAAAGCCTAAGGTTTCCTACACGATGCTCGTCAGTGTAGGGTTAGTCGGGACCTAAGGTGAGGCCGAGAGGCGTAGCCGATGGGAAAACGGTTAATATTCCGTTACCTACCACTATCGAGTCGAAGGGGGGACGTCTTTGGTTAGCCGAGGTCGCTGATGGAATAGCGGCTCGAAGGGTGTAGGCTGGGTGGTAGGCAAATCCGCCATCCGTTAAAGCCGAGACCTGACAGGCTCCGGAAGTCCTTCGGGACGGAAGGGGAATCGGTAATACCAGGGACCGAGAAAAGCCTCTAAGACGTTGGAGGTAGTGGTAGCCCGTACCGGAAACCGACACAGGTAGGCGGGATGAGTATTCTAAGGCGCGTGGAAGAACCCTCCCTAAGGAACTCGGCAAATTGGCACCGTAACTTCGGGATAAGGTGTGCCCCGAGTAGGTGAAGGAGTTAGCCTCTGGAGCCGAAAGGGGTCGCAGCGCAGCGCTCTTGCCGACTGTTTACCAAAAACACAGCACTCTGCGAACTCGAAAGAGGAAGTATAGGGTGTGACGCCTGCCCGGTGCCGGAAGGTTAAGGGGATTGGTTAGCCAATAGGCGAAGCCATGAACCGAAGCCCCGGTAAACGGCGGCCGTAACTATAACGGTCCTAAGGTAGCGAAATTCCTTGTCGGTTAAATACCGACCTGCATGAATGGCGTAACGAGTTAGGGACTGTCTCAGGGAGGGATCCAGTGAAATTGTAGTGGAGGTGAAAATTCCTCCTACCCGCGGCAAGACGGAAAGACCCCGTGGAGCTTTACTACAGCTTGGCATTGTAGGTGGGATATCCATGTGCAGGATAGGTGGGAGGCTGGGAAGCTGAGACGCCAGTTTCAGTGGAGCCGTCCTTGAGATACCACCCTTGGATATTCTGTCTACTAACCTACGTCGGTAATCCCGGCGGGGGACAGTGCCTGGCGGGTAGTTTGACTGGGGCGGTCGCCTCCTAAAGAGTAACGGAGGCTCACGAAGGTCGGCTCAAGGCGGACGGAAATCGCCTGTAGAGTGTAAAGGCAGAAGCCGGCCTGACTGCGAGACCGACGGGTCGAGCAGAGTCGAAAGACGGTCTTAGTGATCCGGTGGTTCTGAGTGGAAGGGCCATCGCTCAAAGGATAAAAGCTACCCCGGGGATAACAGGCTGATCTCCCCCGAGAGCTCACATCGACGGGGAGGTTTGGCACCTCGATGTCGGCTCATCGCATCCTGGGGCTGGAGCAGGTCCCAAGGGTTCGGCTGTTCGCCGATTAAAGCGGTACGCGAGCTGGGTTCAGAACGTCGTGAGACAGTTCGGTCCCTATCTGCCGTGGGCGTAGGAAGGTTGAGGGGAGCTGACCCTAGTACGAGAGGACCGGGTTGGACGGGCCACTGGTGTACCAGTTGTCCTGCCAAGGGCAGTGCTGGGTAGCCAAGCCCGGAAGGGATAACCGCTGAAAGCATCTAAGCGGGAAGCCCACCCCAAGATGAGCCTTCCCCTGAGGGTCCAGGGAGACTACCTGGTTGATAGGCTGGGGGTGTAAGCCCTGCGAGGGGTTGAGCTGACCAGTCCTAATAACCCGATTGGCTTCCGTATAGGTGGGCAAGGCTTTTAACAGCCAGTTCAAAAATGGCTAGTTTTGAGGATATTAGATCTGTTTAGCTGGTTGTTTTTTTAGGGCTGGTTGTTTTTTTAAGTGATTGAGGGACCAATTGGAGACTAATTAGGAACCGATTGGAACTGATAAGTTTTTAGGTTTTTAAGGTATAAGTTTTTTAAAGAAGGTTTAAGTTTTTAGAGTAGAGGGTAGTGGGAACAGCGGAGGGGAAACACCCTGTCCCATTCCGAACCAGGAAGTTAAGCCCTCCAGCGGTGATGATACTGCACCTCTCAGGTGTGGAAAAGTAGCTCACCGCTACCCTCTATTCTGAAAACAGGGTTATAAAGACTTCTTCTCCTTCCATAAATCTTATTCGACCAATCTATATCGACTTTCTGAACTATTTCTAAAAAATATAAACCATAAAATACCATAAATGTTGGTGTCCCACTAATCCCGGTTGGACATTTTATTCCAATTGGACCTCTTATCAAATAATTGTTTTATAACTATTTAAATAACCGCACTAATTGTCTCATAACTACATAAATAACTGTTTATAACTATAAATCGGGTTTTAATTGGAATTAATAACTGATGTGTTTATTGATTGGAAGAAGTAGGAAAATCTAAAAGAAGGAAGATTTAACAGAAAGTAGAGAAATTTAGAAAAAAAGGAAACTTAATTGGGAAATTGTATAAAATT
>Ga0256828_1002020_pt1 | contig 12373 bp, 14 predicted proteins | sample CV88metaG_FD_185993 | JGI IMG/M metagenome (GOLD analysis project Ga0256828, IMG submission 185993) | Hydrothermal vent microbial communities from East Pacific Rise, Pacific Ocean - CV88 | ecosystem: Environmental > Aquatic > Marine > Hydrothermal vents | place: Pacific Ocean: East Pacific Rise... | reverse complement strand
AGGTTTGGCACTCAGCCCGTGAAGAATGATACTCAGTAAAATAGTTAGGGAAGCAACTGCAAAGATCTGTTCATGGTCTTTGATACCTTCCAGCTGATGTACTGCGACAAGAATATAGAGAATGGAGGCTATCCCGCGTGGGCCGAACCATCCTATGAAAAGTCTGGTACCAAGATTTAATTTAAAGCGTCCAAATCCAAGGATGACAGGTACCATTCTCAACACCGTTAAACTCAAAACAGCGAAAACAAGGGCTTTCATATCCCAGTATGGAAGCGTAACAGGAATGAAAACAAGCCCGAAGATGAGGAAACTTACCATTACAAGGAACTCTCCTTCGCTTTCTGCAAACTCTTCTACATTTTTTCTCAAAAGTTTGCTGCTGTTTCCAAGAAACAGTCCTCCGAAGAAAGCGGCAATATATCCGTTCCCTCCAAAATGTTCCGCCAGATAGTATGAAAAAATAGCAAGCGCGATAGGGATGAGGTTGCGATATTGGTGCTCCATCCACTCTTTGTCAAAACTTTTGTGGGCAAGTTTTGCTCCCGACCATCCGACAACAGCGCCTGCAACAGCTCCTATAAATATCTGCTGTGCAATATAGCTGAGCCATCCACTCTCTGCCGAGCCGCTACCACTGCTAATGACTGCCAAAGCAGTCAGGAGGACAGGAAAGACAATACCGTCATTAAGCCCGCTTTCGACATTGATCGTGTTACGTACCGTTTCAGGAATCTGTCTGTCACTGACAACAGCTTTTCCCAAAGCGGCATCGGTAGGGGCGAGTATCAGGGCAAGCAGGAAGAGGTAGATCATCGACTCTCCGGGAAAAAAAAGTTTTGCCGTGTATGTTGTGATGACAATAGTGATGGGCATCGCTACGAAAAGCAGTCGTGTAGGCAATCTCCACTCTTTTTTCAAATGTTCGATGTTAAGGGCTGCCGCATCACTGAAAAGTACCAGTATCAGTGCAATTTCCGCTACGACCTGAATGGCTTCCGCATTCGGGTGTATGGGTTTGTCACCCAAAACAAGAGTAGAGAGAAGAACACCTACTCCCGTAAAGACCATGGGGCCTGAGATGTTGAATCGGCTCAAAAGTTTTGAGAAGTATCCATAACCAAGGATGACGAGGGCGATCCCGAGAATGGTCAAGTGTTCATGCATTGTTTTTTCCTATATATAATTCTAAGTTGGATAATTGTATCGAAATATTTAAAAATTATAAACAATAATGTTATAATCTGGATTAATTTAAAAATAGTTGAACCCAACAGCCAATAATTACTTTTTTATTAAAAATGAAAAACAGGAAATCTTTTAGAAAATGAGTGCACACTACTTTAGCTGCCATGAATGTGACGAGATAAGCATAGTGACTGATATCAACAAACCGGGACGCTACAAATGCCCAAACTGCGGGCATCTGCTTTTTTCCTATAAACCCGGTATGATCGAGAAAGTATTTGCCTATAATCTGGCGGCACTGATCCTCTTTTTCGTGACCAACTATTTCCCTTTTCTGGCATTTAATATTGTCGGAAATACATCGCATGCAAACTTTACGACCAGTATTTACTACCTCTTCAACGAGCAGGAATGGATGATGGGAAGTATTATTCTTATGACGACCATTGTTGTACCGCTTACGAGGATCATTCTTTATCTGATGCTTTTCGCACCGCTCTATTTCGGTTATTTCCCCCGATATGCGGTGCAGATGCTCAAGCTTCTCGAAAAACTTCTTCCATGGGGAATGCTCGATGTATTTCTTGTCGGAGTACTGGTTTCCATAGTAAAACTTGTCAAGATGGGTACTATTATCCCGGGTACATCCCTGTGGGCCTTTATGATCATGGTATTTGTACTGGCGGCGGCACAGGCGATCTTCGACCCGCATCAGATCTGGAATATTATCGATAAAGAGAGAATGAAACAGAATGAAGGATTAACGGTATGAGGGCTATCGAACAGGGGGTGGCCACATGTCCGGCATGTCATCAGATGGTAAAGATACCGGATACTTCCTCCCCGGGGCAGTCGACGATATGCCCGAGATGTCAAAGTGTAGTCCATTCACGTATTCCAAACAGTATTCAGCAGACATGGGCTCTTGTCATAGCCAGTATTGTTTTTTACATTCCTGCCAATCTGCTGCCGATGATGCATGTGCATACGTTTGCAGGAGTAGAGTCGGACACGATTATAAGCGGGGTTATCTATTTTATCAAGAGCGGATCGTACCTGATCGGATTTGTCATTTTGATTGCAAGTATTATTGTTCCTATCACAAAATTGATTATTTTGATCTATCTGCTGATTTCCGTGCAGAAACGCTCTTCATTGCGGCAGCATGAAAGGCGTAAACTGTACCGTCTGACTGAAATAATAGGCCGCTGGTCAATGGTCGATGTTTATGTCGTGGGCATTATGGTGGCGCTGGTACATTTTGGCGGTTTGACCGAAATCAAAGCCGGGGCCGGGGCCAACTTCTTTTTGTTGGTGGTGGTTGTTACCATGCTGGCGGCAATGAGATTCGATCCAAGATTAATTTGGGATACAAAGGAGTAGTATGCACAACAAGAAGAGTGATGAACTGAATGGAAATATTAAAGAGGCGGTAAGGGAAGAACACAGGAAACATATCTCTACTGTCTGGATTGTACCGATTGTCGCTTTGATCGTGGGCGCCCTGCTGCTTTTTCAAAGTATCAATGAAAAAGGGCCGACGATCAAGATTTACTTCAAATCCGCCGAAGGTGTGAAGGCAGGAAAGACGGTCATCAAATATAAAGATATCGAAGTAGGAAAAGTAACGGATGTTTCCTTTGGAAAAGAACTCAAAAAAGTGATCGTTACGGCGGAGTTGAAAAAAAATATGAAGCCCTTTTTGAGTGAAAAAAGCCGTTTTTGGGTAATGAAGGCACGTGTTGCCGTAGGTGGGGTTGAAGGGCTTGATACCCTGTTGTCGGGAGTGTATATTGTAATGGATCCTCAAAAAGGGACGCAAAAAGTGACCACATTTGAAGGCCTCGTAGATGCTCCGGTTGTCACTGCCGGCGATAAAGGAAAAGTTTTTGAACTGATAGCGGAAGATATCAGTTCGATAGGGGTAGGGCTTCCTATCTATTATAAAAAAATAGATGCCGGGCGTGTGATCTCCTATTCATTGAATCCTGACGGAAAAAATGTAAAGATCAAAATTTTTATCAAAGAGCCTTTCAGTAAAATGATTACGGATAAAACACGTTTCTGGAATGCCAGCGGTATTACGGCCAATATCAATGCGGACGGGATAGAGGTACATACTGAATCCATTGCTTCTATTCTTGCAGGAGGTTTGGCCTTTGAAAACTTCAATACTCACGGACAGGGTAAAGAAGTTCCGGAAGGGCATACCTTCAAGCTCTATCCGACATTGAAAAAAGCCAAAACGGTCGAATACCATAGAGAGTTGTATTTCTGGGTCTATTTCAATGACTCTATCCGTGGCCTCTCTATCGGTGCGCCGGTAGAATTCCGTGGTGTGAAAATTGGTGAAGTGGTTGATTTCTCACTTGTGGGAGATTCAGATACAGCGAAGTTTGAAATACCGATACTGATCAAAATACAACCGGAACGTTTTACCATTATCGGGGAGAAGCAGGGACACGGCAATCAAGTCAATACCAAAATATTGAGGAAATTGCTCGACCAGGGCTTCCGTGCCCAACTCCAAAACGGAAATCTTCTTACCGGAGAGCTTATTATAGATTTGGGACTTTACCCGGATATGCCTAAAGTGACTAGCTTGAGAAAAGAGAAAGGGTATTATGTCATTCCTTCCATACCTGCTACGATGGAGACGCTGAAATCAGATATCAAAACGGTTCTGGACAGAATTGCGGCGATACCGTTTGAAGAGATCGGTACAGAGATGAATGCACTGCTTAAAGATGTGAGAAAAGATACTGTCCCCCGTCTGAACAAGTCTATAAGCAGTATGGATAAAACGGTCGTAGATACGGACAGGATGATCAATGCAGCGAGAAAAAATTATGTAGATTCGAATGCGCAGATTAATAAAAAACTGATAAAATTGCTTGATGAAATGACACAAACAAGCCGTTCTATCAAAAACTTGACAGATTATCTGGAACGCCATCCTGAATCTTTGATCAAAGGGAAATAATGAAAAATATTTTTATACTGACTCTGGGGCTTCTGCTCCTTGCGGGATGCAGCAGCAAGTCCAATTTTTACCAGCTTCATCCAAATGTAAAAGAGGGCAGGAGTGGGCATAGTACCATGAGACACAAAGTAATAGGCATAGCTGAAGTGGAAGTCTCCGAATATCTGGATAAACCACAGATTGTGACACGCCTTTCAGAGGGAAGGATAGAGGTACATGAAGAGGAGAGGTGGGCCGGAACGTTCCCTAAAAATATCCAGTATGTACTGAAAGACAATCTTTCAAGAATGATACCGAAATATACATTTATCGCTTATCCGTGGGAAGAACCTCTTAGCGATGTGTACAGAGTCTATCTGACCATAGAGAAATTTGACGGTGATACTGCCACCGGAACGGTTGTCTTGAAAGGAAGATGGAGTCTTGTAGGCCAGAGTGACAATGTGGTACTTGTCAGTGAAACATTCGATTACAGTGAAAAAGGCAAGATAGGTTTGGAAGGGATGGTCGATACCCAAAGCAGGCTTCTGGAACGGTTAAGCAGGCGTATTGCCAAAAAAATTGCAGAGAAAGTGTAACAAACGGTCAATTTGTATTTATATAGTTGGTACGAAAGAGGGTAGAGGATGAACGACTTTATAAAAGCTATGGATTTCAGGCATGCCTGTAAAGTATTTGATGAAAACAGAAAAATTCCGGATGACAAGATACGCTATATTCTGGAAGCAGGCAGAAAATCACCTTCCTCTTTCGGTATGGAAGGCTGGAAGTTTCTTGTCATTACCAACGAGGCACTGAAAAAGAGGTTGCGGCCGGCATGCTGGAATCAGGTACAGATTACTTCCTGTTCCCACCTTGTCGTGATACTCGCGGCCATAAATCGTTTGAAACCCGAGAGCGGTATCCCCGCCGAACGATTTGCCAGGAGGCCACTCCCGAAAGAGCAGATAGAGGCCTATTTGGACCGTTACGCAACGCATTTGGCAAAGACTTTTTCGTCAGAAGAGAGAACGTATGCCTGGAGTGCCAGGCAGACTTATATCGCACTGGCAAATATGATGGCGGCCGCAGCGTATATTGGTATCGACTCCTGCCCTATTGAAGGTTTTGAAAAAGAGAGGCTGGAAGAGATACTTGGAGTGGATACCGATGCGTATCAGGTCTCTGTACTTTTACCGCTTGGTTATCGACTCAATGAACAGCCACCCCATTTGAGGCTTCCGTTTGATGAGGTGGTGGAATTTATCTTCTAAAGAAGATTTTCCGTCATGATGGGTGCAACTTCAGTCTCCCGGTACCAGCGTTTCAAAAAGCTGTGCCGTTCATATATCTTTGCCCCAAGCGCCAGTTTGTAGGGCATATAGCTCTGCCCGAGATTCCAGAAAGCAAAGTGGTGTTTTTGCAAATAGTGTGCCAGGAGGACCAACTGGGCCGTACCGTAGTTTCTGTACCTCTTTTCCCGCTTGCTGAAACCGCTTAAACTTGTATAGGTTCTTCCTATAATATACCCAATTTCTCCGGAGACGACTTCTTCCCCTTCTCTTATCATGGCGGAAACAATATGGAAATTGTCATCTTTGCCCTGTGCCGCTTTCAGTATATCCAGGTAGGCCGGTGTCAGCCAGTTGTTCCGATGAATCCGGGAAATTCCATCAACTACTTCATCAAGGCTTGAAGATATCTCCAGTTTCAAATCTTTTCTCTTCAGGAGTTTTTTTACTTTCTTCGATATGTGAAGATCTTCAAAATCAAGCAGCGCATAGGTGAACTGTATTTCGGGAAGGAGTAACTCTTTGTCTTCATAACAGTCGGTAATGGCAATAAAACCCGCTTTCGCCTGAGCAATATAATATTCGGGGGAGAAGTCGTCGCTCCAGTAGTAGTTTTTATACATGTTTGGATAGATAAAATCGTAAAGGGTACTTTTACTCGATACGGTTTCATAGGAAAGATGGTGAATGCCCAACTGTATATTTTCCATGTAAAATACCCTTTTATGGATTTTGAGTTTCTTCAGTTGTATTGTATAGAAAAGAGTTTAGAGTACAAAGAATCTGATGCTATTTAGCTTTATATCGTTACAATAACAAAAATTTTGGATTTATGCATGAAAATAAATGTGATCATCATCGATAAAAAAGGTAAAGACCAGCTTTACGCCCCGCTTATAGAACATTACAAAAAAATAGCCAAGCCGTTTGCCAAAGTGGAAGTGATAGAAGTGTTTGACAAAGAGATTGCAAAAGCTCACGACATCTCACCGGCAGCCGCCCAGAAATCTTACACAAAAGCCCTGTCAAAATATTTGAATGACGGAATAAATATTGCATTAGATCCATCTTCCAGAGAGGTAGACAGCTTCGATTTCGCAAAATTGCTTAAGGATAGCATAACTGTAAACTTCTATATTGGCGGTGCATACGGCTTTGAGAGGGGTTTTCTGGATAAATGTAATAAAGCAGTATCATTTGGTAAAATAACGCTTTCACATAAACTGGTGAAAGTTGTTTTGCTCGAGCAGATCTTCAGAGGGCTCAGCATAAACAATAACCACCCATATCATAAATAGGAAAGCGAATGTTGACAAAAGAAGAGTTGAAAGAGTTTCAAAACAAGTTGATGGACAGAAAAAGCCAGATTGAAAAAAACCTTGCAGGTACGGCGTTGGAACTGGACGGAATGAGAGAACTTGAACTGAATGATGAGGGTGATTATGCCGCCGCTTCAGCGGAAACTGTTGTAGATAGTGCGATTTTGGAGCAACAGCGTAAAGAATTAAACGAAATTGAACTTGCTTTAGATAAAATAAAAGAAGGAACTTACGGCGTTTGCGAAATGTGTGAAGAACCCATAGGCAAAGCACGCTTAGCGGTAAAAAACTTTGCACGTTTTTGTATTACCTGCCGGGAGATCAACGAAAAAGAAGAAAAGTAGGGGGTAAACTATGAGACTTGGGTTATATATTTTTGCAGCGCTTACACTGGGAGCGATTATCGGGGCATTGACATACACGGTAAACCCCAATAACTACCTCATAGAGGTGATGGGGATCAACTTCAACTTTCCTGTAGCCGTATGGGTCGTATTGCCGATGCTGCTCCTGTTGGTATTTACTGTGATCCATATGGTTTTTTATGGTTTGAAAAGTTATTTCCAACTGAAAAAATGGAAAAAAGATGCAAATACGCTCGAAGATGCACTTTACTGGTCTCTTGTGAATGAACCAAAGGAACAAAAATATGTTATAGAAGAGATCCGGAGTTCCGCTGTAGTACTGGGGAAAGGTTCTCTCACTATGAAAGACAATGTGGAAGGTCTGGCACCAAGACTTGCAAGGGTGGTCAATATTATCAGCAAGATAAAAAATGGTGAATATGTCGACCTGAAAGAAGAGAAGATGGCCAAAGTATTCAACGAAGGCAATCCCCATCTTATTCAAAACAGGCTCAACCGCCTTGAATCGGACAGTGAATTCGTAGAAGCGGTGATGAACAACCCGTCCCAGTTTTCCGATTTGGTACGTGCCCAGGCACTGGAGATCTTTGCACGTAAAGAGACTTTCTACAAAGCGCGCAAACATGCCAAGATCTTTGATGTAAAAAACTTTAAAGTCATGCTTTCAAGAGCAAAATTTGAAGAAGATATGGGGCTTACAAGTGAAATCCTGGATGATTTTATCCGTAACCTGAAACTTTCATGTACAGATTTTGTAGAGATAGCCAATGTAACGAAAAAACAGTTTGCGCCCGATGAGAACCTGGTACTCTTCAAACGTTACCAGCTTGAAAACCCGAAAGCGCAGAATGCCTATCTCTATCTTCTGTTCGAATATGAACTTCTGGATGAAGCGCATGCCTATCTGGAAGAGCAGGATGAGGATGACTTTATCAAGTTCAGAGCGCTTTATGAGTTGAAGCAGGAACATAAAAAATATAAACTTGAAGACCTTATCGACATAGATGCTATTTGTAAATGAAATTAGATTTTTCTAAACCTCTTTACGCGCTAGCCCCGCTTGCGGGCTTTACAGACCTTCCTTTCAGGTCTGTTGTAAAAAAATTCGGTGTTGATCTGACCGTCAGTGAGATGATCAGTTCCAACGCACTTGCCCACAACTCCCAAAAAACCCATAAAATGCTTGAAAAGAGTGAACTCGAAATACCATACTCTGTCCAGATTGCAGGTTCGAATCTGGATGTCATCAGGAAAGCGGTAGAGATCATCAACGAGAAAGAGGGGGTAGATATTATTGACCTCAATTGTGGCTGTCCGGCGCCAAAAGTTGTCAACAACCTGCAGGGCAGTTCCCTGCTTACAGATCTGCCGCAAATGGGAAAGGTGATCAGGACGATCAAGAAGTATTCGAACAAAGAGTACACTTCTGTCAAAATACGTCTGGGTTTTGATGAAAAGAACCATGTGGAGATAGCCCGTGTCTGTGAAGAGAGCGGGGCAGATTTTATTGCCGTACACGGACGGACCCGGGCAGGCAGATACAAGGCCGCAGTAGATTATGATGCCATCGCGGAGATAAAAGAGAGTGTGAAGATACCAGTGATCGCCAATGGTGATATTACCTCGCCTCAAAAAGCGAAATGGGTACTGGAACACACAAAAGCAGATGGCATCATGATAGGCCGGGCGGCTGTAGGAAAACCGTGGATTTTTCACCAGATCAAAGAGGGGATAGACGAAGTCTCTCCTGAACTGGTCAAAGAGGTGGTTTTAGAGCATTTGGAACAGATGCTGGAGCATTACGGCAAGTATGGTGCCATTATTTTCCGCAAACATCTTCATACCTACTCCAAAGCGGGTTACCAGGGTGCTTCGGCATTTAGAAACAGGGTCAATACTATTGAAGACCCTTCTGAAATGAGAGATGTGGTGAGAGCGTTCTTTTCTCAATCACAGCTGAATAGTGAAACCAAGATTTAAAACACAAGTTTAATAACCGTCTCAGAAAATAAAATATCTTCTACATACCCAAATTCACCATATTCATGATAAAGGAGCCTGTCTGCAACATGGTTTCTGAGTTTAAAGAGGATGAAATGCCCGAGGTGCTGTTTCTATCCCTGTAATATGTTCAATGTGTTTTTTATCCTAAAAAAAGATGGTTTACCAACCAGTCATTGATAAAATGGAAGAATGGGATATTATATACTCAATATCTCATTCAGCCCGTCATACAGACCTTTTTTATACTCACTGTTCTCCAATGCCCGATGGAACTTCATCTGTTCTGCCAACTGCTGCTTGAACTTCTCCTTGAGCCGCTTTTCCTCCTGAAGATAGTGAAATGTCAGCTCGCTTGTATACTGTAGCGCAGTCAGTCGACCTGCTCTGTATTGTTCACTGATACTTAGGGCAGAAGTATTGAACTGGTAGTAGGTCATTTGGGCATAGCAGTGCTTACTGACAGTTTCAATGTATGATTTTGAAGATGAACCCATATCTGCCTCCAGTACTTTTTTGATAGTATGCCAATTCTGATTAGATGCGTAAGAAAATTGGGTCAAATTGTCATAGAATTAGATGAGCCAGTAAAAATAGATTATACTTGTATGATGAGATATACCAAGGATAGTATGAGATGATGTTCCTTCACATAGACATAGACAGTTTCTTTGCATCGGCAGAGCGTTCAGTTGATCCTTCGCTCAAAGGCATCCCGATGGCAGTTGGAAGCCGCAGCAACCTCGAAATATTCAATAAGAAGCGCACAAATATCAGACTAATGAACGACAATAGCGGTGCATTTGTTACGCCGGTATTTTACAGTGACAGAAAAAAGACATTTAAAAACCACTTTATAGACAGGATTGATGGCAGGGAGAAGATACGGGGTATTATTACTACTTCCAGTTATGAGGCAAGAGAATTTGGTGTCAAAACGGGAATGCCCATTGCGCAGGCATTGCAGCTATGCCCCCAGATGGTAGTCGTTCCATCCAATTATCCGCTTTACCATAAACTCTCCCATAAAATACATGCGTTTATGATGAAGGAGATACCACAAGTAGAGCAGTTCAGCATTGATGAATTTTTTGGAGATGTAAGTGGCTGGATTGGAGACGAAGAGGTCTATGCTTATGCAGAAACACTGAAACGTAAAATGATGGAAGTATTCGATATTCCTGTGTCTATCGGTATTTCCAAAGCAAAATGGATTGCAAAGCTGGCCACAGAGTCTGCCAAACCATTTGGTATTTATGAAGTAAAAGATATTGATGCATATATTGAAAATATGCCGGTCAAAGCCTTTCCCGGTATAGGAAAAGGGTTTCAAAAACGACTTGAAAGACACTATATCCGGACATTGGGAGATGTAAAGCGTAACAAATCTCTCTTCTATTCCTGGAAAAAGCCGGGCATACAGCTCTATCACAGGGTAACGGGAACCTGCCAAGAGGGTATAGAGAGCAGAGGGGAGAGAAAATCCATAGGTATCAGCAGAACCTTCGACCCTATCTACGATGTCAATGAGATAAAACGCCGTATTATGATCATGGCGCGGCATATTACCTATATTGTGATGCAGATTGAGGTGAATCCCACGACTTTTTATCTTAAAATTAATTATGAATATGGAGTAAAAGCCAAAACAAGTGAAACATGCAACAGGCTTTTCAGTGAGCATCTCTTAAAAAACGAGCTTGCCAAAATGTATGGAAAAATAAAACTGCCTGCCAAAGGGGCGGTGAAACTTACAGTCAGTGTCTCCAACTTTACCATACACCATACCAAGACACTTTCTCTGCTGGATTACGGAAATGATCTGGAAGAGAAACGTTTAAGTGAAAAAATTCAGGAGTTACGGCAGAGATTCGGGTTGGATATTGTAAAGACGGGAAACGAGTTGTGATTTTCAGTATATTGATTGTTTTTTCCCTGTTTAGTGAAAACAAAAATCCATAATTCACTTGGCATTTCCAGAAAAAAAATATTTCCAAAATGACCTTGTCAGAATAGTTTTATGAAGATATACTTTTTCATATCGGTATAAAGGATGTGAAATGGTAAACGATAAAGAATGGACACTGCTTGAGAAAATTGATACAATCGGTTCATTTCTGCTTGTTCTTGGCGTTGTGCTGGCACTGGTATTTGTAAAATGAAAAAGCACAGTTTTCTTATGCAGGTGCCGGAGACCGGTACATTGAAAGCATTACGGAGGAAAATGCTCGTGTATTACCATGGTTATAAAAAAGGTGAAATTTCAGAGCAGGAGTATCTTGTTGAAATCAAGCCCATCGATGCCCAGATAGACCGTATCGAATTATCTCTTCTGAAAGCGTTACTGCATGATTGAAATAGATACAGCAGGAGGATAGGTTGGTGCTTTAAAAAGAGGAGATAAGAATTTTCTGGCCAGTATATCGACTAAGGTAATACGATATGGAGACTAAGTAAAATAAGTGAAATGAAATGATATGAAGGAATAAAATGAATCAGATACTCAAGTATTTTGCTGCACCTGTTGCCGCACTGTTGTTGTCAGGATGTGCAGGAAGCCTCTCTACGCCTGTACCTGGAGGGAAAGTAAACTATGACACGAAAGCGAATAATGCATATATAGTCTTTGCCAGGCCTGAGTTTGTCGGTGCAGCTCTAAGCAACACGATCGTTGAATTCGATCCGGCGACCTACAAAACGAAACTTGTCGGTACTTTGGGGCCTCAGACAAAAATCGTATATGTAACGACACCGGGTACGCACTACTTTTACATGAATGGCGGTGAAAATGACGATATGATCAAGATTACGGCTAAAAAAGGAATGGAGTACTATGTCCATACGGAAATTGGCATGGGAGTTGTTGTAGGAAGATTCTACTTCAAGCCGCTTCGTTACCAGAATTTGGCTTTGGCCGAGTCTTTAAAAGAAAAGTCCTGTAATGCAAATGTATTGAACCAATACGGATTTAAAGAGGTAAGAGATGAGACGAGTGATATTACCGGCAACAAGAAATATCACACTGTACAGCATAACATCGACATAGAGTGCAGGAAAGGGGTGATCAAGTATGCCAACTATAGCGGAGAGTCACTCGAAACTATGCAAAAAGCGACATTGATACAGCCAAATGCAGAAGCGGTAAAGTATTACCAGGAGCATATTCCTTCCTATGTAAAAGAGATTAAAAAAGCCTTTTCAAGATGGGAAAAAGAGGCGATGCCAAAAACTGCATTGAAAGCGGAA
>Ga0256828_1002018_pt1 | contig 12383 bp, 13 predicted proteins | sample CV88metaG_FD_185993 | JGI IMG/M metagenome (GOLD analysis project Ga0256828, IMG submission 185993) | Hydrothermal vent microbial communities from East Pacific Rise, Pacific Ocean - CV88 | ecosystem: Environmental > Aquatic > Marine > Hydrothermal vents | place: Pacific Ocean: East Pacific Rise... | reverse complement strand
GGATAAATTAAACCAGAAAGAGCGAAATAAGCTCAAACGAGAATTTCCCGGTTCTATTTCGGTGTCGAATTTGAAAAAGAACGGGTATGAAAGAGTACATCAGGAGATATTAAAGACTATTTTCGGCGTGGATGCTTTGCAAAAAAACAGTGGCGAGGGGGAGAAGGCGTGATTGAGCTGGTTAAGGCAAGATTGACTGATATCCCACAGATGCAGACACTTGTTGCTGAGAAGGTCAAAGATGGTACGATCCTTGAGCGAAGTGAAGACGAGGTAGCGACCAACATACGATCTTATGTACTTGCCAAAGATGACGGGAAGCTGGTCGGTTATACAGCATTGCATATTCATTCTCCCCGTTTGGCGGAAATCCGTAGCCTGATCGTAGATGAATCGTATCGGGGACAGGGGATCGGTCAGCGCATGGTGGCATTTACACTTGAAGAGGCAAAAGCACTGGGTGTGCAAGAGGATGTACTCGTACTTACCTATCTGCCTGCATTCTTTGAAAAACTTGGTTTTAAAGAAATTAACAAAGAGGTGATCCCTGAGCATAAGATATGGGCAGATTGTATCAAATGTATCCACTTCCCTGTCTGTAATGAAGTTGCCCTTGTCTATAAGGTGTAATGAGCAGTATGCGTACAAAAAATAGTCTGCTGCAAAAATTTCTCTTATGGATCGTGGTTATTTTATTTGTACTTTTTTATCCGATGTTTATTTCTATCTACGTTTTTTTACCGCTTTTTATCGGGATTGCAGGTTATATGCTGATTATAGGGATTGACAGGGGAAAGGTATCTTATATTCTTCTTTCCTTGCTTTACCTGATCAATATGGACCTTAATCTTTCACTTCCTTTTTTACTTGATTTTATTGCTATCTTATCTGTTTATGTGTTTATGTATCCTCATTTTACACACTTTAGGAAGTGTCATGTATGTATACCTATCTTGACTGTTTTGATGATAGACCTGGTATATCTCGGTTCTTTGTTGTTGTATGATTTTGTCTTTCAGACAGAGAATATCGTACTGGATGATATTTTGCTTTATCCTTTGGTTGTGGATCTTCTTGTGGCGGTGATGTTGTGAGGTATCAATTTACGATCCTTGTATTTATCCTTATATGGGTGGGGATGATCATCCGTATATACCATATCAGTGTTAAATCCAACTACTACTATGAGGAGTTGGCAAAAGAGAACATCGAGCATAAAGAGTTCCTTAAGCCTGTCAGAGGAGAGATCACCGATGTCAACGGGAATCTGCTTGCGATGAACCAGATCGGTTTTTCCATATCGGTGATGCCTCATCTCAAAGAAGATAATCCAAGACTCAAAGTCGTGGGTGAAGCACTGACTGAGGCTTTTCCCGATCTCAATACGACTGTACTCTATAAAGTCTACAAAAAGCAGAACTCTCCGTACAATCATAAGTATATCAAGGTGGTCGACTTCATTCCCTATACGGATATGATGCGTGCCTATGCGAAGCTGAGTCTGCTCCCCGAGATCAAGATCGAAGCAGAGACGAAACGGTACTATCCGTACGGAAAGTATGTTGCACATATCATCGGTTACACAGGACGTTCGAATAAGAAAGAGAATGCAGTTGATGAAGTGGTCGATATTGTCGGTAAAGTGGGAAAAAGCGGACTTGAACGTTACTATAACAAAGTGTTGCAGGGTGAACTCGGTTATGTCATCAACAAGGTAAATGCGACTAATAAAGCCATAGAGGAGCTTGAAAAAGTACCGCCTAAAGATAACAAGAACCTCGTGCTTAACATTGACATCGAGCTGCAGCAGATGATCTATAAATATTTTGAAAATATGAAAGAGACAGGTGTTGCCATTGTTATGAGCACGACAGGAGAGTTGATTGCGGCGGTGAGCTACCCGGCATACGATCCGAACCTTTTTGTAGGCGGTATCAGTTTTAAAGACTGGAGAGCATTGCAGGAGGATCCGGACCATCCCTTTACCAATAAGATCACCCATGGAACCTATCCACCGGGGTCATCCATCAAGATGGGAATGGCATTGGCATTTGACAAGGCGATACCTGGGATACTTGAGTACTCGGAGTACTGTAACGGGTCGATGACGATAGGGAAGAGTACCCATAAGTTCAGATGTTGGAAACATGGCGGACACGGTACCGTACCTCTTCGCAAAGCGATCCGTGAGAGTTGTGATGTCTACTTTTACAAAAAGAGTCTCAAAGTCGGGATCGATGCGATGGCAAAAAATCTTCGATCATTTGGGCTTGGAGTGAAAACCGGGGTAGATCTGCCAAAAGAGTATAACGGTGTTATTCCAGACAAAGAGTGGAAGATGCGACGTTTCAAAAAGTCCTGGTTTAAAGGTGAAACGGTTATTTCTGCGATCGGGCAGGGGTATGATTCTGTGACACCTTTGCAGGTAGCACGCTATACGGTACTTGTAGCAACCGGCAATCTGGTTACACCACATGTTGCAAAGTTCATTGACGGTAATGCGACCAAACCGGAGATCAAACCGATCAAGTTCAATTCATTAACGATATCCGAGATACGCAAAGGGATGTACGATGTCTGTAATTCACGTAAAGGTACAGCATACAGAGCGATGCATAAACTTCCGATTATAGTGGCAGGAAAAACAGGAACATCACAGGTGACATCCATTCCACAGTCGACGATTAGACGTTTGAAAGAGTCACAGTTGGCGTACTACCACCGTTCACATGCGTGGATTACCACTTATGCACCGTTTGATGACCCTCAGTATGTGGTAACGGTACTGGTTGAACACGGTGGACACGGAGGAAGTACTTCCGGTCCGATGGCGGCTGAAATCTATAAGTGGCTGTATGCACACGGGTACTTTAAGAAACAACCTACGGAAGAGGAGCGAAAGGCACTCCAAAAGTCGCTCGAAGAGACGCTCAATAGCGCTAAACATGAACATGCCGCCAAGCCGGCAGTTCACAAGAAGCCGAAGAGACCGACCAAGCCGAAAGGGATAGACCTGTTTTAGGCTATCACATACTTTGAAGCGTGTGTTCTAAAAAGAGTCCAAGAATGATCACCAGACTGATACCGGCAGATTTGGTATAGAGTTTGTTGGCAGTGAGGAAGACGAGCAGCAGGGTGGCTACACCCATCGTTGCAATGTCAAAGACATAGGTGAGCGATTCGATGGGCATCGGTTTGACCAGTGCGGCGGTACCAAGGACGACTGTGGTATTTGCCATGTTCGACCCTATGATATTCCCGATCGCCATATCGACCTTTCCTTTGACAGCAGCAGAGATACTTACGACTAGTTCGGGAAGAGAAGTTCCTAAAGAGATCAGGACAATACCGATGATCCATTCGGAGATACCAAAACTCTTGGCAATATCTGAAGCACTCTCCACTGTAAAGTGTGCACCGACAATGACCAACAGAAAACCGATAATCAGCATAGGGACAGTTGTTGCCCAGCTGAAAGGCTCTTTGGCAATATCTTCCAGATCTTCTTCAGGGATATTCTTGGCATCTTGAAGTAGGAAGAGAAGGTATGCACCCATCAGAAGCAGTAGCAGAGCTGCATCGAAGCGTGAGATGATGTTATCCATGATCATCAGGACAAAGACAAATACAGGCATGAGTGCCCAGGTACTGTCTTTGGCGAAAAAGTCGCGATCGGGTGCGACACCTCTGGCGATGAGGAAGACCGCAGCAAGTACAAGTGTAATATTGAGGATATTGCTCGATGACGTTGGAGATGGCAATGTCAGGTTTGTTTCCCATGCTTGCTGCGACACTTGCCGCCATTTCAGGCAGAGATGTACCCAAAGCGATGAGCGTTGCCCCGATGATGAATTCGGGAATATCAAAACGCAGTGCGATCTTCTCACTTTGATGAATGAGCACATCCGCACCCCAGATGAGCACACCCATGGCGATGACGAATATCAAAAAGCTCATGCATCCTCCCCTTCGTTACGGACGATCAGACTTTTTGGAAGTTTCCATGCATTGATGATCACCTCCTCTTTTCGTCTCATCTGCCCCTCGTCTGTTTCATGGTCAAAACCGATAAGATGCAAGAGTCCGTGAATAAAAAGCAGGGTAAGCTCCTCTTGTTTGCTGTGTCCGTACGCTTGGGCGTTCTTGATCACATAGTCTTTGGAAATGACAATGACACCAAGCGGTGTATGAGGGATGGTATCTCCCATGGGGAAGCTGAGAACATCGGTGGGCTCTGCTTTGTCTCTGTGTGTTTTATTGAGCGCAGCGATTCCCTCATTGTCTGTGATGATCAGTTCGATCTGGCGTTGTGTCAGATCTTCTGCGATCTTTTCGAGCAGGTCAGTATCTACCAGTAGGTCCGTTTCGTTGATTAAATCTATAAGCATGATGATATTTTACCCAAAAATTGGGTAAAATGCGGTAAATGAACATCGAAGGAACAAAGATGAAAAGAGCAGTCTGTATCATATCTGGAGGGATGGACAGTGCCTTAAGTGCCAAGATCGCCCAAAATGAAGGGTATGAGATCATTGCGTTACACTTCAACTACGGTCAGCGTACGGAAAGTAAAGAGCTTGCATGTTTTCGAAAAATTGCTGAAGATATCGGTGCGACAGAGTGTTATGAGATAGATCTGCCTTTTTTTGAACAGATAGGCGCTTCTGCTCTGACGGACAGAAGTATTGATGTTCCTATGGGTGGACTAGAGGATGGCGTACCGGTTACCTATGTACCGTTTCGAAACGGTATTTTTCTCTCCATTGCAGCGTCGGTAGCGGAGAAGCATGGTGCAGAAGCACTCTTCATCGGTGTGGTGGAGGAGGACAGCTCCGGATACCCCGACTGCAGAGCGAGCTATATTGAGGCGATGGAGAAGGCGATCAACCTTGGTACAAAAGATGAGACAAATATCAAAATAAAAATGCCGCTTGTTGCGATGAAAAAATCCCAGATCGTCCGGAAATCTCTGGAGATGGATGTGCCTCTGGAGCATACGTGGAGTTGTTATAAGGATGAAGAGGCAGCATGTGGTCTCTGTGACAGCTGCCGTCTACGATTAAAAGGGTTTGAAGAAGCGGGTGTGAATGATCCGATCAGCTATGCGAAAGATCAATAGTTCTGAAAGGCATTGGCGATATAGGTGAACTCATACTTGTGATCGGGATATTTTGCAACACCCTCGGCAATGAACTGTGCTCTGGTGATCTGTCTGTCCCATAGACGGTACATCAACTTCTGGAACCATGCTTTCTCTTCAGGTGTGTTCAAAGAGAGTTTCTTGTAATTGGGGTCTAGTTTCGTACTTTTTGCCACAGCGATCATAGTCTGATGGAACTTTGCCTCTTTCGCAGGTGTAGGGGTCTCATATTGAACCCTGGTAATTGTTTTGGATTCAAGATGCTTGCTGGTTTCCTGTTTTGTCTCTGAAACAGTACGTGCTTTGGGAGATGATGAAGATGATGGGGTAATATACGCCATTGGATTACTGCATCCTGTCATTAGTATCATAGAAGAGAGAATACTTATTTGTATGATATGTTTCATGTCATTTTTCCTTGAAAAGAGCAGTTTATGTTTATACGTAAGAAGTATATCAAAAAGTTATCAAACAAATATAACATAGATACATGTATATATGCTATTGTATAGATCAGGATGATTCTGTAAAACGCCCTTCTGTACGAACTTTAATCATGCAATCATATTGACTTACAAGACCATTCATTGCAATATAGACTCCTTCTTTTGGCTTCGAAATAAGAAATCCATATGCAGATGCGAAGTTGGCAGTCGCCTCGACCGGATCTATGCTGTAGGGAACCATCGCACCGGTCAGAACGATCTCTTTTTCAAGGTCTGCATCGGCAAGGTACTCTGCCGTTACGTGCATGGTGTCGGTACCGTGTATGACAATAATTCTCTCCTCTTCCGCCTGATGGATGGTTGCCAGAAGTTCCAGCCTGTCATGACTGGTCATCTCCAGTGAATCTTTTCCTATGATATTGATGATCTGAAAATCCGTAAGCCATTTTTGTGTTATCTCTTCCAGTGCAGTAGATGTTTTATCGACTTCAAGCTCGCCTGTTACGGGATTATAGATCTTGTTGAAAGTACCGCCGGTATTGATAATAAGAATATGATTTTTCATAGAGTATCTTCCTGTATGATCTTTTTGCTGTTTATTCATCGGTTCAATGGTGCATTTTACCTCAATGATGATAAAATACGGGAATTTAATTTTGGAGAAAGAAAGCATGATAATGAAAGGTAAAAAAGGGGTGATCCTCGGAATCGCCAACAAAAAGTCTATTGCATACGGTATTGCAAAAGCGTGTCAGGAACAGGGTGCCGAAATGGCGATCACGTTCCTCAATGAGCGTTTTGAACAGAAACTTGCACCGATAGCGGAAGATCTGGGATGTGGTGCAAGGCTCTACCCTTGTGATGTGAGCAAGCCTGAAGAGATCAAAGCACTGAAAGAGTCATTAGAGAAAGACTTCGGTCAGATCGACTTTGTGGTGCACTCGATTGCTTTTGCACCCAAAGAGGGACTCAGCGGCCGTTTTGTAGACATCTCAAAAGAAGCATTTGATGTAGCGATGGACATTTCCGTCTACTCACTCATTGAAGTGACCAGAGAACTCAAGCCTATCATGTCAGACAAAGCATCCGTTCTGACACTGAGCTACTATGGCGGAGTGAAATATATCCCTAACTACAATCTGATGGGTGTAGCCAAAGCGGCACTTGAGATGACAGTCAAGTATCTTGCTGAAGATCTCGGGCGAGACGGCATCCGTGTAAACGCTATCTCAGCAGGACCAATCAAGACACTCGCCGCAGCAGGCATTGGTGACTTTGGTTTCATGCTTAAATGGAATGCAGCCCATGCCCCGTTGAAGAAGAATGTGACCATTGAAGAGGTAGGAAACTCTGGAATGTACCTGCTCTCCGATCTTTCTTCTGCTGTAACGGGTGAGATCCACTACGTCGACGGCGGTTTCAATATCATGGGAATGCCGGCAGTCGAGTTTGATGAGAACGGTAAGCCTCATATTGCATGGAATGGGGAATCCAAATAGTTTAAAATAAACTATTTGGATGTGAAGAGTGTTTGTATGTATTGCTCCGCAATACTTTTATGGTGTAGAGTGGGCTTCAGCCCACCAATTTGAAGGTTAAATTTTTGAAAGACTCTGAAGCCTATTTAGCTAAAAAAAGATTTTTTGATAAAGTCCTGACCATCTACGGTCGTAATGCTGTACTTGAAGCACTTCAAGATCAGAATATTTCCATTTATAAACTTCATCTATCCGACTCGAACAAGCCTGCTAAAGTACTTGATGAGATCATAAAACTGGCAAAACGAAAAAATGTTGAAATTGCTTATCATGACAAGAAGGCACTTTCACGTATTTCAAAGAATGCCAAACAGGATCAGGGTGTGGCACTCGATATTGTACTTGAGCATTTTGGATCGGTTGAGGATTTTAAAGAGAGAAGAGGAAATTACCGGATCATTGCCCTTGATGGTGTGACCAATCCGCAAAACCTCGGTATGATCATCCGCTCCTGTGCGGCAGGGAACATTGATGCCATTCTTCTTCCTACCAAAGGTGCAGCACAGATCAGCCCACTTGTTATTAAAGCGAGTGCCGGTACACTTTTTAAAATGCCCATTATTAAAACATCGAATCTTGAAAAGACACTGATGGAATTGAAAGAGGAGGGCGCGTCTCTCTATACGCTCTCTTCTCATGCTCAAAAGAGCTACAAAGAACAAGTCTATACCGATAAAACAGTTTTTGTTCTCGGTAATGAGAGTGAAGGGGTTTCTCCCGCTGTGGAAAAAGTGTGTGATGAGAGTATCTCCATTCCTATGAACAGAGATGTGGAATCGCTCAACGTTGCTGTAACTGCTGCACTGCTCGCCTTCATCTAGTTAGTTATACGCCACAGATATCTTTGTTATCAATTTATGTTATACTGTGTTGCATATCCGTATAACAAAGGAGGTGGATATGGCTGTCAAATATTTTATGATTACTTTTCTTCTTTTTATTGGTGGTCTATTTTCACCTCTTTCACTCTCTGCCTCCACACATCAAGATGATGAGAATACAACAGAAATAATGGCAAAGTTATTACCGATTATTACATTTATTCTTAATGATGATGTCGGGGGTACAACGATATTTATTATCGGCGATTCGACGGTACACAGACACAATATTAACTGTGATACATGTGAAGTTACCGAAGGATGGGGTGATGAACTGCACCAATATGTAAAAAACGGTGTGACTGTAAGCAACCGTGCCAGAGCCGGAGCGAGTGCGGAAACATACAGGGAAGTCAATACCTACTATGGTGCGGACAGGTATTGGCAGGATACCTATGAGCGTATGTTGCAGACAGCAGGGAAGAAGTATCTTCTTATTCAGTTTGGCAGCAGCAATGAACAGCGTTTTTATGATGTACGCTACCCACGGCTTGATGATAATGGGCAAATCATCGATTATAATCATGACGGGACAGGGAATGTTGATGATGAAGCGGCAAGGCAGTTGCTTATTGAACATGACTTTAAAGAGGCAGTTGCATTTTACATTGACAAAGCAAGAGGAGAGCTCAATGCCGTGCCCATTCTGCTCTCTCCGCCAAACTCTAAACAGAGTACCAGTACAAGAGGACCCTACCCGGGCTATGTGGAAACACTTGCTTATGAAAAAGGTGTTGCCTACCTAGATTTGCATCAGATGAGCCTGGATGAGTATAGCCGATACACCCATGATGAACTGATCGGACTTTTCGGACTGCATCGAGAGGATGGGAGTGTAGACAATACACATTATAATGTGCAGGGTGCGATCATTGTGGGTGGTTGGGTGAAAGAACTTATCTGTACCAACAATAAAACAGCAAGTCTCTGTCAGGTATTTGATTCTCAACGCTATTTTACCTTTGCTTTTGCAGGAGATGACAAAACAGTTGAAAGCGGTACTTCCGTGACATTCAATGCAACACCATATGCTTATGGTCTTGACACATTCACCTACCGATGGGAAGAGAACGGTCAGCTTTTAAGCAGTGAAAAAAGTTTCAGTAAAAGTGATTTTTCCGAAGGTATCCATCATATCACACTTACGATAACCGATTCTCAGGGAAATCGTGCCGACGACAGTGTTGAGATCACAGTAGAGAACAATCTGCAAGAGGCTACCGTATATGAAGATGCGGAAGATGGTAACACAGAGGGGTGGGCACTTTACGGTACAACGGATGGAGCAAGTATCACGAATGTATATGATGATGTACGACAAAGTCGTGTGATCGTCTTGGATGGAGAGAATGGTCTTGATAACGGCTTTTCCTTTACCAATCTTAATGATAGTGATAACACGGTTGTCTCCTGGACATTAAAATACAGTGAAGATTTTAGATTCTTTGTCAAGGTGCAGACAAGCAACAGTGACCATGATCCTCTCTATATGACCTACCAACCCGATGCGACACCGCCGACCGATGAAGAGGTAAGTGGGAAAAAATATCTTCATATCGGTCTTGGAGCGATTGCCCGTTCGGGAGAATGGATCGATATTGAGCGTAATATTGATGCAGACCTTCATACACGTTTCCCTGATGAGAATGTAACGATGATCTATGGGATCTACATTCGTGGAAGCGGACGCATAGATGATATAGTGTTTAAACATTCTGGTGGTGTTTATCCTGCCCAAAGTCCGTTTTTTTATCAGGAGAGTGCATCTGTTCCCAGACCTGAACCCAGAGAGAGTTATAAGGAGCCGGTTTTCGGTACGAAGGTGACCCGAATCACTGACCGTGCCAACCAGACAGCCAATACGCATCCCTATCCGAAGCAGGGATCGGCATGGAACAGTGACGCTACGATCATTCGGATGCAGTATAGACTTTATGATGCCGTGACTTTTGAAGAGCTTCCTGTTACAGCAGGCTTGGATGCAAGTCATGCCTATGCCAAAGTGGGCTCTCCCGCTCACGGTTCTGCCGATATCCGCTGGTCTAAAACCGATCCGAATGTGATGTATGTGCTGGATAGTCATCAACGCTTTAAAAGAGTGATAATCAATGATGAACGAACCGATACTGTTGAGGAAGCGCCGTTGATCGATCTGTCTGCACTTGGCTACAGCAACATTACAACCGGTAACAATGAAGGAAACCTGGACTATCGTGACAGCTATATTGTCTTTGCTGCAGAAAAAGAGAATAATGAGAGTGTGTTCGGATTGTTGTATCAGGTAGGTCAGAATGCACTTACATGGGAGAGAGAACTGCCTCGTGGACTCTGGAAAGACGCATGGGATGATCCTGATGGTTTTGACTGGATCAGTGTCGATCCTAGCGCACACTATCTTCTGATCAACGCAGAGCAGAAAATGTGGCTGTATGATATGAATTTGAGCCATGAAGTTCAGTTGGCAGATGTGGGGGAGCATGGAGACATTGGTATCGATGTCAATGGGGATCCTACTTATGTACAGTTTATCTCCGGAGGAACAGCGATCCGCTCCTACAACCTTCGTACACATCAATCATTGGATCTGCTGCCAAGCAACTATGGAGGCGGACATATCAGCTGTCGAAACTACAAACGACCCGGATGGTGCTATGTCAATACTTCACAAGAAGGGTATAAAGAGATTTTTGCCATTAAACTGGATGATCATATCAGTGGTACAGTCGAACGTTTTGTACAGAGTCATGTCACTGATGAGAAGCATGGGCAGACACAGGTCAATGTTAGCCCTGACGGTACCAAAGTGCTTTTTGGTTCTGATTTTGCCAATACGGATAATGCACTTGATACCTATCAGGCTACAATACGATGGTAAACAGATGTTACTGTTTTCCTGCTCTCCTTAATTTAATCTTATAAAAGTTATGTGATTTCACCGATATTCTTCCGTTATAATGAAAAAAGTCCGCATGAAAAAGGAGTGAATGATGGAAGAGAAACAGAATGATCTTTTCAAGAAGATCGGGATAGATATTGAGCAGGATAAGATCGAGATCGATCTTGGCAAGACCAAGGCATTTTTTAATGACCTGCAGCGTATGCTTCAACAAAAAGCACAAAAAGTGCAGCAGGATCTTTCTGAAGGCAGGATCGACATGGAGGAGAGTGTCGGCATTAAAGTTGATGACGAGCATATCAATATCGATCTGGCAAAGACCAAAAGTTTCATAGAAGCATTGGGAAAACAGATCGAAGGGTTTGTCGGTGAGCTTGACAGAACAGTCGATGAAACGGTGAAAAAATTGGATAGATAGTCATTTAATATAGCATGCATCAAGGTTCCAAAGGAGGAAGAGAAGTATGTCTGTAAAATCTGTATTGAGATATTTGGTGTGGATGGCACTCTTGCCATATCTACTGAATGCTTCGTCAATCGTACGAAAAACATGGGTACCTATTGCGGTAGATACTGTCACGACAATGATCCCCTATACACTTATATTAGCCGATAAAGACGGAGACGGTGTGGAGGACAGTTTGGACAGACCGGTTGCCTATGCAGTTGAGGTGAAGATGGGTGTCGATGCTGCCGATATCCCTGTTACATTGACCGGAAAGGACAATGATAACCCTCTGCAATTCATTGTGATCTCCCAACCGGAACATGGCACACTGCAGGGAACGGCTCCAGATCTTTCCTATACCCCAAAATCCGGCTACCGAGGTGAAGACACATTTCAGTTTCAGGTGAGTGATGGAGATCATCTCTCTGAAATTGTAACGGTTATCCTGCATGTCGGAACACAACCTGTCTATAGTGTTGCGTCGGCAGAAGAGGCCTCCGCATTCCTTACACGTGCAACTTTCGGACCTACCAATGAGGAGATAGAATCACTCGTATCGCTTGGTGATTATGAGAAGTGGATCGATGATCAGTTTGAGAAGCATGAAAACTATCATATGACCTGGATCCATGCCCATGCGAAGGGCGTGAATGGTATTCCTGACCTTAATAGCAGTAAAGAGGATTGGAAGCACTACAGTGATGCGCTTGGATATATGCAGCGTGATGCCTGGTGGGATATTGTTGTCAACGGAGAGGATCAGCTGTGCCAGCGTGTGGCATTTGCACTAAGTGAGATACTGGTGATCTCACGTAACGGACCGCTGCAAACCTTCCCTGATGCCCGTGTCTCTTACTATGATATATTGGTCAAGGATGCGTTTGCCAACTTCGAAGAGTTGTTAAAAGATGTGACATACCATCCTGCTATGGGAAAATACCTCAGTTATTTGGGCAATGCCAAAGCGCAGAACGGCAGTCACCCGGACGAGAACTATGCGCGTGAGGTGATGCAGCTCTTTAGCATCGGGCTCT
>Ga0256828_1002017_pt1 | contig 12385 bp, 13 predicted proteins | sample CV88metaG_FD_185993 | JGI IMG/M metagenome (GOLD analysis project Ga0256828, IMG submission 185993) | Hydrothermal vent microbial communities from East Pacific Rise, Pacific Ocean - CV88 | ecosystem: Environmental > Aquatic > Marine > Hydrothermal vents | place: Pacific Ocean: East Pacific Rise... | reverse complement strand
TATACTCTTTTTTAAACATGCAAAGGTATGTACGGGTCCTTTTTTACCAGGAAGTGCAGCATTTAATGCAGATGTAAAAGCACCAACACAAAACATAAACAAAGCAAAAGCACTTCTTAAAGAGGCTGGTTATGATGAACAGAACCCTTTTGAGTTTGAGATAGCCACATCTAATGCAAGTCAAATTCGCCCTTATGCTGCACAAATATTACAACATCAGTTAAAACAGGTGGGTGTAAAAGTGACATTAAGGGTGATGGAGTGGCAGGCATTTTTAAACATGGTAGTATTTCCACATAAGTTTGACACTGTTCTTTTAGGATGGGGACTCTCTTCTACTCCAGACCCTTATATGTTCTGGCACTCAGATAATGACAAACAGGGTGGTTTTAATTTTATTGGCTACCATAATGCCAAGATGGATAAAATGATAGAAAAATCACAATCAATGATAGATAGAAAGAAATTACAAGCTATATGGAAAAAGATGTTTGAGATGATAACGAACGATAACCCTTACCTTTTTCTTTATATACCCAACTCTATAACAGCCGTCAATAAAGATGTAAAAAATGTGACACCAAGCTTAAGTGGTATTTGGCACAACTATATACAATGGGAGAAATAATTTGATAATACTTTTTGACTTGGATGGTACTTTAATAGACTCAACTGAAGCTATTTTAGAGAGTTTTTACAACTCATTTAAGGTGCACCAAACACCAGCACCCAAGGAAGATGCCATTAAAGCACTTATAGGCTACCCTTTAGATGTAATGTTTAGAGAACTTGGAGTGAAAGAGCAAAAGGTATGGGATTATGTAAATACCTATAAAGAACATTACAGAGAGATCTCTACACAAAAAACAAAACTCCTAAATAATGCAGCAGAAGCAGTGACACAAGCATATGAGTTTGCCCAACTTGGTATTGTTACTACTAAAACAGGAAAATATTCTCAGGTACTTATGGAATACTTTGATTTAATGGGTATGTTTCAAGTGCTTATTGGTCGTGAAGATGTAGAACACCCTAAACCAGATGCCGAACCTATACTTAAAGCTTTAGAACATTTTGAAGTCAACGAAAAAGAGATTTGGATGATAGGGGATACAAAGCTAGATTTACTGAGTGCAAAAAATGCAAAAGTTAAATCTATAGGAGTATTGAGTGGTTATGATGATAAAAATACTTTAAAGCAATTTACAAATGTTATATTTCGTGATGCTTTAGAGGCTGTTGAGTACCTAAAAAGTAGGAAAAAATCACACTCATAACTTGCTCACTTGTCTATATTATATTATCAAGCTATATTTAAGTCCCACTTGCCTAAAATACAGTAAATAGAATTGATAGAAAATGTAATATATTTCTTGAAAGAACTTAAGGAGAATTTATGCTAGAAATTAGATGGCATAGTCGTGCTGGTCAGGGTGCTGTAACAGGTGCGAAAGGTTTGGCAGATGTTATTTCAACAACAGGTAAGCATGTTCAAGCATTCGCGTTCTACGGCTCAGCGAAACGTGGAGCTGCCATGACAGCATATAACCGTGTAGATGATGCGGTAATTATGAACCATGAAAAGTATATGGAACCAGATTATGTTTTTGTGATAGATCCTGCTTTAGTTTACACATCAGATGTGACAATTAATGGAAAAGAAAATACAAAATATATTATTACAACACATATGAATAAAGAAGAACTTGTTGCTTCTCAGCCAAAACTTGAGGGCAAAGAAGTTTATACACTCGATTGTATTAAAATTGCTCAAGAGACAATTGGTCGTCCAATTCCAAATACACCAATGCTTGGTGCATTTATGAAAATATCTGGAATGTATGATATTGAGTTCTTTAAAGAGAGTATGCAAAGAATTCTTGCAAAACTACCACAAAAGATTGTTGATGCAAATATGATCGCAATTCAACGTGCATATGACGAAGTAAAATAAGGAGCTAATAATGGCAAATACAGGTTGGGACGAATTTGAAATCGGAGCAATGCTTCGTACTTTTGAGGGTGAAGCTGGTGATATAGCAGGAACTCTTCAAGAAGACCGTAAATATACAGAAAATAGTTCATTTAGTGCTTCTGTTGCAGACTGGAGAATTGAAAAACCAGTTTTTAATAAAGATTTTTGTATTGATTGTCAATTTTGTTGGATCTACTGTCCAGATATTTCAATTATTTCAAGAGATAAAAAAATGATTGGTATAGATATGGATCACTGTAAAGGGTGTGGAATTTGTGTTGAGGTTTGTCCTACAAATCCAAAATCACTTTTAATGTTCCCAGAACTTGCGGATGAAGAAACTGAAATTGCTCAGTGGCCTGCTAAAGAAACGAAGGAGAAATAGATGGCATTCGATAAAATGGAATTAAGAGATCTTGAGGTTTGGGATGGTAACTTTGCCGCTGCTCAAGCTTTAAGACAAGCTCAAGTTGATGTAGTATCAGCTTACCCAATTACACCATCAACTCCAATAGTTGAAGGTTATGCAAAGTTTAAGTCAGATAACTATGTAGAGGGTGAGTTTGTAATGGTCGAGTCTGAACATGCTGCAATGAGTGGCTGTATCGGTGCTGCTGCTGCTGGTGGGCGTGTTGCGACTGCAACATCTTCACAAGGTCTTGCTCTAATGGCTGAGACACTTTACCAAGCTTCAGGTATGCGATTACCAATCGTTTTAAACATAGTTAACCGTGCACTTGCTGCACCATTAAATGTTAACGGTGACCATTCAGATATGTATATGGTACGTGATAGTGGTTGGATTCAGTTTGATGCTTTTTCACCTCAAGAAGCTTATGATTTAAACTTTATAGCATTTAAAGTAAGTGAAGATCATGAAGTTAGAACACCAGCTATTGTAAATCAAGATGGTTTCATGACTTCTCATACAGCACAAGGTGTTCATACATTAAGTGATGATGATGCATTTGGTTTTGTTGGTGAATTCAAGCCTATGAATGATATGCTTGATTTTGAACACCCTGTAACACATGGTGTTCAGACTGAAGAAGATTGGCATTTTGAGCATAAAGCTCGTCAACATAATGATATGATGACAATCGTACCAGGAAAGATAGATGCGGCATTTGCAGATTTTGAAAAGCTTTCAGGACGTAAATATAATCAAGTAGAGTGTTACGATATGGATGATGCAGATGTTGCAGTTGTTTGTATGGGTACTTCAGTAGAAACTGCACGTGAAGTTGCGACAGAGATGAGAGCAAAAGGTGTTAAAGCTGGTGTTGTAGGGCTTAGAGTTATTCGTCCTTTCCCATTTGCTGAGATAGCAAATGCACTTAAAGATGTAAAAGCTGTTGCTGCACTTGATCGTTCAGCTCCAGGTGGTGCTGCTGGTATGTTATTTAACGAAATTTCTGGTGCATTATTTAATACAGAGAGTAAAATGCTACTTTCTGGTTATATTTATGGTCTTGGTGGACGTGATTTAACTAAGAAACATTTAGTAGATCTTTACAATGAGCTTCAAGCAAATGCTGATGCTGGTAAAGTACTTACTCAACAACAACAGTTTATCGGTGTTCGTGGACCGAAACTAGCTTATTTATAGGAAATTAGTATGAGTGAAATGAAAAAAATTAAAAACTTAAAAGAGTTTTCAACATCGGCTGACCGTTTTGAAGGTGCAAACCTTTTATGCCCTGGTTGTGCTCACTCTATCATTGTTCGTGAAGTATTAAATGCTACTAACGATGATTTAGTTCTAGGTGCTTCTACTGGTTGTCTTGAAGTTTGTACTGCTGTTTATCCATATACATCTTGGGATGCTTCTTGGATTCACATCGGTTTCGAAAATGGTTCAACTGCTGTGGCAGGTGCTGAAGCAATGTATAAAGCACTTAAAAGTAAAGGTCGTTTAAAACAACCTGAGCGTTCACCTAAGTTTGTTGCTTTTGGTGGTGATGGTGCATCTTACGATATTGGTTTCCAATGGATCTCTGGTTGTATGGAAAGAAATCACGATATGATGTATGTAGTTTTAGATAATGAAGTATATGCAAATACAGGTGGACAACGTTCATCTTCAACACCTATTGGTTCTTCTGCAACAACTACACCAGCAGGTTCACACTCTTATGGTGAGACTAGAAATAAAAAAGATATGTTAGGAATAATGGCAGCACATAACATCCCTTATGCTGCACAAGTTGCTCCAAACAAATGGAAAGATATGGTGAAAAAAATCCAAAAAGGTTTTGCTACTGAGGGTGCTGTATTTATTAATGCTGTATCTCCATGTACGACTGAGTGGAAATTTGATCCTAAAGACACTATGAAACTTACTGATTTAGCAACAGATACTTTAGTGTTCCCACTTTATGAGATTATTGGTGGTCATGAATTAAACATCACTTACAGACCTAAAAATGTTGTGCCTGTTGAAGAATATTTAGCAGCACAAGGGCGTTTCAAACATCTTTTTAAAGATGAGTATAAATACTTAATTAAAGAATGGCAAGAACGTGTAGATGCTAACTGGGCATACTTAAACCGTCGCGAAGAAGCTCGCGTTTAACTCTTACAATACAAAAAGAAAATTAGTTTATAACTAGTTTTCTTTTTACTCCTATTTCCTTACTAAAAACTCACTTATATATTCAATTTAAGCATAATTTATCATTATAATTGTTATAATTTCTATGAAATATAAGGGATTTAGATGAAATATTATTTTTTCTTACTATTGTTTTTATTTAATCAGCTATCGGCTTATAGTATAGACGAGATGCTTGATTTGTATCGTATAGATAGTGATCTCTCAAAAAAAACGAAAAATGAAGCACTTGGTCATCTAACAGTTTATACGAGAGATGACTTAGAACGCATGCAAGCCCATACCCTTAGTGATTTAACAAACTCTATTCGTTCATTTCGATACAATGAAAATACCTTTGGCATGCCTGATTATTTGCATGCAGATCCTCTTATTTATTCTAGTAGTGTAGTAAAAGTATTTATTAATAATTATGAGATATCTTCCTCTTATGCAGGGAGTGGACTTTATATATATGGAAATATTGACTTAGGTTTTGTAGACCATGTTGAGATTTATGAAGGAAGTACATCTACATATGTAAACTCTGAGCCTTCTATTATAACTATTAAATTGTACTCAAAAGATCCAAGTAGAGAACTTGGAGGTACAATCTCAGGCTATGTAGGTTCTAGGGGTACAAACCATGAAAATGTCTCCTATTCATATGCAGATGAAGATATTAAATCATATGTATATGCAAGTCGTACAGATAGTAATAGAGTAGAATATCAACACTATAACCATCCAATTTCAAGAGATTCAGATAATCTACATGCATTAATGACACTTGATTATAAAAAGTTTAATTTTGAAGCTGAACTTATAGATCATAAAATGGATCCATTCTTATCTATGAGTATGTTTGCTCTTCCAAACTCAGGAGATATGGACTATTTGCTTAAGCGAGTAAGCTCTAGCATGAAATTTTTAGATGATGATTCCTTGAAAGTAAAGTTTTCCTTTACAAGAATAGATGGAAATATAGATATTTCAATGCAAGGTACAAGGTGGTCTAGTAACCCTGCGAGTTTACTTTTACCATACGATAGTTTAATATCAAAAAGTACTGATGATATCTATGATGTAAAATTAGAAAAAGATTTCCATCTTGGCAACAATCATATTATTGCAGGTTCTCAGTATGTTAAAAAATGGCTTCATGATGTAAGTACATATAATATTGGTGTACAAGATAACAATTCAGAGTATGTAAATAATGACATACTTTCACTTTATCTACAAGATGACTACTCTTTTAGTGAAAATCAATTACTGACAATATCCGCAAAAGCAAATCATTACAAAAGTCGTTCAAATAGAGATAAAAGAGAATTTGATACAACACAATTACGATTAGGTTATATATATACTACCAACACAGATGTAGTAAAAATTTTCGCTTCGCAAATGCAGTTGCCGACCGAGCAGTTTATTTTAACATCTACTCCAGAAAATAAGATAGAAATTTTAGATGTAAGAGATTACTCTTTTGAATATATAAAAAGTATGGGTGAGCATAAGTTAAGTGCATGTGTCGAGATGATTCAAAATGAAAATCCTAAGAGCATAATAAATAGCTATGGTATTAATAAATTCTACAATAATTATAGTGGAAGTATAAAGTATGACTATGAGTTCAATAAATTCAATACATTGAAATCTATGCTTTATATGAATAAGTATCATAATCAAATAACACGATCTATAGAAACAGTTCGGGGTGGTTTTGTTAGACTTTTAAATACATGGAAAAAATTTGATTTATATAATGAAGCAGATTATTACAGAGAATTAAAAACTGAGATTAATGGCATAAATTACAATGCTGCAATTAGATATCATGCAACTAAATCTTTGATTTTTTCTTTAAAAGGTACAAATGTATTTAATACAGCGGCAAAAAGTAAATATAGTTATGTAAATTATCTTAGTGGTACACCTACTCTTGATCATTTATATTACTCACCTATAGATCAGACTTTTACAGTTGGTTTGGAGTATAGCTTTTGAAATATATTATTTTCTTACTTATAACTCTTAGCACTATTCTTAATGCAGGTGATTCCCATTGGGAAAAGATGATTATTGAAAAAATTTTACAAAGCGTTTCTAATCAAAAAGAGCTTAGTATTTATACTCAGGATGATAATGTACTTACTATGCTAAAAGGTATAAAAAATATTCATATATCTCATAGCTGTGAAAAAGCAGATTTTATACTAGCAAAATTAGACAATAACACTCTTTGTAATAAACCAGAGTTACTTTTTAGCTATAATGAGTACAGACGTACACCTTCGGCCATAGGTGTTTTCTTTTGGCAAAAAGGGCGCCCAACAATTCGTTTTTCATCTCAAAGATTGAAAAATTTTGGATTACATGTAGATGGAGAATTATCAAAATTTGTCACAGCCAAAGCTTACTAAATTAACTAAAACACGAATTGTTCAATTTTTTGTTTTAGTTGTAATTATTATCTTTGTTACATTCATCGCTTCAAATGAATACAAGTACACAATGCATGAAACACGCACCCAACTTAACGATAAAATTATTAGCTTACATTTCGAAACATTTGCAGAATTATCAAGAGTATTTGAAAAAGATACAAAAAATCAATTTATAAAAGAAGTAGAAAAAGAGGCTTATTTTAGAGATAATTTTGAAGATATGTTGAGACTTCTTCGTATATCTACAGTGCAAAATCTTTTTGTGGTAACAAGAGATGCAGAAAAAAATTATTATTTTTTACTTGATAGTGAAAGAAACCCTCAAAAACGTGCAAATATAAACGAGCCATTTAATCCTCTTGGTGATTATTGGGACAGATGTTACAAAACAGATAAGCCACAAGTATTTCATCATCATGATAATAAAGATTTATGGATAAGTGTTGCTTACCCAATTGTAGAGAATAATAAAACAGTTGCAATTATTGGAGCAGATATCTCTAACCAATTAGATATAAATATGCAAATGAATTTGAAAAATTTTACAGAGTTCTTTTTTTGGATTTTGATTTTAAGTATATTGTGGTTTATTTTACTCTATATTATGACACTCTATTTTAGACGTAAATATTATGAAGGGTATAAAGACCCTCTCACTCAAATTTATCATAGAAAATATTTATATGATATTCTCATCAAAAAATTAGGAAGAGATTATCAGCTTTTTATGATAGATATAGATTTCTTTAAAAAAGTTAATGACACTTATGGGCATAATGTTGGAGATTATATTTTACAAGAGGTAAGTAATCGTATGCAATTACTTATAAGAGATGAAGATTCTTTAATTCGTTATGGTGGGGAAGAGTTTTTAATATATACTACACAATTGAATCCTACACAATGCTTAGATTTTGCACAAAGAATTCGAGAAAGTATAGCGAAAACGCCAATAAAATATAAAGAGATAGAATGTCAAATAACCATTTCTATAGGGGTTAATGCTAAGGCAAGTAGTACAGAAAAATTTGATGATATGTTAAAAAAAGCTGACGATGCACTTTATAAAGCAAAACTCGCTGGTAGAAACTGTGTTAGAACTGCAAATTAATCTAAGTAAAATCATTCAATAAATTATCAAACTTTTTTGGTAAAATATCTTTAATTAAAACTAAGGATATTTTTATGCCATTACTAGACTCTTTTACTGTTGATCATACAATTATGCCTGCTCCGGCAGTTCGAAAAGCTAAGGGGATGAAATCTCCTTGCGGTGATGCAATTACTGTTTATGATTTACGTTTTTACAAACCAAATGTAGATAAAATGGATGGTCGTGGAATTCATACATTAGAGCACCTTTTTGCAGGCTTTATGAGAGACCATTTAAACTCTAAAAAAGTGGAAATTATAGATATTTCACCTATGGGTTGTCGTACAGGTTTTTATATGTCAGTTCTTGGAACGCCAGATGAGAAAAAAGTTGCTAAAGCTTGGAAAAAATCTATGGAAGATGTTTTAAAAGTAAAAAGTGAAGCAGATATTCCAGAGTTAAATATTTACCAATGTGGTACATATAAAATGCATTCACTTAAAAATGCTAAAAAAATTGCTAAAGATATTCTTGCAAATAAAATTGGCATTATGGACAATGAAAAGATTAAGCTCTCAAAGAAAAAACTCAAAGAGATAAACGGCTAATGTTAGTTCTAGTACCAATGAACTCAGATGAAGTTCAAGAGGCAGAAATCACCAAAGTATTTGATGTAAAAAAATGGGCTCAACTTCGCATAGAAGAGGGTGAGCTTGTAGAAGTGTTACATCATGAAAATTTTGATGGATTTCCTAACTGGAGTGAAGCTGTTGTTGTGCCAAATGATGCAGAACCTGTAATGCAGTTTATGGAGATGTCTATGATAGTTCTCGTCGCACATACTCAAAAAACTATAGATGACATTGTAGAAGCTTATCTTTTTAGAGAACTTCACGATATAGCTTACTAGAGAGATTTAGAGTGGATTTAACACAGTTTTTAGAGCTTTTTAATCCATACCCGGGGAATCATTACCTTCAAATTACTACAAAAGTAGATGAAACTACACAAGCTCTTTATGATTTAGTAGAGGGTGTTGAGGGTGAGTTTTCTCTTGCATTTTATGCAGAGCAAGACTCCTCCTTAGAATCTCTCTACCCAAATGCTAAAATACAGTACCTAAAAACACTCAAACATCCTTTTCGTGCACTTCCAAGAACAAATGATATAGTTGTATTTAAAGATATACTCAATGTTCATGAAAATGCTAAAGGGCTTTTAAAAATTGCCTATACAACGCTTGCAAATGCTGGAGATATCATTGTAATGGAGAAAAAGGGAGAGATGGACATAGAAGCAACACTTGAGCTTTTAGAAAAGTTTGAGTTTCGTTCCCAAAACTACATAGATATACTTCCAGAGTATGATTTAGTGATGGCAAAAAAACTTCATATGTGGGGTAATGGACTTTAGGTTTTAGTCGTAAACATCATCCATATCAAAATTATTATCTGGCTCTATGTCTTTAATGTGTTTAAGTGATTCTGGGTCAATCTCTTGCCCTTTTAAGTCATACTCACTTCCAGAATAAAATTTTTGCTCTTTCGCATATTTTTTTTCAGCTTCCATCGCTTTTTGTAGTGCTTTTTTCTCTTGTTTTGAAATATGTTTCTCTTGTGCTGTTACTAATGTAGTTAAAAAGAGGCTAAATATTAAAAAGAATCGCATTGGGTCCACCTTTGTTATATAATACAAAGATACTATCATAGATAAACTGAAATTATAATAATTATAATATATTACTAAAGGAAAAAGAGATTGACAAATTTTGATGATGAATTACACCAACTTGTAAGAAGTGCTGATGGCTCTTGTACAGCTTATTCACAAGAGTATGAAGAGCATTACCACTCTACAAAAGATGGAGCTCTTCATGAGTCACTTTACAAACATATTATTCCTGCATTGAGTATTGTAGATAAAGATGAGATATGCATACTCGACATATGTTACGGTCTAGGTTTTAACACCCTTGCTACTCTTTTGTATGTGAAAGAGCATTTTCCTAAGAAAAAAATCTCTTTATACTCTCCTGAGCTTGATGCTTCTCTTGTGCAATCTTTAGAAAATTTTACTTACCCCAAAGAGTTTGATTCTCTTAAAGAGATTATTGCTGCTTTATCAAAAAACCAATGTTATGAAGATGAACAAGTAAAAATAGAGATTTTTTTAGGGGATGCAAGGGTATATATTAAAGAGTTCTCCGAAAAATTTGATATTGTATATCAAGATGCTTTTTCACCCTCAAGTAATCCTATTCTTTGGACGAAAGAGTACTTTAGCGATATTAAAAACGCGATGAAGCCTTCTGGGGTACTTACAACATATTCTATATCTTTAAAAACACGATTAGCACTTTATGAAAATGATTTTTACATATATTTAAATAGTGGAGAGGAGTTTCGTAGTGCTACTGTGGCATCTTTAACACCACTGAGTAGATTTGAAAAGGTTGATATGGAGCATAAAATCTCTTGTAATCCTGATGCTAAAGCACTGTGCGATAAAGAGTTAGGAGTTGATTATATCTAAGAACTCTTCTCCAAACTGTTCATATTTTTTCATCCCAACACCATTAACTTTTAGCATACTCTCTTTGTCGTGAGGTTTGTCATTTGCTAGGTGTTTGAGTGTTTTATCTCCAAAGATTATGTAGGCTGGAACACCCATCTCAGAGGCAAGTTCAGAGCGTTTTACCCGAAGCTCTTCAAAAAGCTCTTCATCATACTCAAACTCATTAGCTTGTTTGATTTTTTTCTCTTTGGTGTTTATATCTAAACGCGACTGCTTAATATCTACAAGCTTGAGCGATTTTAAAATAGCTATGGCATCTTGGGTAAGTTGTAAAACACTAAAATCTCCAAGTGTAATGATTTTAAGTTCAAGTAAACGCTCTACAATAACAAACCACTCTTTTTTACTTAACTCTAGTCCTATCCCATACATAGAGAGTTTGTCTGCACCATTTGCTAGTAGTTTTTGCTCTTTTGAACCTCTTAATATGTCGATGATATAGTTCTTTCCAAAGCCTTGGTTTGTTTTATAAATGGCGGAGAGAAGCATTTGTGCCTCTTTCGTAATATCTTGGCGTTTATCATCTGCATTGAGGCAGTTGTCACATCTCTCTTTACAACTCTCAAGTGTATCGTCAAAATACTCTGCTAGTTGTTTATGAAAGCATATCTCTCCTGTTGCATATTTGTAGATGGTGTCTATTTTTGTTTCAAGGTGTGCTTTGTACTCTTCATTGAGAATATCGCTAAGAAATCGTTTATGCTGAAGAATATCTTGTGCATTAAAGAGTAAAAGTACTTCACAATCTTCCCCATCGCGTCCAGCCCGTCCTATCTCTTGGTAGTAGTTCTCCAAAGATTTTGGTAAACTCATATGGGCTACAAAACGGATGTCACTCTTGTCTATTCCCATACCAAACGCGATGGTTGCTACCATAATGTCTATGTTGTCATTAACAAATATACGAAAATTTTGCTCTCGTACATGTTGAGGAAGTCCTGCATGGTAGGCTAAAGATTTGTAGCCACTTATATTGAGAAAACTACTAAGTTCTTCTGCTTTTTTACGAGAACTTACATAGATGATGCCAGACTCATTTTTATGTCTACTTAAAAAGTTTGTTAGCTGTGTATGGCCATTACTAATTCGACGCTGAGCAGAGATAAAGATGTTTTTTCTAAAAATCTTTCCCTTAAGAAGTTTAGGCTCTTGCATACGAAGTTCACGAATAATGTCATCTGTAACATTGTCTGTACTTGTTGCTGTAAATGCAGCTATGCTTATGTTTGGAAAGTTGGCTTTTAAATTGCCAAGGGCTCTATAATCATCACGAAACTCATGACCCCATTGACTTATACAGTGTGCTTCATCAATCACAAAGAAGTTAATTTTGAGTTGATGTAAAAAGTTAAGAGTAGAGCCGTTGTTGAGTCTCTCAGGGGAGAGGTAAAGAAACTTTATATGCCCCTCTATACAAGCATGCATAATCTCATTTACCTCTTCAAAGGTTTGAGCAGAGCTTATCATTTGTGCCGATATCTCTTGAGCTCTCAGAGCTGCTACTTGGTCTTGCATAAGGGCTATAAGAGGGGAAACTACAATAGTAATGCCCTCCATCATCATGGTAGGGAGTTGAAATACAAGAGATTTTCCACCACCCGTCGGTAGTATCATAAGGAGGTCTTGTCCATTTAGTATGGCATCAACACCCTCTTCTTGTAAGTCACGAAAACTATTGTGTCCGAATATATCTTTAA
>Ga0256828_1002016_pt1 | contig 12388 bp, 10 predicted proteins | sample CV88metaG_FD_185993 | JGI IMG/M metagenome (GOLD analysis project Ga0256828, IMG submission 185993) | Hydrothermal vent microbial communities from East Pacific Rise, Pacific Ocean - CV88 | ecosystem: Environmental > Aquatic > Marine > Hydrothermal vents | place: Pacific Ocean: East Pacific Rise... | reverse complement strand
GAGCGAGGAGGTGCTGTGAAAGTACTGGATTTTAATGAAATAGTAGATGAGATAATACGATATGGACAAAAAAATAGATCTAACAACAGATGAGTTGGAAAAACTGGCACTCTTTTTACAAAAACGTATAGGTATATGCCTTGAGAGCAGTAAACTTTTACGGTTTAAACGTAAGATAGAAGATATCTTGATAAAAAGAGAGATTGAGAATTTCAATACTTTCTATCATCAATTGCGTTTTATGCAAAATGAAGATCTAATTCAGGATCTTATAAATGCTGTAACAGTTAACGAGACCTATTTTTGGAGAGAGCATGAGCAGTTTAGAACACTTGTAAAAGAGGTACTACCAGGTTTTTTAAAAAAAGATATGACTCCGCATGTCCGTATCTTGGTCTCTCCTTGTTCTAGCGGTGAAGAACTTTACTCTATTATGCTCGCGATTTTAGAAGAATCAAAACTGATAGATAATCTAAATATAGAGATAATCGGGATGGATATAGATTCGGGGATGATAGATAAAGCCAAAAAAGCACTCTACTCAAAAAGAAGTATCGAAAAACTTCCAGAACATATCTTAGCAAGGTATTTTACGCAAGTTGGTAGTTTTTATCAGTTAAAGAGTGATATTCGTGAAGCTGCCCATTTTATGCAGGCAAATATCTTTGATCCTACTCTCTTAGAAAAACTTGGAAAGTTTGATATTGTATTTTCTCGAAATATGCTGATATACTTTAACAAAGAGGATAAACAAAGAGCATATGAAATTTTTCACAAGCTTTTAAAAGAGGATGGATATCTCTTTTTAGGTCATGCTGATGCAAATGAGATAAATAAAAAACTCTTTTTACCGATAAAATCTGGCTTTCATCTTTTTAAACGCATATAATTTTAACGTTCGTTTAAAAAAAGGAGTAAAAAGTAACAAATTTTAGATAAAATACTTTTATGTTAATTTATGCTAAACAACCAATATACTATTTAATAAACCATTATCCACAGAAGATCAAAACACTTTATCTGGCTAAAGAGCTTGATAAAAAAGAGTACTCACGTCTGATGAAAATGGGCTTTGAGATCAAGCGTATTCCCAATGAAGCAGCAGTGAAGATGAGCAAAAATGCCAATCACCAAGGATTTTTAGCAGAAGTTGAAGATTATCAACTGCATGACTTTAAGAGTTTTCTTGAGAAAGATTTTGTGCTTGTGCTAGCTGGGCTTACTGATGTTGGAAACATTGGTGCGATTGTTCGAAGTGCTTATGCTTTAGGTGTAGATGCCATCGTGGCTTGTGGTATTAAAAGGCTTAACATTGAACCTCTGTTACGTACAAGTACAGGGGCCCTTTTTGATATGCCTTTTACAGTTGAACAAAATATTCATAATGTATTAAATGATCTTAAAATGTCTGGATTTACCTCGTATGGTGCAGATATGGGTGGTGTGGATATACGAGAAGCAACGATAGAAAAAAAGAGAGTCTTAGTCTTGGGTAATGAGGGTGAAGGGCTTACTTCTAGAGTGAGTTCAAAGTTAGATACGATAGTTAGTATAAAAATGGCACATGATTTTGACTCACTTAATGTGAGTGTTGCCGGAGCTATATTGATGGATAGGATGAGATATGAGTGAAGCATTGGAAAAGTTGAAAGATATAGGGGCTCAGAAGATTTATGAAGATACACATATACCAGTTGAACATGTTCAATCTATACTTTATGAGAGCTTTGAAGGATTAAATAAGTTACAGTTTTTAGGGTTTGTATCTATTTTAGAAAGAGAGTATGGAACAGATTTAGGTACACTCAGAGAGAAAGGTATTGTATATTTTGATGAAAAAAATACTGGTAATGATCTGGTTAAAAATGAAGCAATTTATAAAGCACCTTCCAATAAAAGAAATTTAACTATTATCTATATTGTAATTGCAATTCTGATTTTTGTAATTGCAATTATATATACAATGGATTCCGCAAGTGATACACTGCAAAATGTCAAAATCCAAAAAAATCAAACTATTGACAATGTAAAAGAAACAATTATACAAGAGATCAATGATACACAGAGTCAAGATGAAAATGATACAAATCAAACACTTGTGCTTACTCCTGAAGAAAATCTCTCACAAAGTGATGTTCAAATAGATGAGGCACTTGTTGCTCCTACACCTAAAAAACAAGAAGTAAAAAAAGCAATAACACATTCACTTAAAATTGTACCAAAAACACGAGTTTGGCTTGGTTATATAGATGTAAAAACAAATAAAAAATATCAAAAAACATTTAAGGGTTCATTGAAGTTAAATTCAAAAAAAGAGTGGCTTCTTTATTTTGGACATGGTTATGTAACTATTCTTATCGATGGTGAAAAAATTACCTATAGCAATAAAGATACACTGCGTCTGCACTATAAAGATGGTAAAGTTTCAAAAATATCTTCAGAAGAATTTCGTCGTCTAAACAGAGGTAGTAAATGGTAAAAGTTCTTTTATCTTTTCTTCTTTTAGTGACATTCTTAAGTGCTAATGAAGGTGACAATATTGAGCAAAACACAACTAAAGATCTTTTGTCTTTAAAAATAGAAAGTTTTCTTGGAACGAAAAAATATGAAGAAAATAAAGGTTTTATCAATGTTATCTTTGATCCAAGGTCTGCATATTATCGTAATGACAGAGTTGATGCTATAAAGGTTGTTAAAACTTTAAAAGAAAATGGTCTGCTCAATCTTTATTTTACAAAGCCAGAAGAGTTTAGACTTAATTTTAAAACAAGTGGATCACCACTGTTCTTTGTAAAAATTATGAGTGATACACTCAGAAGTATAGGTTATTACCGTTATGTGACAACAGCGTCTACACTTGATGCTTCAGAATTTACCTGGAGTATAAATTTAACTTCAGAATATATAACCGATCCTTTAGCTCTTCAAACGCAGTTGGAAAAAAGTTCTTGTGAAATTATAGATATAGAAAAAAACAGTGTAAAAGAGTGGACTTATATTATTGACATTACAAATGCACAACTTCATGTAAAAAAACTTTATAGTGGTAATGAAATTAAGCTTAAACGTTCATTATATGCCCACTGGTTGAATGTATCAGGGATAACGATGCTAAAGATTACAAGCTCAAGAAGAAATAATTGGTATCCATATATTGCCTATTATGATAGCTCTTTGCATCTGATAAAAATTTTAAAAAAAGATAAGGTATATAGAGAAATTTTATTGAAAATTCCAAAGAATGCCACGTATATTAAAGTTTCTGATCTTTATACACTTAAAAATGTACGAGATGAGCTGGTTTTACTGCCTCTAGGAAAACGTTAGTTCAAAAAGTGTTAGCTTATTCTAAATATTTTTCGCTAAAATAGCATCTATATTTTTAATAGGGCTAAATATGTTTGACGAGTTTACATTTAATAGAGTTGAGAGGCTTCCAAAGTATGTATTTGCTGAGGTGAATGAGATTAAAATGGCAGAGCGCCATGCCGGAAAAGATGTCATAGATTTTTCTATGGGTAATCCAGACGGGCCGACACCTGAGCATATAAGAGATAAACTCGTTGAATCTGCCCAAAAGACAAAAACACATGGTTACTCAACATCAAAAGGTATCCCAAAGCTGCTTCAAGCCATAGCAGACTGGTATGAGCGCCGTTATGACTGTAAGCTAGATCCACAAACGGAGTGTGTAGCTACAATGGGATCAAAAGAGGGCTATGCTCACCTTACCTATGCGATTACAAATCCAGGTGATGTTGCAGTTGTCCCTGATCCTACTTACCCTATCCATGAGTACTCATTTATCTTGGCTGGCGGAAATGTTATCAAATTTGGAATTGAGTTTGATGAGCACTACAGACTTGATGAAGATAAATTTTTTGATAATTTGGAAAAGGTCTTTAAAGAGAGTTCTCCAAAACCAAAATATGTTCTTGTGAACTTTCCACATAACCCAACAACTGCAACGGTAACACCGGAGTTTTATGAGAGACTTGTTGCTATGGCAAAAGAGAAACGTTTTTATGTCATCTCTGATATCGCTTATGGTGATATTACTTTTGATGGCTATAAAACACCTTCAATCATGCAGGTAAAAGGTGCAAAAGATGTTGCAGTTGAATCTTTTACACTTTCAAAGTCTTACAATATGGCTGGTTGGCGTGTCGGTTTCTTTGTAGGAAATCCTAAGCTTATTGGAGCACTTCAAAAGATAAAATCATGGCTTGATTATGGGATGTTTACACCTATTCAAGTGGCAGCTACGGTAGCACTCAATGGTGATCAGCAGTGTGTGAGAGATATTACAGAGAAATATAACCATCGTCAAGAAGTTCTTATTGAAGCCTTTAGTCGTGCCGGATGGCATATCCAGAAGAATGAAGCGACAATGTTTTCTTGGGCAAAGATTCCTGATTGTGCAGCGCATTTAGGCTCTTTGGAGTTCTCAAAACGTCTTCTTACAGAGGCTGGAGTAGCAGTAGCACCGGGAATTGGTTTTGGTGAGTATGGTGAGGGTTATGTTCGTATTGCTCTTATTGAAAATGATAATCGCATTCGTCAGGCTGCAAGAAATATTAAAGAGTTTTTAAAACAGTTTGAAGGCTGTAATCAAGAAGGCAAAAAATAATGATAAAAGTTGGAATTATAGGTGTTGGAACTGTTGGGACAAGTGTAGCAAATATCTTAAAAGATAATGCTGATGTAATTAGTGCTCGTGCAGGTGTAGATATAGTTGTAAAGAGTGGTGTTGTAAAAAACCTCTCTAAAGATAGAGGGCTTGATATTACTTTGACGGATAATGTTGATGATATCTTAAATGACAGTGAAATTGATATAGTCGTAGAGCTTATGGGTGGTGTTGAGGAGCCTTTTGCCGTTGTTAAGCGCGCACTAGAGAATGGTAAAGCAGTAGTTACTGCGAACAAAGCACTCCTTGCATACCACAGATATGAGCTTCAAGAGATTGCTAAAGATATTGCATTTGAGTTTGAAGCGAGTGTTGCTGGTGGTATCCCTATTATCAATGCCTTGCGTGACGGACTCTCTGCAAATCATATCGAGTCTATTATGGGTATTATGAACGGTACTTGTAACTATATGATGACGAAGATGACAAATGAGGGTGTAGCGTATGATGCAATTTTAAAAGAGTCTCAAGAGCTGGGTTATGCAGAGGCAGATCCGAGTTTTGATGTGGGTGGTTATGATGCTGCACACAAACTTCTTATACTTGCAAGTATTGCTTACGGCATTGATGCAAAACCTGAAGATATTTTAATCGAGGGCATTGAGAATGTTACTCAAGATGACATCGCTTTTGCCAAAGAGTTTGGATATGCTATCAAACTTTTGGGAATTGCTAAAAAAGATAAAAATGAAGTTGAGCTTCGTGTTCACGCTTGTTTAATTAAGCAAGAGGAGATGATTGCCAAGATCGATGGCGTTATGAATGGCATAAGTGTTGTTGGTGACAAAGTAGGTGAGACACTCTACTATGGACCAGGTGCAGGTGGTGATGCTACAGCATCAGCAGTAGTGGCAAATATCATTGACATTGCAAGAAGTGGAAAATCTACTCCTATGCTTGGGTTTAATCGTCCAATGGAAGGTAATACGCTTACGCTAAAAGCGAGTGAAAATATCACTTCTAAATATTATCTTCGTGTCAATGTAACAGACAGAGCAGGTGTGCTTGCGCAATTAACAAAAATCTTTGAAACACACAATATTTCAATTGAAACAATGCTACAGCGCCCAAGTGAAAATGCAAGTGCAAATCTTCTTATCTCTACACATACAGCAGTAGAGCGTGATATTCAAGCGATGATGAGTGAGCTTGAGGCTGTTGATTTTGTCAATGCAAAACCTGTTATGATCAGGATAGTATAATTTACAAATGAAAATCTTAATTACTGGAGCAAGCAGCGGTATAGGTGCCGAGTTTGCTCGTCAGTATGCTAATTCTCAAAATGAACTTTTTCTCTTGGCTCGCAGAGAAGAAAAACTCCAACAACTCCAAAATGAACTCTCAAAAAAATGTAAAAATATCACTCTTATAGTTGTTGATGTAACTGACTTTGAACTCCTCCAAACAAAGCTGCGTGAGATAGAAACAGTTGATATGGTGATACTCAATGCCGGTATCTCTCTTGGGCATACCCATACCAATATTCCTACAATAGAAGAGTTTAAAAACCTTTATAATGTCAATGTGCTCTCACAACATGCTGTTTTAGAGATGATATTACCAAAAATGCAGCTACAAAAGAGTGGAAAAGTCGTCTTCATATCTTCTCTTTCATCTCTTTTTACAATGCCTAGTGCCAAGGTCTATGCTTCATCCAAAAGAGCCTTAAATGCTTATGCAGAGGGTATTCGTTATAAATATGCAACCGATGGTATTAAAGTTATCACAATCCTTCCGGGGTTTATTAAGAGTGAGCTTACTGATAAAAATGATTTTGCAATGCCATTTTTACTTGAGACGGATGAGGCCGTGAAGTCTATGAAAAAGGCGATAGAGAAGGGAAAAGAGTTCTATGCTTTTCCGCTTAGATTTTATTTAATCATTAAGCTTTTGAACTTACTTCCATCACTCTTAAGCCAAAGAATTGTAAACTATCTTTCATAATAGTAAAGCTACAGATTTTTTAACAATATTTTATGAAGCTCAGACCAAAGGGAGGATTTGTCTTTATAAAATATTGTTAAAAAATCTTAGAGGACTATGAAAGTAGTTATAGGGAGAGCGAGAAAAATGGAAAATATAGAGACAATTGACAGCGTTTGTACCTACTGTGGTGTCGGGTGTGATATAGCAGCACATGTTGATACAAAAGAGAACAAGATAAAGAAGATGTTTGCACATCCTGATGGGGTGGTCTCTCAGGGGAAACTCTGCATAAAAGGGAAGTATGGATACGATTTTGTTGATGCTGATGATAGACTACGAATACCTCGCATACGAAAGAGATTTTTAGAGAAAAATCCTACTATTAAAGAGGCTGTGAGTAGTTCACTTGTTGATCTTGATGAGACTTGGTATGAGTGTGACCTTGAAGCAGCAACTACTGCCTGTGCTTTGAAACTCCAAGAGATTCAAAACAATTATGGCACAAAATCAGTCGCTTCTATCGGTGGAGCGCGTACCTCTTGCGAATCTTCTTACCTTTTTCAAAAGTTTACCCGCCATACTTTAAACTCTCCTCATGTCGATAACTGTGCTCGTGTTTGTCACTCTCCATCACTTAAAGGAATGCGTGCAACCATTGGTGAGGGTGCTGCAACAAACCCTTATAATGATATCTATAATGCCGAGTTTATGATTGTTATAGGCTCAAATACAACGGAAGCTCATCCAATTATTGCAAATCGTATTCTAGATGTAGCGCGTGAGCATGATAATCTGGCTGTATTTGATGTACGTGAGATAAAATTGCACCGCTTTGCAAAGTACAAAGCGATCATGCCACATGAAGCGAATCTGCTTATATTAAATATGCTTGCTTACGTTATTATTGATGAAGAGCTTTATGATGAGAGTTTTATTGAAGACAGAACAAAAGGCTTTAGGGAGTTTAAAGAAAAGATTTTAAATGATTCTTATGCAGATCCAGACTACTTTAATGGAATTGAGGGTTATGAGTATCTCGCTAAAATGGTACGAAAAGTTGCGCGTGAGTATGCACTGAAAAAATCGATGATCTTTTGGGGACTAGGTATTACAGAACATCTCGATGGCTCTTATGCAGTAATGGCAATTACGCATTTAGCACTTATGACAGGTAACATCGGAAAACCTGGCACAGGTCTGATGCCGCTTCGTGGACAGAATAATGTGCAAGGAACATGTGATATGGGTATGTTGCCATACTATGACCCTGATTATCAAGAGCCAAAAGAGATTGGTCTTATGACTCCACAGCTTGTTGATGAGATGATTGAGGGGCGTTTAAAAGCTGTCTTAAACATTGGAGAAGACCTCACGCATATCCATCCAAATCTAAATAAGATTGAGAAAGCATTTCAAGAACTGGAACTTCTTTTTGTTCAAGAACTCTTTATGACGGATGTGGCTAATCGTGCCGATATTGTTATCGGTGTCAAATCCGCTTATGAAAAAACGGGTGTTTATGTTAATGCAATGCGTCGTTTACACCTAAGCCAGCCACTTATAAAATCAGATTTGCCGGATGACTGGGAAGTTTTACAGATTTTAGATAATAAAATGGGTGGGAGTGCTAACTATAAAAGCTCGAAAGATGTATGGCAAGAGGTTCAGCGTGTAGCCTATCGTCGTTTCAGTGGTGCTGATTATCATAGACTTGAAAAACATCGTAAACGTGGACTGCAATGGCCGGTACATACGGAAGATACACCAATTCTGCATCAGCTTGACTTTAGAACAGATGATGGCTACGGTCGTTTTGTCTATCATCAGTACAAATTGCGTGGCATGATAGAGGAGATCATTAATAAAAACCTCAAAGGGTATCATCTTACAACAGGACGAACCCTTGCACATTATAATAATGCAGCACAGACAAAACGCAGTGCAAAACTTAATGACAGATATGATGAAGATATTTTGCTTGTATGCGAAGAGGATGCTGCTGATTTTACAAGTGAGAAAGTTATTCTTAAAAGTGAATTTGGTCAAACAAATCCACTAACAGTTAAAATTACAGATAAAGTGCAGCCAAAAACACTTTTTGCAACATTTCATCATGCAAAAAGTCGTATTAATGCACTTTTTGGTGATGCTAGAGATGAGCTTATTCTTACAGCAGCTTTTAAAACCATCAAAGTTGAAGTAGTTAATTGCTAAATGAGCAGAGTTAAAGGTAATATTGCTGAAGACAAGGCTGTTACATTTCTTATACAAGAGGGATATTCAGTAGTTGATAGAAATGTTTACTCTCGTTTTGGAGAGATTGATATCATCGTATTAAAAGATGAAATTTTACATTTTATTGAGGTTAAAAGTGGCGATGATTATGAAAAAGCTATTCAAAATATAACACCTTCAAAACTCTCCAAACTTATTAAAACAGCAGATGTTTATATGAAAAAAAAGAGTTATGAAGGCAGTTACAGTTTTGATGCTCTCATTGTAACTCCAAATCAGATAGAAATGGTTGAAAACATTACACTTTAAAGTTCTTTTACAAGCTTGTTTATATAAGAGATGGCTTGTGGTTTCGCGAAGTAGTAACCTTGATAGTTATAGCATCCGAGTGATTTTAAAAGTTCAAAGTCTTGTTTAGTCTCAACACCCTCAGCAATCACATCCATCTTAAAACCATAACCCAATTCAATCATACTTTTTACAATTGCTTTATCTTTTGTATTCTTACGCATATTCATGACAAATGATTGATCTATTTTAATTTGATTTAAAGGAAGATCTTTAAGGTATTGTAAAGAAGAGTAGCCTGTTCCAAAGTCATCCATCGAAAGTGCTATACCAAGATCTTTGAGAGTTTGCATTTTTTGTATGACATCATGCATATTATTAACAAGCATTGATTCGACCAGTTCTATTTTTAAATTTCTATATTCAATATTATTTTTTTGAACATTTTCTATAATATGAGGTATAAAATCATCTTTTTCAAATTGCTTTGCACTGACATTGATAGAAAGGACCCAGTGTGAAGTTTTTGGATTATTTTTCCACTGTGCTAATTGTCTACACGACTCTTCTATAACCCATAAACCTATTGGGAGTATAAGACCGGTTTTTTCTGCTATAGGAATAAAGCTATTTGGAGGAATCAGACCTTTTTTTGGATGTATCCATCGGATAAGTGCTTCTGCCCCTATGATATTTTCTTTATCATTATATTGTAGTTGGTAATAAAGTACAAATTCCTCTTTTTTAAGGGCATCCAAGAGCTCACTGTACATATCAATATGTTCAAGGTTGCTTTGTTCAATCTCTTTATCAAAAAATGCAAAAGGAATATCCTTCTCTTTTGCTAATTGTAATGCGGTATCGGCCTGTTTTAAAATGATATTTGCATCTTTGATATTTTCATTATAGAAATTAAGACCAATTCTGCTGAGAATATTAATTGTCTTACCTTGAATAATATACTTTTGGTTAAGTATTGTAATAATATATTCAGCAGTTGTTTTACTGAATTCTATCCCTTTTTCTTTACTCTTTGCGATATTTCTATAGGAGAGAATAAATTCATCAACACCAATTTTTGCAATAAAATCACTCTCTTTAAACTCTTTTTGTAGACGTTTTGCTATCTCTTTTAAAATGAGATCGCCATATTCATGTCCATATACATCATTGATTATTTTAAAATTTTTAATGTCTATGCAGAGTAAAAGATGCCACTCTCTGTTGAGATCTCTATCAATATTTTCTTGCATATTCTTAAGAAAGAGCTCTTTGTTCGCAAGACCGGTAAGTGGATCATACTGCATAAGATAATGAAGCTTTTGTTCTGTCTCTTTTTGTTCTGTTAAATCTGTAAAAGAGAGTACATAGTGTGTTGTCTGTTGTGTATCATCAAGTACTTTTTGTATAACAAGATTTTCATAAAAGAGCGTTTTGTCTTTCTTCTGATTTTGAATTTCTCCACTCCAATAGCCTTTTGTTTGAAGATTTTGAAGTATCTCTTTATATATTGCAAATTTTTTATTGTACTCTAAAACAGGAGGTAGGTGCTCTTTGATATCTTCAAGAGTATATTGTGTTATTCTTGTAAAGGCATGATTGACTTTGATTACTCTATTATCTTTATCGGTAATGATGATAGCATCTTGTGTATTGAAGGCAACAGCAGCAATTTTTTGTTCTTTTGTAGCTTCTTGAATCCTTTGAAGCATAAGATTTACTTCTTGATAGAGTTTCCCGTATTCATTATCTTGAGATATAGATATCTTTTTATAATCTGATTGTGTAAGGTCTATGCTTTCTAAAAATTTTACAAGTCTTACAATTGGTTTTGTAAACTTAAGTGTGTAATATTTAGCGAGAATATAAGCCATAATGATCATTACTATATATAATAATAACAGCAGGGGAAAATCTTTAAGAAAAAGTTCCTTAAGTGTTTCTATATGAATATGAAAAATTATATGTCCAAGTTCTGTTCCGGAATATACAGCCGGTATATTGAAAGTAAGTAACTTTTGGGATCGTTCTGTTTTTGTCTTTTTATTATATTGGTAGATCGCTTTATGCTTTTTTGTGTAAACGGTTATGGAGTCAATTGATGTAAAAGAGTGGAGTTTCGTTGTTATGTCTGCTGCTGTTGAAACATCATTAAGAAGAATAAGCTTGGCAAAATCTTGTCCTAATACATGACTGATAGTCTGTGCTAAAACTTCTTTCTCTCTTGCCTGATTATGTATATACCATACTACAAATATACTGTATGCTATGAAGTAAGTTAGACTCGTTATAAGTAAAATGATTTTTAGAAGCTTTTTCTTTATAGATCCGCTATATTCAATACTATGCATTTCTTATGCCTAAGAGCTTATTTTTCTATTGGAAGATTTGGGTTGTTACCCCATTCAAGCCAAGAGCCATCATAAACAGAAGCTTTATAACCCAATTGTTGTAAAATTAGAAAATTAAGTGCTGCATCTGCTCCATCTTCACAATATAAAATGATTTTTTTATCTTTTGGTAGATCTTTATAGAGTTTTTTTAGTATTGTAAAATCGTGAATAGTACTTCCTTTTTTGGTAACAGTGTAGTTTTTAAAACCAGGGTAGTTTAGAGCTGTTGGAATATGCCCAAATCTTTTTGCATGTGATTTTTCCCCTCTGTAAAAACTTGGTGGTCTACCATCTATAATTGTTTTTTTGCCTATAGCAATGAGTGTACTGAGTTGTGTTTCAATTTTTGAATTATCTACTTTTGGAATAAAATTTGTTTTTTGTGGAATATATATTTTTGTTGAGGTAGGCAGAGAATTTTTTTCCCAATTTCCATAACCTTTTTTTAATATACCGACTTTATTGTGCCCCAATACCTCACTAACCCAGTAAAATCTAGCAGCCCAAATAGGAGAATCACCACCATAGACAACAACAAGACTCTGATCGTCTATACCTGCATTACTAAAGAGAGTTTGGAGCTTGTCCAATTTTGGCATCATATAGTTTTTGTCAAATAGATCTTGAAATACAGGCATATTAATCGCATGTTTAAGATGCTCTTTTTGAAATGTTTTTTTATCACGAACATCGATAATAACAAGATTTTTGTTGTTGTAGTTTTTTTGTAGCCAGCTAATTGGAACAACTGTTGGAATATCTAAATTCATCTCTTTTGAAAAAAGTGACGTAGCTAATAACATCATGATTAGGAAAAGTTTGGTAACAAACATAGTGTACCCCCCCCCTTTTTGTG
>Ga0256828_1002015_pt1 | contig 12389 bp, 13 predicted proteins | sample CV88metaG_FD_185993 | JGI IMG/M metagenome (GOLD analysis project Ga0256828, IMG submission 185993) | Hydrothermal vent microbial communities from East Pacific Rise, Pacific Ocean - CV88 | ecosystem: Environmental > Aquatic > Marine > Hydrothermal vents | place: Pacific Ocean: East Pacific Rise... | reverse complement strand
AAAGATCACTCAATAACACTCTTTCTAGCAACTCGCTAGCTGTCCATGTGTTGTTGGACGCGTATTATAGCACCGAACTTCTTTCTTGTCAAGGGTTTTTTGGGAAATATGCGAAATTTATTTAAATTCTTTTTTTACTTACATTATATATAAAATTATTTTATTGAATCATCTTTAAATTAAGACTACATCCTTTATAATTGTTTTACTATATAATAACAAGGATGTGCATGAAAATTCTTTTACTCATACTTTTTACTTTATTTACTGTAAGTTGTATGGAAACTCCTGAACCTCCTGCGGCAAAAGAAATAATGGCTAAAGAAACTATACATGATAATAAAACCGAAGCGAGACAAGCACAAGAAGCTTACCGTAAGTTACAAGAACGACGTAACAATGAATAAAATTTATCATTAACCTTAGATTAATCTGCCTCCACTATACTTTCGTATATTAATAATAAAAGGATTAACATGGCTTTATATGATAGAGACTATACATCAGTTGATGCTGGGTATGTACAAGAAGGCGCATCTGTTAGTTTTATGAAACAGACTTATCAATTACTTGCAGCAAGTATGATTGCTGCTGCTGCTGGGGCATACGTAACAATGCCTTATGCAGAAACAGTTATGCAGTACAGATGGTTTATTTTTGGATTTGAACTCTTTATGCTTTTTGTAGGACTGGGGATGACAAGAAATAAGCCAGGACTTAACCTTGCAGCACTTTTTGTATTTACATTTACTACAGGTATTTCTTTGGTTCCTCTATTGGCTTCACTAATTGGTGCGGGTAATGGTGCAGTTATAGGTAATGCATTTCTAATGACTTCTGTACTTTTTGGTGCATTAAGTTTATTTGCAATTAACTCTAAAACAGATTATTCTAGTTGGGGGAAACCTCTTTTTATCACACTTATTGTAGTTATTATTGCATCACTTGTAAATATATTTATACTTCAAAGTCCTATGATGCATGTCATTATTACAGCAGGAATATTACTTTTATTTTCATTCTTTACCATTTATGATACGCAAAACATCGCAAATGGTGCTTATGATTCTCCCGTAGATGCAGCTGTATCGCTTTATATTGATTTTCTAAATATGTTTACCGCACTACTCCAAATACTTGGTATCTTTGGTGGAGATGACTAAGAAAAGTTTATTTCATTTACCTCAATAGGTAAGTGGAGTTGCCTTTACAAACAATACTTCAAACTCTAAATAATTTAATGGATATACATCCATTAGTTGTTTAGTCTGTCTATAACTTAATTTTTTTTCTCCCCCACTCACACCACTTTTTTTAATATACTTAAACATATCTCTAACGGTTTTAAATTCTAACCTATATTCCTGTAGTTCAAAACTTGCATCATAATACTTCATGATAATTTCTCTTAACGTATCTTCTGTATAGATAGGAGAATGTATTTGTGCTGTCTCATGTAATGTTTTAAATGTATTTGCTGTAAAAATAGCAAAATAAGCTTCCGATGATTTTTTTGAAAGTTGCGCAAATACAAAATCTAGATTCTTACTCCATTGTAATGCAGATGAGGAAAGAAGTAAAGTCTCATCTTCCAAGACATCTAATTGCCTAAATGTTTCAATCGTATTAAAGTCTGCAGAAATTTTTTCAATGCTTGAACATACAGGATGTAGTTCTAACATTTCTAAAGAAGAATCAAGTGCTATAAATGTGTCAAATTTTATTTTATTTTTTTCTATATTTTTATAAACTTCTCCACTTCCGCACCCTATATCTATGATATATTTATAATGTTTCTCAGAAATTTTATCTACTAGTGTTTGTGCTACTTCTGCTTGTATAACATTATATGTATTATATTGCTGTGCAAAACGTGCAAATTGTTTTATCACTTTTGATGCCTTACTCTTTTCTATAAGCACTATTTCTCCATCTTCATCACTGTTTCAAACTTTTTTAGGTATAATCGCCGAAATTATACCCAAATTTCGATTGGGGTAGTCAAACATATCAAAGAGGCAACTATGACATCAACACTTTTAATTATACAAATTGTACTAGCTATTGCAATCACAATTGCTGTACTTCTTCAAAAAAGCTCAAGCATAGGTCTTGGCGCATACAGTGGGAGTAATGAATCTGTATTTGGTGCGAAAGGTCCAACTGGATTTCTTGCAAAAGCTACATTTACTTTAGCATTTTTATTTATTGTAAATACATTGGCACTTGGATATTTTTATACAAGTCAAAATTCTGCATCGGTTACAGATAGTATTGTACCTGCAAATAATGCTGCTGTACCTACAGTACCAACACAAGAAAATACGGCACCTGCAGCACCTTCTGCTCCAACTTCTAAATAAACCCCTATCAAGAAGGAGAACCTTCTTGATAAACGTTTCTTTACCTATATCCACTCAATACATAGCAAGGTAAAAAAGGGTAAAATTTGCCTAATATACTAGCTAAGGATACATTATGACAAATGAAATTTTTAACCACACTTCAGAAAACATGGATAAAAGTATTGAAGCCCTCAAAAGAGACTTTGCAACACTTAGAACAGGAAAAGTAACAACTGGTATTGTAGACAATATCAAAGTAGATTACTATGGAACAATGACTGCACTTACACAAGTAGGAAATGTTATTGCAACTGATGCCACTACAATCAGTATTACACCTTGGGAAAAAACGCTTTTGCCTGTTATCGAAAAAGCCATTCAAGAAGCAAACATTGGGGTAAACCCTAATAATGATGGAGACTTTATCAAACTTTTTTTTCCTCCTATGACTTCTGAGCAAAGACAAGAGATTGTTAAACAAGCAAAAGGAATGGTGGAGAATGCAAAAGTTGCCATTAGAAACGTAAGAAAAGATGGTAACGATAAAATCAAAAAACTTGAAAAAGACAAAGAGATTAGTGAAGATGAGTCTAAAAAAGCACAAGATCAGATTCAAAAACTTACAGATGAACATGTTGCTAAAGTAGATGAAGCGTTTAAGGTTAAAGAAGCCGATATTCTTAAAGTATAAGTATGAATGTAGAACAAGTTTATAAAGACGCAAATGCTCTTTTAGATGGCCATTTTCTTTTAGCTAGTGGGAACCACTCATCACGATATCTTCAAAGTGCTAAGGTACTTGAGTACCCTAAAAAAGCTGCACTACTTACCGATGCACTAGCAAATATGATACGGGAAGCAGGTGTAGAGGTAGATACTGTCTGTGCCCCTGCACTTGGAGGTGTACTTGCGGGTTATGAACTTGCACGTTCACTCAATGTACGTTCTATCTTTGTTGAGAAAAAAGAGGGTGGAATGGAACTTCGCCGTGGTTTTACCATAGCCAAGGGTGAGAAAATTATCATTTGTGAAGATATCATTACCACAGGAGGTTCAGCACTTAAGGCTGCTAAAGCTATAGAAGCACTTGGTGGAGAAGTCGTAGCTTTTGCCTCCCTAGCTAACAGAGGATTCTGTAAACGTGTAAATGGTAACGATACAGCAAAAGCGGAATGCGCCTTACCTGAAGGAACTCCACTCTTTGCGCTAGATGATTTTACATTTGAAATGTATGCACCTGAAGATTGCCCACTTTGTAAAGAAGGGCATTCTGAAGCGATTAAACCAGGAAGTAAAAGCTAAAACTTTTACTTCTTCTTTAACTTACTCTCCAAACCAACGCACAATTCTCTACATTTATATCTGTCTTTCTTGGCTTCATAGTATAGGTTTGTATATCACAATTATCTACATTATACTTTTCATTGAGTGCATCTATCTTATCTTCTAATTCGTACTCTAATGCTTCAATATCTTCTTGAATGGCTAGCATTCGTTCTTCTGCACGACTCATATCTCCACGCTCTTTAAGTATCTTACTTCCCTTGCTTACGGCTCGTCCAATCTTCGTAGGGCTACTTTTCCCAAAGAGTGCCCCAAGTACAGCAATACCTGCTTCTATCATAGAAGAGGTTGAATCTGATGACTCTTTTTCTACACGCTCTTTGGCACGACTGAGTCTATCTAACAGGGTTTTCTCTTTTTTGCCATAGCGTACTTGAAGTTTATCTATCTCACTCTCTTTTTTGTCATCTAAAATATCTTTAAGTCGTACCGTAAAATCAGATAAAGACTCCTCTACTTTTGACTCTAGTTTAGGTAATTTACAACGCATCAGTTCTAAATGTTGTTCTCTATAAAGAGTCTCTTTTAACTCACGTATAGCACTTTTAAGTCCCTTATCTTTAAGAATAATATTGGGGAGTAATTGAAATTTTGCGTGACTTGGTGGTCTATGAGGGTAATTTTCAAAACTCTCTTCTTCCTCCTGTGCTTCTTCCCAGTTGATATTTCGTTGTGTTTTTTCCAAAGGTAAAGACAAGACAAGCTCTCTGCGTTCATCTATCCCTTTTCGTTGACTATAAAAATGTACTGTTGCTGTTGCACCTAATGTTGCCATAAAACTATTTGTCTGCGTGGTATCTGGCTCAAAATATTGTGGTATGGAGTCATCTATGTTTTGATAACTTTCTAAATCTGTACTTTTTTTACTTAAACTTACTACACTTTCAGTGGCTATACTTTGTGCCTCTTTTTGCTTTTGCATTAAGGCACTAATCTCATCACGTTTGAGAGGACCTTTAAGATAAGAAAGTACCCAGCGTGTCGAGAAAAGTCGTATGTCATCTAAATGTGCAGACTTTAGAAAGAAAGTTCTTTTTTTAAGATTTGCCAATAAGGTTTTAATTTCACTCTTGTCATAACTTGCCCCAACTTTACCTCCTAGTCCATCTATAACGCGTTCAATGTCTTGTGTGGTCTGCAACCTACCAATGAACCACGTTCCGATGTTAGAGAGCCCTTTATAGTCCAAATCTACAGGGTTTTGTGTACTCAGCACTATCCCTACACCAAAGGCTCTTGCTTGTTTAAGAAGCAAAAGCATTGGCTCTTTGCTTGGAGGGTTTTTTGTAGGAGGGAAGAAACCATAAATTTCATCCATATAGAGGAGTGTTTTAAGTGCAGATGTACCAGATTGTCTACGCATCCATGCAATATATTTGTTAAGTAAAAGTGTTACAAAAAACATACGTTCATCATCGTTTAAGTGAGAGATGGAGAAGATGGCTACTTTGGCTTTACCATTTTCATCATAAAGTAATTTTTGTATATCTAAACTATCTCCTTGTAGCCAAAGAGAAAAAGAAGGACTTGCTAAAAGTGAATTAAATTTTGTGGCCAACTTAAAACGTGCATCTTGTGTATAAAAATCATCCAGAGGTAAAACACCTATCTTTTTAAAACTTGGATTGATGATTTTACCAATGAGATTCTCTATGCTCATATCTTCATCATTTATCCATGCCTTGGTGATGATTTGTGCCAAGAGAATGTATTCTTTAGAGTCTAACGGGTCAGCAACTATCCCCACTAAAGAGAGTAATGAAACGGTTGTACTTTTCAAATAAGAAGTGAAGGTATCACTGTCCTCCATGATTTCAACGGGAGGCTTGTCAAGAGAAGACATCACATTGATAGCAACACCTGCCGAAGAACCTGGTGTATAAATCGTTTTCTTTACTGCTTGTAATTTGGCTGCACGCTCAGTAGTTTGCCCCCATGATGCTATCCCTTCTTTCCACATAGTAGAAATCTTACTGGCATACGATTTGATATCTTCTTCTTTGACTCTGGCTTCATCTTCTACCCATGGCTCAAATGCTTTAGCTGAAAAGCTACTATCAACCAAACAAAGGTTACCCATATCTCCTTTGGGATCAATGATAATAGAAGGAATATTGTCAATCGCTGCTTCTTCAATGATACCCACACCAAGACCAGTCTTTCCTGAACCTGTCATACCTATAATAGCCGCATGTGTAGTAAAATTTTTATTTTTAAGAAGGGTCAATGCTTCTGTAGCTTCCAATGTCTTCTTGTCTAAGTCCTTCCCCAGATAAAAAAGTCCTAGTTTTTCATATATTTCTTGCATATGTCTATCCTTCTATGATTAATTAAAGTTATTTACTTCACTGTACCTCTACAGATTGCGGTTGATTTATGGGCTGTGTGCCACTTACTTGGGGAGTTACAGGATTCCCAGTGGAAACAGTACTATTTTTTTTTGTATTTTTCTTAGGTGCAGGCACAACAGTTCCATTAGGTAATATTTTTGAACCATCTTTAAATATTTGGGTACCATCAGGAAGTATCTTTCTACCATCACGCATAATTTGTGTACCATCTGCTAAAACACGTAACACAGGGTTTGTAATACCCTGTACCATAAAACGAATAGGTTCTTTTCCTTTCTGCTGCAAGAAGACAAGTACTTTATCTTTTTGCTGATATACATCAAATAAATCAATATCTGTCATTACATCGTCCACTTCGACCCTATCATCTGATTTAAGGGGCAATTTGTAAGCATTCCCCTCGATACGTACTAAGGTGTTTTTGTTTTTTAAAATGACCCAACATACCTTAGCTAGAGGTAAATTATAAAGTGAATTTTTTGTTTCGTCTATGCAAAGCCTTGTAAATTCATCTTTTTTTATCTCTAATTTACCATCAGAACTTAAAATATCTAAAAAAAGTACCTTGCTTGCTTTCGTCACCTGCTTTGAATTTTCTAAAGCTTTAAGAAGGTGTTCATTGGACTTTCTCATCATATCAACCACTGAAAAAAGTGGTACAAGAATAATCCCAAGTAAAGCGATGGAAACAAGAACTTCTATAAGGGTAAATGCTCTACGCTTTTGCATCTAGTTAGCCATCCATAAGTCCAACACGAATCGCCTCTTCATAACTTGTGGTTCCAGCAAGGAGCATATCTCTAAGTTTATCTGCAATCGTTTTCATACCATGTTTTTTCATAGCTTCTCTTACTTGATGATCGTTAAATCCATCTTTCATCATCCCTTTAACTTTATCATCAATAATAAAAAGTTCTCCGATGGCTTGTCTTCCTTTATAGCCAGTAAAGTCACATTCTTTACAGCCTACAGCCTTAAAATATATCCCATCACTAGGCACATTAATCTCTACCATTGTGGCAGGAGCTAATTTTGTCTCTTCTTTACAATACGTACATAGCTTTCTAGTCAGCCGCTGGGCAAGTACCCCTAAAAGTGTAGAGGAAATAAGGAAATTTTCTATTCCCATATCCATCAAACGACTCAATGAAGAAGTTGCATCATTCGTGTGCAAGGTAGAGAGTAAAAGGTGTCCTGTCAATGCCGACCGCAATGCAATATCTGCTGTTTCAGAATCACGAATTTCCCCTACCATAATGATATCAGGGTCTTGTCTTAGTATAGAACGTAATCCAGCTGCAAAAGTGAGTCCTACTTTGGTATTGACCTGTATTTGTGAAATATTGTCTGCATTGTACTCTACAGGATCTTCTACGGTAATAATATTTTTATCTGGCGTTGCGATATGTTGCATACATGCATGGAGTGTGGTAGACTTACCTGAACCTGTGGGACCAGTAACCAGTATCATCCCATGTGCATGGTTAAGAAGCTTGTAAAGATCTTTCGTAATATCATCTGCAAAGCCTAACGATTCAAGCGTAGGGATATGTTCACTTTGTGAAAGGATACGCATCACCACCCTCTCTCCATGATATGTAGGTAAAATAGAAACCCTTACATCTATGCTTTTCCCAGAAATACTAAGCTGTGTACGTCCATCTTGCGGCACTCTTTTTTCAGAAATATCAAGATTTGAGATGACTTTAATACGGTTAATGACAAGATTGACAATAGTTTTGTCCAGATCTAAATGTTTTTTAAGTGCACCATCCATACGTAAACGTACTTCCCCCTTACGTTCTCCACTCTCTATGTGAATATCACTTGCCCCTTTTTGTAAGGCTTGAAAGAAAAGAGAGTTCACCAGTTTAATAATAGGTGCAGACTCTTCAGAAGAGAGTAAGTCTTGTGAATTACGGATGAATTCTAACAAATCAGATTCAACTTCTATGAGTTCATCTGAAGTGGTTCCCATATCTTCAAAGTCAGAACCTGTTTGGATTTCTAAAAACTTATTTTTAAGTCTTTCAAAACTTTCAGCATCCACAATACTAATGGGGTAATCTAACGAAAGTTTAGAAAAATAGTTTAGGGCATCACCTAAAGTATCTTCTTCTACAATAGAGGTTTTAACACCATCTATCTCAGAAAACAATAGAGAATGCTTAATGGCTAACTTATGGTTTAATTCTTCTTCCCATAAAGGCTCAAGGTTCACATCTTGAAGACGAGGAAAATGCATTTCCTACTCCTTTCCCCATACATCATGGTTAGTGATATTGTTACTTAAGGTTTTTCGGCGTATGCGATGGCTTGCTTCAGAAGTGGGTTTGTCTTTTTTTTCTGTATATCCTGCTTTTTGAAGCAATCCTCTTCTCACAAAAGAGTTATACCGCGTTTGTATATCTTCAAGTTCTACTAAAGCAGAGCGTAAACGCTTTAAATCTCCACTTTTTCTTACGATATAAGGAGTAAGATAAATAACTACATTAATTTGAGTATTCACATCTGCATCTGAACGGAATAATTTACCTAAAACTGGTATCTCTCCAAGTACGGGCACTTTCGTAGAGTTTTTACCTCCTGCACTTTTCATAAGTCCACCTAAAATAATAGTTTCTCCATTATTAACTATGGCATTGGTTGTCACTTTTCGTTTTGTGGTGGTTGGTCTATCAGCAGAAGCACTTGATCCTGGTAAAATATCTTCTATCTCTGCTTCAACTTCCAAGGTGACTTTATTGTTACTCGAAAGTCTTGGTTTTACTTTAAGGGTAATCCCAATGTCCTCTCTTGAATAGTTATTGATGATATTCCCTTGTCCTTGTGTTGACTGCTGTGCTTGTGTTAAGATAGACTGCGTTTGTCCTACTTGAATCGTTGCTTCTTTATTGTTGGTACACAAAACTGAAGGCTCAGACAAGACATGGGCTGCTCCTCCTTGTTTAAGCAAATCAAATTTTGCACCCAATGCAAACACTTGACTAATTCCATTATCAAACTGAAATGGTCTATTATCTGTTATGATTTGATTTCCATTATTATCAAATGTTGTTGTTTGTGAATTAAGAAATCCCAATAAATTTTGTGAAATATTTAATGACGAAGCACCTAAGTTTGCCGCTGCGGAAAAAAGTCCTTTTGAAGTAATTTTCCCTCCTTCAAATCCATACTTTACACCTATTTGTTCTGCTTTATCTGTATTGATTTCAACAATACGTGCTTTTACATACACTTGTGCTTGAGGGACATCTATTTTTCTAACTGTTTCACGTATGTTTTTTATCTGTTCTCCTGTAGCGAGAATAATCAAAGAATTTCTCTCTACATCTGATACAACCATTGCTTTTGAAGGTGGTTTCCCTCCTTTTCTTGGTTGTTTTACTGCAACTGAATTCATTTGAGAGACCAACTTCGAAAGGATCTTTTCCATCTCTTCTACATTAGAATTTTGTAATTTAATCACATACATTTTTTGGCTTTGGTTTTCACCTTTTAAATCAAGCTGTTTAATGTAGCGTATCATACGGTTATTATTTTCTGCTTTTCCTACCAAAATAATAGAATTGGTCGCTTCATCCTTAAAGACATCTACTTTTTCACTCTCAATGGTTTGAGGGAAAAGCTTTTTAGACATACTTTGCGCATTTGTAAATACATCTTTCACTGTAGAATTTTGTAAATGTACAATGGTTGACTTTTTCTCACCTCTTGACTCAACTGCTTTGATGATTTTGGCAATGGCACGAAGTGTTCTTGGGTTTGCAGTAATGGCAAGTACATTATTTTCTTTAAATGAGATTACCTTTGCATTTTTATGCAACAAAGGTTTTATTTTGGCACGCATCACAGCAGCATTGGAAGTCTTGAGTGGGAACATGACTGTTTTCATAGTATCACCATCTATGGTACTTCCTACATCGAGCCCTTCTCCTGCGGCATTTGCTGCTTTAACTACTTTATAGTACTCCCCTTGATCAATAAGCGCTAATCCTTTCCCCCCCAAAATAGAATTGGCTAAAGAAAGAAGTGAACTTTTCTTAATAGGTGTGGTTGAAACAAAATTGATTTTACCCTTAATCTCACTTTCTATAAGAATATTTTTATGTGTAATTTTAGAAACCATTTCTATAAAATCTTTCACCGAAAGGTTTCTGAAGTTTACATCAACCTTCTCTTCTTCCGCATGTAGTCCCATAGACCATAGTAACAATACACTTAATAGTATTTTAGTTAATTTCATATTCTAACTCCATTTCTTCTTTACCTCTTTGAATGACCAAAGTAAGGTTATCAATATTTTGAATGTTTTTATACACACCAAAAGCTGCATTATAGCTATTTATCTCTTGTCCATTGATGGATTTAATCACATCATCTCTTCGTACTCCAAGTTTTGCAAAAGGAGAATCTTTACGTACAAAAGTAATACGGAAACCCGCTAAGTTCTTCCCTTCTCTTACTTCACCGATTCCAATATTTTTATAGATATCATCCATATTTTTTGCATAATGTTCAAGCAATGCACGGTCTATAATCTTGTGATCCCCCGCATCTGTAACATCTCCCTTTACAGCAACACTTTTGGCTTTTATACCTGTAGTCTTTATGGTTTTTACCGAACTTGTAGACGATGCTTTACCTTTGAGGAGATGCACTTTATAGGTTTTGGATTGTTTAGAGAATGTGGCAAAATCATTCCCCGCACCTTCAAGGATAAAACCATTAATGTTATCACCCCGTGAAAGAACTTTTGTTTTTGATTTATATGCGACAGTTACTACTGTGGCATCCGAGGCATTATAAATGGCTAAAAGTTTTATGTCTTTAATGTTTCCAGAGGCTTGTCTTACTGGCTGCTTTCTTGTTGTTGTAACAGGTGCAGCAGCTTCATTAGGGGTAAGCTTTACTCTATAGTAAAGTGCCTTACTGCCTTTTTGTGCAATTTGGTCTATTCCCACAGGAGGAAGCCATAGAACCTCAACCACAAACCATAAGATTTTCACAATAAGAAAAAGTACGAGTATCCCTAATATATTCTTAAATACCTCTGGCTTAAAAAGATGTTTCATAGTACCATCCTTTCTCACTTTGTTTGAGTTTAGGCTTAAGCATCTCAATGCCTTTACTTTCATTAAAGTCTAAATGTAGTGTTTTATCGGCTAGTGACACTGCACCATTTAAGCCGCCAAAAGAACCTTCTGCCTCTACACTGATGTTTAAGGGATTCCAGATTGCATATATGAGGGTAGCCTCTTTCGTATGTGTGGGTGCTATATTTTTCAGTGAGTCATCTAACGTAAGTTTTTCGAGTGTTACTTTTGTATAAAACAACACAGTGAAAAAATGTACTTTTTCCACACTTGCCAGCTTAATACCTTTAGCATAGATATCTGCTTGATGAAGAGTGAAAGAAAAAATCCCTTCATCCATACTTTTTTCATTTATCTTAATGGCATGTTTTGCAAGTTCTTGTTCTAATTTATAGTACATTGCTTGCTTAGGCATAAATAAGAGAACTGCAAACCAAATCACCGCCAATGCTATGAAAATCTTTTTTACCATTTGCATTTGAACTCCACATTATAGGTTGATCCTGTTTTTTGTATATCTAAAAGACGTACTTGCACAGGTAAATTTAAAATCTTTGTCGTGAGTTTGTTGAGTTCATTGGAGCTAAGTCCTGTATAACTTGCGGTCAGTTTGTTACCCTTCTTACTCCACTTTACCTTGGAAGCAGGAATAAGCGACTGAAGTGCAGTGAGTTTTTTACTCGTCTTTTTATTTGCCCATATTTTTTTAAGGGCTATTACTTCTTTTAGTTCTCCTACGGCATTTTGCACTTGTTGTACCTTTTGTACTTGTGAAGTCATTTGATTATGCTTATAGGCATACCCACCTATCATCATTACAAAGGCAACTAAAGCAATGAGCTCATTCTGATAGCGTTTCCAACTCATAGTGTCCCCTCTATGCTCAAGTCTGTGCTACCTTTTACTTTGGCTATATTGTAGTGTGCCTTTTTAGCTAACTCTTTCACACGTTTTGCCACACCTGCATTAGCACAAGAAAATTGTGCCTTAAAGCCTTTTTCATTTACATTTAATGCAGTCAGGGTCACTCCTTTAAAAATCATGCCAGAAAATGTTTTAATGGCATCTCTTTTTTTACGCTCTTTTATGTTTATGCTTCTATACTTATCGACAATACCTTGACGTGCATAAGAACTTTGTAAGGCAGGATACGACGTATACAAACTTTGCAGTTCATCATTTGCCGATTCGTTCTCTCCCCCATAGCGTGAACCTTCAAAGAAGAACATACCTGCAAAAAGCATAAAGACCGC
>Ga0256828_1002013_pt1 | contig 12391 bp, 14 predicted proteins | sample CV88metaG_FD_185993 | JGI IMG/M metagenome (GOLD analysis project Ga0256828, IMG submission 185993) | Hydrothermal vent microbial communities from East Pacific Rise, Pacific Ocean - CV88 | ecosystem: Environmental > Aquatic > Marine > Hydrothermal vents | place: Pacific Ocean: East Pacific Rise... | reverse complement strand
ATTTTATGACAGGCAACTAACCTGTTCTAGCCATAAAAGCTCTTCCACTGAATCATCAGGGGTCATTGCAACGATCTTGGTCGAGACAATAATTTTCGGGCGAATTATAGCTAAAAAAGATTAAATTAATATTGCTTTGACTATAGTTACCCATGAAGTATATATCAAAGTTATATATGATTATTATTTTTATTATTCTAATCATATTATCTGGATCAATAGTTTTCTTTGCTAAGGAGAGCCAAAAGGATAAACTCCAAGAGCTTAGACACAAAATCATTGATGATTTTAATCAGGCATTAGCCTATGAAAAAGCAGATCTTCTCTCTTTTTCTCTGGCACTTTCCGAGAATGGATCATTGAAAAATGCCATCCTTGCCGATAATGATTCGCAGGCGTATGAGATCCTAAGTGGTATTACCAAACGCTTTAAGAGCTACACCCACATCAAGAGCCTTCGGATTCAACTACTAGATAATGATTTTTTTATCTTTGCTCAGAGTTGGGGAAATGCCTCTGCGGGGTTACCACTGTGGTGGTTTCGAGATGATCTAAAACAGCTCAAAGAGAACCAACGCCCAAAGGTCGGGATCGAGACAGGTCGACGACTCACCTTTAAAGCGACCATCCCCATCCAAAATGGTCGGGAGAATATCGGATATCTTGAGGTGATTAAATTTATTGATGAGTTTGCCAACAAACTTCACCAGCAAGGTATTGAGCTTTTTGCACTGATGCAAAGACGCTACCTCAAGCAGGCATCACTTATGCAGGAATTTCCCTTTTTAGGGGAGTATATCATTGCCAATAAAAATTACAATATCCAACTTTATACACAGACCAAATCACTCGAGTGGCAGAAACTCAATACCCAAGGTTATCTCTACACGAAGGGAATACTCTACATACTTGAGTCGATGTATAATGGGAAGCATGAGGAGATTGGTAAATACCTTATAATACTCCCCAAAGCAACCCTAGAGCAGTATCAACGACGCTACCAAGATATCTCACTAATCACCCGATTGAGTGATAAGGATATCTATCAAGTAGTTCAACGATGGGAGTACCCTGCGGGGAGTTTCAAAACCACACAAGATAGGAAACTGATCGAGTGGATTCCTAAACTTCACCCTGAAGATAGAGCTCAACTCATACCAAAAGCCAAAGCGATGCTTCAAACCTACCGTAAAGATGAGCTGATTGATATTATTTTACACAACAAACATCAAGAACCCAAACAAGGAGTTGTCCAATGAAGATCTTAATTGTCGAAGATGAAAGCATTCTTGCCATTAGCATGCAAGAGTTTTTAGAGGAGTTGGGCTATGAGGTAAGCCATGTTACCCACTCTGAAGAGGCGTTTGACCTAATCTACGCCTCCTCATTTGATCTCCTACTTTTTGATGTCAAAATCAGTGGAGAACGAAATGGATTTGAACTGCTCAAAGATCTACGCCAAGCTAAGATTGATACCCCAACGATCTTTATCACCTCGCTTAAAGATATCCAAGACCTTACCCAAGGGTACGCCTGTGGAGGGTGTGACTATATCCGAAAACCGTTTGATCTTGCCGAGCTTCAACTCCGTATTGAACAGGTGGTTAAACTCCACTGTTTTAACTCCCCACAAGATGAGATCTCACTCCCCTTTGGCTATCTCTACCACACTAAAAAGATGCAACTAAGCTACCAAGGCTTACCTATTACATTGAGCAAAACCGAGACCAAACTCCTCGAACTGCTGATTCGTCACCGCGGTTCAGTAGTCAACTATGAGATCTTTTGGGAAGAGATCTGGGGAGAGTGGATTGATCCGACCAACATCCGCGTACAAGTAGGCAATTTACGTAAAAAGCTTCAAAAAGATTTTATCAAAAACATTCGTGGAGTAGGATATACCATTGACCTTTGACTCTAAAAAGTTTGCCCTTAAGTATGCCCGTATCTATACGGCTATCTTAGCCGTTATTCTAATCACTCCACTGATTATCTATGTGATACTTCTTTTGCAGATTGATCGTGCCAAAGTAGAACTACGACTTAATGAACACGCCCACAAGATCATTCAGAACATGCAAGAGTACAACAATGAGGATAAGATCTTTTACTTTCCACGTTACCAAGGGTATCAAGGAGGGCTCTACACCTCATCTTATCAAGAGATCTTCTCCAATCTTCCCTTTATGCCCAGCTCATTCAAAGCAGGATTCTACCAAGAGGAGGAGTATAACTACTTAATCTATCCACTTCCTGATAGTTACTACTTTGGGGCAAAGTATCTGATTGTTAGCACCCACCACAGTGCCAATGAGATCTACTTTTTTGCCCTCTTGACCATCTTAGCTATTTTAGGGATGCTCTTTCTCTTTTCACTGTTACTCCTACGTAACTTCTCGGTTCCTTTTGAAGAAATGAACCGACATCTTGATAACTTTATCAAAGACTCCATGCACGAGATCAATACCCCCTTAAGCATTATTAACCTCAATGCTGATCTCTTTGCCAACAAGTTTGGTAACAACAAATATCTCCAGCGCATTAAAGCAGCCTCTAAGACACTTGCAACCATTTATGATGATATGGATTACCTCATTAAGCGTGGACATATCAACCATCCCAAAGAGCTCCTTGATCTCTCAATCTTTATCCAACAACGCGTGGACTACTTTCAGGTGATTGCAAACCTCAAACGTATCACCATCCAGACTCAGATTAGCCCAGAAATCTACTACTACTTCTCCAAGACCAAACTCCAACGAATTGTCGATAACACCATCTCCAATGCAATCAAATATAGCCACGATAACACAATTATCCATGTTCAGCTCTCTCAAGAGGGTCATAAAATTCACTTTTTGGTTAAAGATCACGGTGTAGGCATTCAAAATATCGAGAAGATCTTCTCCCGTTACTACCGAGAGAATGACACCAAAGGAGGCTTTGGGATTGGACTTAATATTGTCAAGGAGATCATTGATGAGGAGGGCATTGATCTCGAGATCACCTCACAACGCGATCAGGGTGCTAGCTTCTGTTATACCTTTTTTGCCACACAAAACAACTCACACCCTTGTGAGTAGCACCAGTTTTCCACGAAAGCCTCCCTGCTCCATTAAAAGGTGGGCATCGTGAATCTCATCCATAATAAAGCGTTTAAAGAGATGGGCTTTTAACTCACCATACTCTACCATCTCTCGAATCACCTTTAACATCGATCCATTGGGGCGACTAAGGAGGATTTTCATCTTTTTTCTTCTCAACAGATTGGCGAGAGGACTCAAGATCAATAGACTCACAGGGGCATCGGTACTCACATAGAGACCATCCTCTTTTAGAATGCTCTTACATCTTCCAAAGTCCAAATTACCCACCGTATCAAAAATCACATCATAAGGTCTTTCACTACGATGTGGATCCTCTTGAGTATAATCAATAACCCTACTCGCACCCAGTTCTTGAGCAAAATAGCAATTTTGTGAACGACAAACCGCGGTCACCTCTGCACCAAACGCTTTGGCTATCTGCACCGCGGCACTCCCAACACCTCCTGTTGCTCCATTGATAAGTACCTGCTCTCCTCCTTGAAGATCCCCCAACTCTACGAGTGCTTGATAGGCAGTCAAAGAGACCAAAGGTAAAGAGGCTGCCTCATCAAACGTTAAATTTTTAGGTTTCAAGCTCATACCCGCTGGTTTTGCCTTGATGTACTCGGCATAACTCCCCTCTCGAGTACGAAACCCATCAAGCATTCCAAAAACTTCATCACCAACCTGAAATGTGGATACCTCTTTACCCACTTCAACCACCACACCTGCATAGTCTACACCCAAAACCTTTGGAGGTGTTCTCCCTGTCATCATCTTGAATCTTCCATCTCGGATCTTGACATCAAGTGGATTAATCGAAGCCGCACGCACCTCCACCAATATCTCATCCTCACTAATCTGTGGTTTTGGAACCTCTTGGATCTCTAAAACCCCTACAAAACCATATCCAGTTGTGACTATCGCCTTCATCACTATCCTTTTGTTTTTGGAAATATTATCCTTTATATGCTACTATGTCAAGAACATACTAAAAAGTATTATACAAACCTAAAGGATACTATGATGTTTAATTACCGAGGAAAAGATTATGCTTGTTCATTTGAACTTGCTCTAGATATGTTCAGTCGAAAATGGAACGCATGGGTACTCTATCATCTCTCAACTGGCACCAAACGCTACGGAGAGCTCAAACGCCTCATTCAAGGCATCACACAAAAGATGCTCACCCAAACCCTCAGAGAACTTGAGCGTTACGAACTGATCCATCGAGAGGTCTACCCTGTTGTTCCCCCAAAAGTTGAATACTCCCTAACCATGCATAGTCAAAAAATCTTACCTATTCTCCATCTCATTCAAGAGTTTGGAGATGAGATGTTTTTATACTATCAAAAAAAAGGTTCTATCTATCCTAAGTAAGTGAGCCCAATATAATCCACAATCCAAACACCATAAAAGGGGGGGAATCCCCAAACAGCTTAGAATCAATCCAGCACTTCCCTATAAAATAATTTTTTCTTATCTAAAAACATAATTTTTTACACTTCCTTTACACTTCATCTGTTATAGTTACCCTTGAAATACTTAAAAAGGAGTTTTAATGAAGAGAAGTACCCTCCTCTCTCTGGCGGTATTCTTGGGTCTAGTAAGCCTCTATGCGACCGATTTGACCCATGCGTATGAGATGCCTGATGCCAGTGAAACCATTGCCAAAGATCTACTTTCCCCACCCACCAAATTTACCCTACCTAAGAGCTGTAAGCTCGATGATCCTTTAGCGATTGCCCGTGGGGCGTATATTTTTCATAATCTTAATGGGAAAAAAGCCAAAGGAACTCCACCCGAGGGCTTGGTGAAGTTTATCGAAAAAGATGGTAAGAAGAAGCCCAAACAGTTTGGGAACTGTGTGGCGTGTCACAATATCGAAGGTGCGGTAGGTGGGGGCAATATTGGTCCCGATCTCACGGGCTACAGAGCGATGTTTATCGACAGTAAGATCCGTGATGCACAGTTTGTCTATCAGAAGATTGCCGATCCACGTATCGATAACCCCAACACCCACATGACGGTAAACCTAACCACCAAGCTCTTTAGTCCCGCAGAGATTTGTGATCTTACTGCCTATGTGATGAGTGAAAAAACTGAGAAAAAAAAGTAACCAAAGGAGATTAACCCCATGAAACGAAGAGAATTTATCCAAGGCATCTTTGCCGTATCTGCCGTAGCAACCGTCACCTTTCCTGCTACCCTACTTGCCAAAGAGAGTCCAAGTGTGACCAAGGGTCCCAATGATATGAGTTTTGAGGAGGCACTCAAAGTCATTACCGATGGCAAAGGGGCAAAAGAGAGTGAGCTTATCAAACTCACCGTCCCCGAGATTGCCGAAAATGGTGCGGTGGTTCCTGTCAAAGTCAATGTCGATTACCCCATGACACCCACCCAGTCGGTCAAAGCGATTCATGTCCTCAATACCGCCAATGGTAATGCACGGTGTGCTGATGCGATGCTCACGCCTGCCAATGCCAAAGCCTACTTTGCCACCCGTGTGAAGCTTAGTAAAACCCAAGAGGTTGTCGCCCTTGTAGAGTTGAGTGATGGTACCTTTATCAAAACTGCTAAAAGTGTCAAAGTTACCATCGGTGGATGTGGTTGATATTTAACCCAACAAACTACCCTTATAAAGCATAAAACAAAAGGAGCAAACAATGGCTGAAGTACGAAAATCTATGATTAAAATCAAACCCAAAAAATACAAAGTCGGTGACATCGTCAAGGTCGATTTCATCGTCATTCACCCCATGGATACAGGGATGCAAAAAGATAAAAAAACAGGCAAGATCAAACCCGCCCACTACATCGATAGCATTACCTTTTCATTTGATGGACAACCCTTTACAACCATGAAAGTCTGGGAATCGGTCTCAACCAACCCCTACTTTTCGGTCAACTACAAAATCACAGGCAAAGGAAAAATCACCGTCGATTACACCGATAATCAAGGTGAGAAGAACTCCAAGAGCAAAAAAGTCAAACCCAAAGGATAGGTCATGAGAAAACTACTACTACCGCTTCCCCTGTTCTTTGGTCTCGCGACTGCAGGGGAGCAGTTTGCCATGAGTGATAGCGATCGTGCCATGTATCAAGAGATGCTTGAGAACAACCCCGCAGATATTTTTGTCGAAGAGGGAGGTGAGATCTTTGAAGAGGAGCTTGGTGGCGAAGAGGCACTGGCAAAATTTTTGGGTCTCTCAGAAAAAGCACTACCCACATACCTCGCGGGATTTCCTCGCTACATTGAGAAGCTAGGCAACGTGGTCGGCATCGATCAGGTGCTTCAAGCAATGATGACTCAACAAGGCAAAACACCCATCAAACTAAAAGATCCCAAGATGTTCTCACTCTTGGCATACGTCAAATCACTTGCCAATGATGAGCAGATCAACATCGACATTCATGCCGATAAATATATTCAAGCCTCCTATGCATTGGGCAAAAAAACCTTTGAGACCCCACGGGGTGGTCGGGGATTAAGCTGTCTAAGCTGTCACTCAGCGGATATTGTCGGTCAAGTGTTACGTACCCAACCCCTCCCTGATCTGGGCAAAGCGGGAGCAGGAGCAACGTGGCCAGCCTACCGTATGACCAAATCGAGCCTTCGTACCCTACAGCGACGCTTCCAAGGGTGCATGAAAAATGCCCTTCTTGCGATCATTCCCATCGGATCAAAAGAGATGGTCGGACTCGAAGTCTACGTCAATACCTTAGCACAAGATGCCAAGCAACCCATTGCCATTCCAGGCCTAAAACGATAAGGAGCCATTGATGGATATTAACCGACGCGACTTTTTACAGATTGCTATGGCACTAGGACTCATTGGTGCTACAGGAACAGGAACCAATCTCTTTGCAGGAGAAGTGGGAAAAGAGCGAATTAAAAACCTCACCTTCCACGATATTGTCGACTTTGAAGCTACAGGGAGTGCAACACTGTTGCACATCTGTGACCTACACGCCCACATCAAACCACTCTACTGGCGAGAGCCATCGACTCTTATTTCGGCTAAAAACTTGGTCGGAACCCCAGGGTTTATCTGTGGTGAGAGCTTCGAGAAGTACTATGGGATAGAGGTGGGTTCACTCGATCAATACTTCGATACGCACAACAACTTTGAACTCCTTGCCAAGAAGTTCGGCAAGATGGGTGGCATTGCCCACATGAAGCCTATTATTGAGCATATCAAAAAAGAGCGAGGCGAAAAAAACGTTCTTCTTCTTGATAGTGGAGATACATGGCAAGGAACCGCTGTCGCCCTCAAAACCCAAGGGGAAGCCATTGTTGATGCACAGAACTACTTGGGCGTGGATGTGATGGTGGGTCACTGGGAGTTTACCTACGGTAAAGAGCGGGTAATGGAGCTAATTGAGAAATTAAACGGCGAGTTTATCTCCCAAAATGTACTCGATAATGATCCATTCTCTGATACCTTTGAGGAGTCAGTCTTTCCCCCTTATACGATTAAAGAGATAGGAGGTTCCAAGATTGGGATTATTGGGCAATCCTTCCCCTTTACCTCCACAGCAAATCCCAAACGCTTCACCGAGAACTGGAGCTTTGCACTACGTCATGAGTCACTCCAAGAGCATGTCAATCATCTTAGAACCAAAGAGAGCGTCGACTGCGTGGTGCTTCTAAGCCACGATGGCTTCTCGGTCGATCAAGAGTTAGCAAAAAAGGTTAAAGGAGTAGACTTTATCCTTAGTGGACATACCCATGACCCTAGCCCTAAACCCATAGTAATTAACGATACGGTTATTCTGATTGCAGGGAGCCACGGCAAATACATTGGACGATTGGATATTGAGTTCAAAAACAAAAAAGTAAGCAACTATCACTTCAAGCTGATGCCTGTCGCTTCCAACCTAATTCCTGCGGACAAAGCAGGAGAGAGATTGATCAGCGATGCTTACAAGCCTTTTGATAAAGAGCTCAACGAAGTCTTGGGTACAACCAAAGGACTACTGTATAAGCGGGATACCTTCTACTCGACCTTTGATGCCCTCATCGGTCAGGCAATTCAAGCCAAGATGAAGTCCGATATTGTCTTTACCCCAGGGTATCGATGGGGAACCACCCTCCTGCCCAACGACAAGATTCTCAAAGACAATGTCTACGAGATGACCGCCATTACCTACCCTGAGGTTTATACCTTTGAACTTAAAGGAAGTGTCATCGCCAAGCTGATGGAGGATATTACAGATAATGTCTTCAATGCCAATCCACTCTTGCAACAAGGAGGGGATATGAGCCGTCTAACAGGGGCAAATTACAGTATCAAAATTTCCGCCAAATCGGGAGAGCGAATCTCTGATTTCAAGATCGGTGGCAAACCACTCGATCCAAAAAAGACCTACCGCGTCTCTTCTTGGGGTGGGAACCTACAGAGTGCAGGAGAGAACCTAGAAAAAGCAACCCCCGCAGTCTATGAGGTGGTGAGTGATTATATTCGCCAACAGAAAGTGGTTGATATTAGCATGAAGCCCAATGTCAAAGTATTGGATTTTGATTGTGGCTGTCCCCCCAAAGGAGCCAAGTGCTAAAATAGCCACAACCTCATCAATATAGATCAATCTATCGTATTAAAAAGATAGTGCACACAACAAAGGAGAGAGAATGAGAAAGAGAACCACCATCAAATTAGCCAGCACGTTTATTACCCTAATAATAACGTCTAGTAACCTACATGCTGAAGAGAGTCCTTTTAGCAAATTCAAATTTTTTGGATTTTCACAAATTGGGGTAGAGATGGGCGATGGGGCAACCAAAGAGAACCAGAATGCCGACCTCAAAATGGATGCCGATCGGATCCGTTTGGGGTGGAAATACTTCTCAGGACCTGTGGCGGGTAAGGTCTTTTTGGATTTTGCCAAAACAGGCGACTCGGGTGCAGGAATGCCCGATATTATCAAAGATGCCTTTATCGCATACAAATTCAACAACGCAGCAGTCATTAAAGCGGGGATGATTAAAACCCCCGTAGGAATGGGCTTTACGATCCCAGGATGGAATCTCGATGTGATTAAGCGGGGCTTTGATAAAAAGCTTGCCTTTGAGCGGGCTTCGGGGATCATGCTCTCAGGACGTACCATCGGAGGAAGTGGCAAAGTCAATGGATTAGAGATGGGTCATGAGCGTCCTTGGCACGGCTTTGGGTATGATATCATGATCTCAGGTCAAACAGGACGAAGTGGTGCGGTAACCAATGCTAAAGTGGGTGATGACAACGCCTACATGGGTCGAGTAATGTACGATGCCGGGGAGATCTTGCATACAGAGATTGCTTATGGAGTCTCCAAAAATGCAGGCGGTATCGACATTGATCCTGATCTTGAAGGGAACCAAGGAACAGAAGATTACAAACTCTTCAATGCAGGTGTGGATTCACACTTTGGGCGATCTAACCTCAAGGCAGAGTACTACGATGCTAAAAATATCCGCGGAGATGGAGACTGGAGCATGCAGACCCTTGCCCTTACAGGTACGCACTACCTTACCAATACGCTCGAGGGAGCTATCAAGCATATTATGGGATCAGAGAGTCACCATGAGGTCGATTCAGATGTGAGCAACACCTACATCGGGATTAACTACTACATCAACCCCAAAAACAACAAAATGGATCGTCAATCCAAACGAGCACGAAACCGCCATCGTGTGCAACTCAACTATGTTCTTGCAGGAGGAGATACCGATACCTTTAAAGGCGTAGGTGCCTTTTATGCTGAGGATGTGATTTTGGCACAGTATCAGTTTAAGTTTTAAATCTATCTGCCACCCTCATACCATAGGGGGTTAGCAGATCTATGACCCTAGAGATAGGATCAAAGAGTATTTTTCATATTTTCTCCACTCTTCGATCCTATCTGTATGATCTAGACCAACAAAAGGAACCACCATGAGAGAAGGCTTACCCCTACTAAGTATACTCCTCACAACCCTACTGTCTGCCCAAGAAGGGAAGAGTGTCTACGAGCAGAAGTGTGCCCAGTGTCACCCACTCTATATCCCCCCTGCTACCCTCATCGAAAATTTTATGGAGCAAAATAACACCCTTTTACACCTCAAAGCCCCCACGATTAGTCAGATTGCCTTTCGGCTCAAAACTCACATTGGTGATCCCCAAGGAGATAAGGAAATCTACCGTATGGAGGTCGATAGCTTTGTTGCAGACTACCTAATGAACCCCGACAAGTCCAAATCGATCTGTCTGCCCAAAGTGATACGCTACTTTGATACCATGCCCAGCTTACGGGGAAAGATCAGTGTCGAAGAGATCGAAGCTGTCTCAGCATTTCTGTACGATTTCAAAAGCGAAGCGTACCAGCATCAAAAACTCCAACCCCTTGCCTATGAAAAAGCCCTCAAAGTAGCACAAAAGGAGCATAAGATTATCCTTATTAAACTTACACGAGAACATTGCCACTTCTGTCAGAAGATGGATCATGAAGTCTTTGAGGATGAAGAGGTGATCCAACAACTCAACCAAGATTTTGTCATCGTTCAAATTGATATCGCCAAAGAGAGCCCCCCTCTAGGGCTCAAACGGGGAATGACCCCGACGTTTATCTTCGTGGATGAACAAGAAAAAATCATGGCAAAAATCCCAGGGGCATGGACAAAAAAGGACTTTTTATCCATTTTAAATGAAGCGATTACAACCCAAAAAGGAGCCAAACAATGAGAATATCTATTCTACTCTTTTTTATCCTTATATCTCTACTGAGTGCCGAGACCGAGATGGCAGAGCCAAAACCCTCCATGGAGAACCCTCGACGTTTCGTCTTTCCCATTAGTGAGTGGGATCGAGGAGAGATCAACCATATTTTGGGTTCTGCGAACAATGTGATTAAGTTTTATGGGGTGGACAATACCGAAGTGGTCATTGTCGCTTATGCCCAAGGGATCAAAGCCCTGCTCAAACATCGTGACAATAAAATCCGTAAACGCGTGCTTTCACTCATGACCTACGATGTGGAGTTTATCGCCTGCCAAAACACCATGGATACCCTAAAAATCGACAAAAAAGAGCTACTCGATGGAGTTGAAGTGGTCACTGCGGGGATTGTAGAACTCATCGAGCGTCAACTGCGTGGATACATCTATATCCGTCCCTAGAAATATTCGTAGGGTACGGCTTTAGCCTATCGTCAAAATAGACATGTTGGGTTTAAAAAGTTTATCTAATCGGTAGGCTAAAGCCCTACCCTACTAACAACACCAAACCAAAGGAGAAACAAAACAATGAAAAAATTCATCAAAGGCATACTCATCGGAGCGCTACTGCTTACTAGCAGTATGGCACAAGATATTGAGGTTTTTACCACCAACAACCGTGATAAGAAAATCACCACCAAAAGCATCGAAGAGGCTTTTAAAGAAGCTGGATTTTTTATCTCGGCAAACCGCGATATGAACACCCCGTTTCAAAAGCAGTTTAAACAGAGTGATTTTGAGGTCTACAATCTCTTTACCTTTTATGATAAAGACTTGGTACTTAAGCTAGCCAAAAAATACCCCAACATCGGGCTCTTTACCCCCATGAGCATGAGTATCTATACCAAAAAAGGTGATCACACCATTTCGGTTGCCTCCCTGTCGACATCGGCAATGCAGACAATCCTACAGATTCCTAACCAAGAGCCTCTACTCAACGAACTACACGCCAAAGTGATCTCTACACTCAAAAAGGCCATGCCCCAAGGGAAGTTTATTCCTTTGAACAATCACCCACTTCCCCCCAAAGGGGAACGGATTACAAGCTACACCATGGAGATGGACAATGAGGAGTGGGAGGATGAGTTAGAAGATTTTAAGATGGGCTTTGAAGGTGAGTTGGCTCCTAATGGATTTGTGATCGCAGGACATAATAATCTCGGTGACGAATTTGAAGAAAACAATATGACCCTCTTTGATTTTTATGAAGTCTACTCGATCTGTAAACTCCCCGTAATCTACACCATTGCCAAGAGCCATCCCGAAGCGGGAGCCTTTGCACCCTGTTCACTCTACCTAGCAAAACCAAAAGATAAGCCTGAGATGACCGTAGCATTTCCTTCGGTTTATAACTGGCTAAGTAGCATGGGGATAAAGGATAAAAACGATACCACTATCCTCGAAGATGCCCAAAAGCGGATGCAGAAGATCCTGTTGGGATTAACCGAGTAGATCATCTTCAAAAAGAGCATCTTAATGATGATGCTCCTCTTCCACCTCTTGTTCAAATCTCTTTTTGTTCAAGAGAATAATCCCCACCAAGATTAACGCATAGACAAAGGTAGAGAGTAGA
>Ga0256828_1002012_pt1 | contig 12393 bp, 11 predicted proteins | sample CV88metaG_FD_185993 | JGI IMG/M metagenome (GOLD analysis project Ga0256828, IMG submission 185993) | Hydrothermal vent microbial communities from East Pacific Rise, Pacific Ocean - CV88 | ecosystem: Environmental > Aquatic > Marine > Hydrothermal vents | place: Pacific Ocean: East Pacific Rise... | reverse complement strand
TTAAATTTTCCTCTTTTTTTGAAACCTCTTCGAGTGCAATTTGTTCTAATGTAAGTTTCTGAGTATAAACGGTTTTATCTAAAGCACTTTGATTAATCCCTCTATACTCTATTTTATCTAACTCTGATTTTATTTTTTTATCAATCTCTTTTTTATAAATTAGTTTTTCTTTTTGTAGACTATCAAGTGTTAAACGATATTTCAAATATAAATCTAAAAATCGTTTTCTTTTTAAACCTAAGGTACTCTTATAAATTTTTGGTAGAGAGTCTATTTCATAATTTTTATTATTAATTGAATAAACTGTTTTACCTGTTTTCTTATTTATCATAGGTTTTAATTCATCTATTAATTTATTGTTATCATCTTGTTTTGTAATATTTTTTTCAATTACACTACTACTTTTATTGTCTTTTTCATTAGAACATCCTATTGATAGAATCAATAGGAGTGATACTAATAAAATATTTTTATTAGTTAATATCATTAAGAAACCTTATTGTTTTACTGTAATTGTAATTATACCAGAATTACTAGCTACATTATTGGCATCTGTACCATGAAATCTTACTGAGTATGAATCTTCAATTAATCCATTTGCAGGAACTTTTAATGTAATTCTTCCTGACACATCTATATTGAATTTATCAGAATTACTATCTACCACTATCGAAGAAGGATTTCCATTTTCAAAAAGTTTATGAGCTTTATCATCATTACCTTGAGGATTCACCTCTTGACCATTCGTAAATGTTCGAAGGATAGTAAATGCTTTATTTACTGCTTTTAATTTTTGTGTTACAATAATTGTAATTGGCTGTATAGTTTCAAACTCTCCATCACTTGCCACTGCATCAAAATGATATTGTGCTTTTGTTGAGTCATAAACAGCAGGTGACTTAAATGTTACTTTTCCTGTATTTGCATCTATATTAAATAATTCAGAATCGATTCCCTTTATATAATAGCGTTTTATTCCATTAGTGTCTCGAGCTGTAACCGTAATAGCTTCAATTGCGCCTTCTGTAACTGTATTGTTTTTATTCCCAACAAATACAGGAGGATTCATATTTTCAAGTGCAATAATATGTCTTCTTTGTTCTATAGCTTTATTTCCAGCTCTGTCTGTTACATTATATGTAATATCATACTCTCCTGCTGAAACTGGTCTAATTGTCTCACCATTACCACCTTGTACTTTAATAACTGTTATAAGGTCATGGTCTTTATTATCTGTAACTATAACACCAGGGTCTTTAGATATTGTTCCTGCTTCAAGTGTTAAGGTTAAAGCACCTCTTAATGTTATAACGGGTGCTTCTGTATCTTTTGTGGATATTGGTGTGGGAGCTACCGTTGGAGCTACCGTTGGAGCTACTGTTGGAGCTACTGTTGGAGCTACCGTTGGAGCTACTGTTGGAGCTACCGTTGGAGCTACTGTTGGAGCTACTGTTGGAGCTACCGTTGGAGCTACCGTTGGAGCTACCGTTGGAGCTACTGTTGGAGCTACTGTTGGAGCTACAGGTACAGGTACGGATGTAACAGGTGCTGATATTTTTGGTTTTAATACACCATTATCATATAGTAGTCCTTGTATATCTGTAGGCTTTTCTACTGCTTCAACTTCTACTTCTGAAACAATTTCATTTGCTCTTACTAATGTATCATTATTATCGACACTATCTATACCAATTGCTTTATAATCAGATATTTTTGGAGCTCTAGCATCTCCATCATGTTTTGCATAGTTTTTAAAAACTTTCATAGATTCATACTCTGCTAAATTATCTTCATCTAACACATATTTAGTTGTTGTCTCTACACTACCACACGACAGCATCATCAACGAGGTAATACTAAGTAATAGTAACGTGATTAATTTTTTTAAATTTTTCAAAAATTTCCTTTTGCTTATGTAATTTTTTGGTAAAACTGACTTTCAAATTATATTAGTTTTCCAAAAAAATCCATTGATTTTAAGTAGAGTATAACTTAGAAAATATAAAAATAAAATTAACTTATCAACCACACTAAAGTATTTGATAGTTAAATTCATATTAAAAAATCTTATTTAGTAGAAAAAAATATATACCCTCCAAATCAATCAGTTCTAATTAATAATTTTTAATTATAATTCAATTCAAACATAATTTTTGGGATATATTGCATGAATAATTTAAAAAAACTTTTTGATTTAGAGGGAAATAGAGCAGATAGGAAATTGCTTATTATCTATATACTGATTGCTTATCTGTTTAGTCTTTGTGTTAGATTTTTTTTATATTATCAAGCTTCTGAAAATCCAAACTATTTCTATAATGGAAATATTATCCCTCTTTGGACAGCTGATGCGGGGCTTTATGGATATTATGCAAATCAGATTTTAGATGGTGTCTCATATCCTTTTATAGCAGAGTATATGCCTGGATATCTACTATCTTGGATAGTAAATATAAGTGGAATTAGTTTAGATAAAATAATATTTTTTGCACCTGCTTTTTTATCTTCATTCGTAGTATTTCCAATTATACTTATGGCTAACAGATATAAGATGGCAACTTTAGGTTTATATGGTGCATTGATTGGTTCAGTCATGACTAGTTACTACTATAGAACCCATCTTGGATATTATGATACAGATATTTTAAATTCATTTTTTCCCCTAATGGCTATTTATTTTTTAATTCGATTAGTGGATAGTAAAAATATTCTAAATGCAACATCTGCTTCACTCTTTTTAACTCTATTTAGCTTATGGTATCACTCCTCTCTGGCTATTATTTTAGCTATTATCACTATATATTTGATATATATACTTATACATAGTAGAAAAGATAATTATGCCTATTCATCACTATTTCTACTATTTATTTCTCTATTTCCTATCTCTATTTTGTTTAAAATACTGTTAATATTATTAGGAACAGCTCTTTTTTTATGGTTACCTAAAGTGATTAATTTAAACTATAAACACTATATAGGAGTACTATTAATAGGTGCAATTTCAATATCTTTTTTTGTTGATACAACCGTATATTATGAGAGAGTTAATAGTTATATAAATAAATCATCTTCTATTAATATAGAGACACAAAATGGAATAATTAAATTAAAATCTACTTTAAATAGTGTTAAGGAGGCAAAAGGGATATCTTGGAAAGAGGTAGCACATAGAGTATCTGGGGCTATTCCTTTTTTCTTTTTGGCAATATTTGGTTATCTTGCATTACTAATTAGATACAGAAGTATGTTATTAACTCTACCATTAGCAATTATAACATTTTTATCTATGATAGCAGGTCTAAGATTTACTCTATATGGGGTTATTATATTCTCTTTTGCTATGGTATTTGGAGTGCATTTAATCTTTAACTATATTCTTTTTAGGTGGGGTGGATTTTCATTTAAAATCTCAAAAATTATCTCAAATATTTTTCTTTCTCTTGTAATGGTATTTGTATTAAATAATATTTATAACTACAATCGATATAATCTAGCTCCTACTCTATTTAGTTCTACTGATGATATAAAAAAGTTAGACGAGTTAAAATCAACACTTAAAAAAGATGACTTTATTATGACATGGTGGGATTATGGTTGGTTACTTTGGTACTATACTAATACAAATAATACCTTAATTGACAATGGTAAACATCAAGAAGATAACTTTATAGTCTCAAAAATATTATTAAGTGATAAGCAAATATTTACTAAAAATGCTTCTGTTTTCTTTGTAGATAAATATAAGGAAGGCTTAGACAAAGGTATTCCAAAGGTAATGGATTATTTTGCTCAAAACTACTCTATGAGCTATTTAGATGAGTTAAAAAAGGAGAATTTTAAACTTCCTGTTTCTAATAGAGATATCTATATTGTACTTCATAAATATATGCTACATTCATTAGGTACTATTGAATCTTTTTCTAATCTAAATCTAAAAACTGGAAAAAGTTATAGTAGTAAATTTATAAATATGGGATATCTAAATAAAAAATATAAAGCTTCTCAAAATATGTTATATACTAATGACTTTACTATCAACCTTCAAAAAGGTGAAATTATCTCAAAAGTTGGAAATATGAAAGTTAAAAAAATATCTATTATTGAAAATCATAAGATAAAATTTGAAAAAAACTACATAGTTTCTAATGGCTCAAATATTGTGATATATGAAGGAAAAACTTTATTACTAAAAGATAAGATGTTTAACTCATTTTTAGTTCAAGCTTTAGTATTTAATAATTATAACCATGACTATTTTGAAAAAGTATCAGAGACAGATAATTTTTTAATTTTAAAGATAAAAAGGTAAAAAAGTAAATAATAGAAGAAATCTAGTAACAATAAATATATTTTTTAATAAATATTATTGAATATATTCAGATATAAACTTTTATTTATTTTACCAAACTATACTTATTATATAAAACACTTATAAATAAGGGGGTAATTTTATCATGAAAACAATTACAAAACTGTCACTTATCTTGTTGGGACTATCATCAACTATAAATGCATTTGAACTAGAGTATGGGTCAGGAGACTTTAGTATGGAGGGTGGGTTTTTAGGACTTACAGGGGAGATTAGTACAGATGTCTCTACCTATAGTTTAGTTGATAGACACACTAATATGATGAGTAATATCTATTATGGATATGATTTAACATGGTATGACTCAAAAGTACTACGACAAGCACAACATACATATAATAATTTTGCTTCTGATTTCAATAGCTTTTTGCCAACAAACTCACCTGCAACTATTCCAGAGATGGAGTATCGGATGAAAGGGTTAGATGTTAATTTCCAATTAGGATATGATGTTATTCATAAAAATGAGGATAACTTCTTAGGGGTGGGAGTACTTTTAGGGATATCTATGCCTTGGATAGATGCGACAAAGAGTGATGATTCAACACCTAGTTTAGGATTTATTCTTGACCATATAGATGAGATTAAAGATGCAAAAGATATGTTTGATGATAGTAAAACAGAGATAAGCACCTACAAGATAGGACCTGCTATAAATCTTCAAAAATCTTTAACCAAAAATATATCAGTATATGGTACAGCTACATATGCATATCAAACAGGAAAGATAAAAAATGATTATGCTCATTCAGATTTTTCTGTAGATGGAACATTTCAAGAGTATAATTTGGGTCTCTATTTTACACCATTTACAGAGCAGTATAAATGGGGATGGTTCACATTAAGTCCTAGAATATATGCGACATTAGGGTATAAATACTCAAAATGGGATATGGGTAAAATGGCAATTGATATTAGTGGAACAGAGATTAGTTCAGAGATGTTAGATATGTTTAAAATGAAGTTTGGTATGGAGACCTCTATAGGATACTTTGGTGTAGGTTACTCTTTTTAAACTAAAGGTAGATACTCTCATACCTACGGTCTACGTGAGTATGAGTAAAAGCTTAATTTAAAGCCATATTAAATATCAAAAATATCTTTTTTTCTCTTTTCTATTTATTAAAAAAGTCTGAATTAGAATAATAGCAACTCCTAAATCTATCATCACATCAGCATAGTTAAAGATAGCAAAATCAAAACCACAATGCCAAGCGATATAGTCTACTACACCCTCTTGTGTAAAACGGTCATAAATATTTCCAAATGCTCCTCCTACTATTAGTCCTAATGCAATGGCATATCTGTTTAGATATCTCTCATATATAACATAAGCTAGAACAGTTATAACAAGAGTTAATTGCACCCATTTAAGATTATCTCCAATAAAAGAGAGCATTGAGAATGCTACACCTTTATTATAATAGAGTTCTAAGTTGATACATGAGCCTTTCATAATCATAGAATACTCTACTCCATTAACTGAATCCATAGCCCAAAGTTTAATGTTATGGTCAATTATAAATGTACCAATAGCAATTATCAAAAAAATTATAATATTTCTAGTCATTATGCAAGTTCCTTTGTAAAGAAAATAGTAGCCTCTTTCATCATATCATTTAGTAGTTTCTTATCTTTTCCCTCTATTAGTATACGAATGAGGTTTTCTGTTCCCGAGTATCTTACAAGATGACGCATATCTGCTTTTTCAATCCTAGCTAGAAGCTCTTTTGCACCTTTAATTTTATTGATAGAGATTTTTTTGGATATTTGAATATTCTTTTGAAGTTGTGGATGGAGTTTAAAAACATCAAAAGCTTCACTTGTTTTCTTATCTATAGATATAATATATGCAAGTGTTTGAAGAGCTGTTAGTATACCATCTCCTGTTTTAGCAAAATCTGAGAATATAACATGACCACTCTGTTCGCCACCAAAGTTTGAGTTTGATTTTTTCATAATAGAGAGAACATTTTTATCTCCTACATCACTTCGTTTAAGTTGTAATCCATTATCTCCTAGATACTCCTCTAAACCTTGGTTACTCATCACAGTAGCTACTATAGATTTTGAAGATAGTTTATTCTCCTTTTTGAGATGTACAGCCAATGCACCAATCAGTTTATCTCCATCAACCACTTCACCGTTCTCATCTACTACTACTATTCTGTCTGCATCTCCATCAAGTGCAATACCTATATCAGCTCTTGTCTCTAGTACCTTTTGTGTTAACATCTCAGGGTGCATAGCGCCACAATTGGTATTGATATTAAATCCATCAGGTTCATTGGAGAGTACAATAACATCAGCCCCTAGTTCTCTAAAAACTGTAGGTGCAACATTGTAGGAAGCTCCATTAGCACAATCTATAACAATACGTTTTCCTACCAAAGATACGCCTCTTGGAAATGAGTTTTTAATCAAAACAATATATCGTCCAATTACATCATCAATTCGTTTAGATTGTCCGATAGATTTTTTTATAGCAAATGCCTCCTCTATTCTCTCATTATCATCAAAAATAGACTCTATCTCTGCTTCTGCTTCTGCCTCTAGTTTATCTCCATTACAGTTAAAAAATTTTATACCATTATCATAAAATGGATTGTGACTAGCTGTTATCATAATTCCTGCATCACAACGCATATTCTCTGTTAAAAATGCTATAGCAGGAGTTGGAAGTGGCCCTACTTGTACTACATCATAACCCACGGCAGTTAATCCTGAAACCAAAGCATTCTCTATCATATACCCTGAGCGTCTTGTATCTTTTCCTACTAATATTTTATTTGTTTTTGCTGTTTTTCTAAAGTGTATTCCTGCTGCCATTGCTAGTCTCATAACAGTAAAAGCATCTAGTTTGTCTCCTGCTAAACCTCTTACCCCATCAGTTCCAAATAGTTCCATAAATTATTCCTTAAATTTTATATAAACATAATTTTATCACAATATCTAAAATTAACCTCTTAAGAGATATAATATGCGAATTTAAAAACATTCCACCTGATACGTAGTTCAGGAGAAGATAAAGGTAGATTTTGAGTGAAAATTTAATAGGTTATATAGATAATCAAGGAAATATTGTAGATACACAGAGTGCTGGTGAAAACCCTGATGCCAAGGCGATTGAATATGATAATTCAGCTCCATCTTTAGAGATTGTAAGACACTCTACAGCACACCTTATGGCACAAGCGATTACAGAGCTTTTTACTAATGCTAAATTTTTTGTAGGTCCAAATGTTGATGAGGGGTTCTATTATGATTTTAGAGTTGATGAAAAAATTGGCGAAGAGGATTTAAAGAAAATCGAAAAAAAGATGAAAGAGCTCATCAAGAAAAAATATAAAATAGAGAAGTATGAGATTACTAAAGAGGAGGCTTTGATTAAGTTTGCTAATGATGATTTGAAACAAGCAGTACTTACACGAATTCCAGATGATGTTGTCTCTATCTATAAACAGGGTGATTTTGAAGATTTATGTCAAGGACCTCATGTTCCAGCACTTAGATTTTTACACAACTTTAAATTGACTCGTGTGGCAGGTGCTTACCTTGGTGGAGATGAAAAAGCAGAGATGCTTACTCGTATTTACGGTATCGCTTTTGCTGACAAAGAGGCTCTAAAAGCCCATATGAAGATGTTAGAAGAGGCAAAAAAGAGAGACCATAGAAAGATTGGTGCAGAGATGGAACTCTTTATGTTTGATGAAGAGAGTGGGGCAGGGCTACCATTTTGGATGCCAAAAGGTTCACGCCTAAGACATAAGCTAGAGACTATCTTGCATAAGGCACACCGAAGAAGAGGTTATCAACCTGTAAGAGGTCCTGAGATTTTAAAAGCTGATATGTGGAGAACTTCAGGTCACTATGCTTGTTATGGTGAGAATATGTACTTGACAACTATTGATGAGCAGGAGTATGGGGTTAAGCCTATGAACTGTATTGGTCATATTCAAATATTTAAACAGACAGGAAAATCTTATCGTGATTTACCTGTAAAATATTATGAGTATGGGGTGGTTCACCGTCATGAGAAGTCAGGTGCATTGCATGGTCTTCTTCGTGTGCGAGAGTTTACCCAAGATGATGCTCATATCTTCTGTGCTCCAAATCAGATAGCATCAGAGGTTATAGAGATAGTTGAGTTTGTTGACTCTGTTATGAAACTCTTTGGTTTTGAGTATAGTATGGAGGTTGCAACTAAACCTGAAAAGGCGATTGGTGAAGATGATGTGTGGGAACTAGCAACTCAAGGGCTAAAAGATGCACTTGATGAGAACAATCTACCTTATACTATAGATGAGGGTGGTGGAGCATTCTATGGCCCTAAAATTGATGTTAAAATTACAGATGCACTAGGACGTAAGTGGCAGTGTGGAACAATTCAAGTAGACTTTAACTTGCCTGAGCGTTTTGAGGTTGAGTATGTAGATGAGGATAATACTAGAAAGCAACCTGTTATGATTCACAGAGCTATTCTTGGTTCATTTGAGAGATTTATTGCAATTCTTACTGAGCATTATGCAGGTGAATTTCCATTATTCTTAGCACCAACACAGGTTATTTTTGTGCCTATTTCTGATTCTCATGTTGCCTATGCAAAAGAGCTTCAAAATGAGTTGATGGATATAGAGATAGACTCTGAAATTTTCGATAAAAATGACTCTCTAAACAAAAGAGTACGAAATGCAGAGAAGCAAAGAGTACCTTATGTTGTTATTGTTGGGGATGAGGAGATTGAAAATAGAGGGGTGGCTATTAGAAATAGACGTAAAAAAGAGCAATATAATCTCTCTTTTGATGATTTTATGGTAGAATTAAGCCAACAACTAAATGAAGGTAAAATTTGAGTAGACAAAACAATAGAAATAACAGAGGAAGAAAGAAGCCTGACGAAACCGTTATGAATGATAAAATCAGAGACCATGAACTTCGTGTTCTTGGGGATGATGGAGAGCAGTTTGGAATTATTTCTCGTGATGAAGCGATGAAAATAGCAGATGATAAAGGGCTAGATTTGGTACTTATGTCACCTGATGCAAAACCACCTGTAGCAAAAATTATGGATTACGGTAAGTTTAAGTATGAGCTTGAAAAGAAGAAAAAAGAGGCAAGAAAAAATCAAAAGACTATTGATGTAAAAGAGGTTAAATTCTCTTGTAAAATTGCTGATGGTGATATAGCTTATAAAGTAAAACACGCTAGAGAATTTCTTGAAGCTGGAAAACATGTTAAGTTAAGAGTATTCTTACGAGGTAGAGAGATGGCAAACCCAGAGTGGGGAGTTGATGTTCTTAATCGTGTATGGCCAATGCTTGAAGATGTTGGTAACTTGGAGCAAAATGCCAAGCGTGATGGTCGTTATGTAAATATGTATGTAACACCACTTAAAAAATAATTAAATTTTATTATCTTTATTGATAGGAGTAGATTTTTATATCTACTCTTTTCTCTTTCTATCTATTTTAAGCTTCTAGTTTTTTTGATGATACTACTATGCCATCTTCATCTGCATAGAGATATCCCCCAACTTTAAATGAGACACCACCAAAATGTAAATCAATATCTCGTTGTGATTCTGCTATCTTAGTACTTTTTCGAGGACAAGTTCCCAATGCCATAAGACCGACTTTTATATCTTTTGTTATTTTTGTATCTCTTACATAACCATTGATAACAATACCTGCCCAACCATTTTTTAGAGCATACCCCATAAGTGTATCTCCAACAATAGCACAGTATCTAGCATAAACATCTACAACAACAACTCTACCATTCCCTTTTTCATCTCGTAGCATACTTACCAAGTCACTATTATCTTTATCGAGAAGTATTGTAACTATCTCTCCTGAAAAAGAGTCCAACCCACCATATGAGTGTAGAGTTTCAGCTACTATCTCTACCTCCTTTCCATAAGTATCACATAAATCTGCTGTTGAAAGACTCATTAGCTCTTACTCCCTGGTTTTATTGCCTCTGTTTTACCCTCTTTACAGATAGGACACTCATCTGGTATGTACATCTCAAAGGTAAAATCATCAAGTGCAAAAAGAGGAATCTCTGCTGATAGTTTACACTCTTCTTTTGCCTCTATATCTGAACCTACTCGTTTACAAAAACCACGATTTGCCAAAGAGGCAAAAGCAACAACTTTACCACCTAACTCCTCAATAGCTTTTGATGCTTTCATTGCAGAACCACCTGTAGTGATGATATCTTCACATATAAGAATATTTTCACCCTCTGCTATTTCAAAGCCTCGTCTAAGCTCCATTCCTCCATCCTTTTTCTCAACAAAGATAGAGCGAACCCCTAAGGCACGAGCTAGTTCATATCCTGCTAAAACACCACCTAAAGCAGGTGCACAGACTGTATCTACTTTGATACCACTCTCTTTTATCATATCTGCTAAAGCATTAGATAAAAGTTCTGCTCTTTTGGGCTCTTCTAAAACTTTTGCACTCTGTAGATATCTACTAGAGTGGTTACCACTAGCTAAAAGAAAATGCCCTTCTAGTAGTGCATTTGCATCTTTATATACTTGTTCTACATTCATGATTATACTTTTAAAATCTCTGTCTCTTTAGCCGACAAAGTAGTCTCTATATCTGCAATATTTGAGTCTGTAATTTTTTGAATTTTATCTTGTCCTCTTTTTGACTCATCTTCAGATATATCTTTACTCTTTTCTAACTTTTTAATTTTGTCATTTCCATCTTTTCTAATATTTCTAATAGCAATTTTTGCCTTCTCTGACATAGATTTAGCCTGTTTTACAATTTCCTGTCTCTGTTCAGAGGTCATTGCAGGGAAAAAAAGCTTGATAAAATCACCATCATTATTTGGATTTACACCTATATTTGCCTGTTGAATAGCTTTTTCAATATCACTTAAAAGGTTTTTCTCCCAAGGTGTAATGGATATGGTTGTAGCATCTGTTACAATAACACTTCCTACTTGATTAAGTGCAGTTGGTGTTCCATAATAATCTACTTTGATATTGTCAACAATATTTGTACTCACTTTACCTGTTCTAAGTGTTGAAAAATCTCTCTTTAATGCATCTATACTTTTTGACATTTGCTCTTTTGTGTGGTCATAAACTTCATTTAACATGATTGTTTCCTTATGATTATTTGGTGAAATTTTACCGTTTTTTTGCTTGATAGTGAGTTTGAAAGAAGATTATAGGGGAATAATTAGAATTAGAGAGAATTCTCTCCAATTCTAAATTTATTTTTTTGTACTGTTGTCCTCTATTGCTACAGGAACAGATGTTGATGTTGAGATATTATCAGTCACTGACTGATTTTTATCTTTATTGTAGAAGTAACCCATTGCCAATGTATTGATAATGAATAGTATCGCCAAAGTGAAAGTCGCTTTTGCTAAAAAACTTGCAGGACCTTTTGCTCCAAACATTGATTCGTTACTTCCACTGTAAGCACCAAGTCCTATACTAGAACTTTTTTGTAATAATACAGCGATTACAATGGCAATAGCCAAAATAATTTGAATAACTAATAGGGTTGATATCATCGTTTCCTCTTTAAATTTAGGGTATAATTTCGGCGATTATACCCTAAATTAATTGAAGTTGAGATAAATATACCATAATGAATGTCCTACATGAGTTTTCAAGATTTGCAAAACAATATAATTCCCATAATATCATACAAAATAGAGTTGCTAAAGAGTTAGTTTCCATGATAGATAATAATTTTTATCCGTCTATTATAGATATTGGTTGTGGGAGTGGAGCTATTTATAAAAATCTTTTTAATCAAAATATTAGATTTTCTAAATTTATGGCATTAGATTTTTCTAAAGATATGTTAAAATTACATCCATCATCTAAAAATATTACAAAAAACTTTTTTGATTTTAATAATATAGAAGATTTTAAAAAATTAAAAAAGAGTGATAATCAGCTTATTATCTCATCTTCTGCATTACAGTGGGCAAATGATATAGAGTTTACATTACGAGAAATATCTCAATACGGAGAGATGTTCTAT
>Ga0256828_1002011_pt1 | contig 12393 bp, 12 predicted proteins | sample CV88metaG_FD_185993 | JGI IMG/M metagenome (GOLD analysis project Ga0256828, IMG submission 185993) | Hydrothermal vent microbial communities from East Pacific Rise, Pacific Ocean - CV88 | ecosystem: Environmental > Aquatic > Marine > Hydrothermal vents | place: Pacific Ocean: East Pacific Rise... | reverse complement strand
TGGGTAAAGCAGAAATATCTTAACAAACCAATGAAATTTTATAAGAGTTCAAAACAAGGATTTGAAAAGAGTTTAGATGAGTGGATAAAAAAGATAAAATCTATTTAATCTCATAAAATTCGTCACGAGTTAATAAATAATTAGAAACGGAGAGTTTAGAGCTTTTGGAGGATAAGGGCGAGGCTGAAACCGTCGATTCCATAAGTGTAGAAGCTCCTATACATTGAGAGTTTTCACCTTTAAAATCTATTAATATTAAGCTCAAATAGTATGTTATTCACTTCCTAAATTTTACACGTTGTGCATGAGTAATTGCTACTGCCATTGCGTCTGTGATATCATAAGGCTTGATTTCCCTCTTTAAATTTAAGAGACGCTTAACCATAAAAGCTACTTGCTCTTTGGTTGCCTTTCCATTTCCTGTAATTGCCTTTTTTACCTGTAGTGGGGTGTACTCAGCATAGTTACCAACAGATAACAGTACTTTTAAACACAAAGCACCTCTAAATTGAGCCAATTTCAGCGTAGTTTTAGGATTATGTGCGAAGAAAATATCCTCAATTGCCACTTCATCTATCACATTTTTCTCTAAAATTAAATCTATTCCATTAGCTAACTCTAATATTTGTTCTTTTAAAACAGTTTTTTTGAATTTAAGCAAACCTGCCTCAACAAGGGTATATTTTTCACATCTAAATTCGAGTATACAATAACCTAGATTTCGGGTTCCAGGGTCGATTCCTAGTATTTTCATTCACACCTTTCTTTATTATGTGAATAACTTAATTCACACCTATTCTATACCCATATTTTAGCGAACTTTCGATAATATTCACCAAACTATTCACCAAACTATTCACATTAAGAAAGGTACTATTATGGCAATAGGAAACAATGTACTAAAAAAACTTAAACAAGAGATAAGTAATAAAGAGTGGAACAGATATATAAAATCTCTAATTTATGATGAAAATCGCTCAAGAAGCAATATTGCCCACTTTTATAGCCCCAATATTATTATTGCCAAATGGATTAAAACAAAATATGAGAAAAAAATTGAACACATTTTTGAACTAGAGAGTAATATCAAACCTAAAATTATTATATCTGTAAAAAAAGAGAAAGAGCAAAGAAATATTTCACAAACACCAGTTGTTGAATCTGAATATAAGAGTGGAAGCAAAAGTACACTACTTAATCCATCATTTACCTTTGAGAGTTTTATTATTGGTGGTTCAAATCAGTTTGCCTATACAACAGCTAAAAGTGTTGCAGAAAAACCAGGAGCATTATATAACCCTCTTTTCCTATATGGTGGGGTTGGGTTAGGAAAAACTCACCTAATTCAAGCGATAGGAAACTATCAAATCAATCAAGGAAAGAAAGTTATTTATACTACATTTGAGCAGTTTATGAACAAATTCACTTCACATTTACGCTCACAAACTATGGATAGATTTAGAGAACATTTTAGAGAGTGTGATGTGCTTATCATTGATGATATTCAGTTCCTTTCACGAAAAGAGCAGACACAAGAGGAGTTTTTTCACACCTTTAATGAGCTACATCAGGCCAAAAAACAAATCATCATTACATCAGATAGACAACCAAATAAAATTGCAGGGCTAGTAGACAGGCTAAGAAGTAGGTTTGAGTGGGGGTTAATGGCAGATATTCAACCCCCTGAACTTGAAACCAAAATAGCTATTATTCAAAAGAAGTGTGAGATAGATGGAATTAAACTAAACAACGATATTATTAACTTTATAGCATCAAATATGGGTAATAACATACGGGAGATAGAGGGAGCAATTATTAAACTAAATGCCTACAGTATTATGATGAACCAAGCACTCACATTAAATTTTGCTCAAAATGTAATAAAAGAGCAATTAGCAGAGAAACAGGCCAATATAACCATTGATGATATTGTGAAATTGGTCTCAAAAGAGTTAAATGTGAAACTCTCTGACATAAAATCAAAAAAACGTACAAGAGATGTAGTGAATGCTAGAAGAATTTCTATATATTTGGCCAGAAATCTAACACCAAACTCAATGCCTCAAATTGCTGTCTATTTTGGTATGCGAGACCACACGGCTGTGAGCCATGCAATGAAGAAAATTGCTGAAATTATCAAGAGTGATGAGAACTTTAATCTACAACTAGAAGAGCTCTCAAATAAAATCAATTATAATACATCTCAATTTGATTAAAAAAAAGATATACTTTCATATGTGAAAAGATGTGAATAAAAATGCAAAACAATGTCAGATAGAAAAGCCCACAATATAGAGTCTCAGCATAGTTATTCACATATTCACCTAGACCTACTACTACTACTACTTATTATTATAAATATAGAGGAGAAAAAAAATGAAAATAAATGTGACAAAACAACTACTAGAATCTATACTCATTAACCTACAACCTTTTTTGGAAAAAAAAGATGCTAGTCAAATTACATCTCATGTTTTTATAGAGGCAAAAAACAATAGAGTTGTTATAAAAGCTACAGATTCAGAAATAGGTCTTTTGATTGAAACAGAAAATATGAACATAGAATATGAAGGTACTACAACTGCAAATGGTAAAAAACTTTTAGATATTATTCGTATTTTAAAAGACGAAGAGATAACACTTGAAAAAATAGAAAATAATCTTATGATTAAACAGGGTAAAACAAAATTTAAATTGCCTATATTTGATTTTATCAATTTTCCAACTTTTCCAGTTATAGAGAATAAATCTCAAATCTCATTAGATTCAATTTCTCTAATAAAAGCATTAAGAAATATATCATCCTCTATAGATAATTCAAATCCTAAATTTGAATTAAATGGTGCTTTACTAAATATCAAAAACAGTAAAACAGAATTAGTTGGAACAGATACTAGAAGACTCTCTATATCTTCTATTGATAATTTATCAGAAAATGAACTATCAATAATTATTCCTAAAAAGGCAATTATGGAGATTCAAAAGCTTTTTATGAATCAGATAGATATCTACTATGACCAAACTAATCTAATAATCCAAAATCAAAATTACTATTTTTTTACTAGATTAATAAATGGAAAATTTCCTGATTATGAGAGAATTATTCCACAAGATACAAAATATAAAATATCTTTACCCAAAAAAGATATGATAGATGCGATTAAAATGATTACCACCATTTCACAAGAAATAAAAATATCAATTTTAAATAATAGAATTATTTTCAACTCTCTTGCTACTGACAATGTTGAAGCAAAAACAGAGATATTGTTAAATACTGGAATGGAAACAGAATTTGATTTAAATGTGAATAGTAGATATATGCTAGATTTTATTTCACAAATTGATGAGAATGAGTTTGAAATTTTGCTTAATGAACCAACATTACCATTTGTTTTAAAGGATAAAAAATTTATAACAGTTATAATGCCAATTATTATTTAGAGAGGGATTTTATTGATGTTAACTAAACAGACCAAATATATTTTTGTAACAGGTGGGGTACTTAGCTCACTTGGAAAAGGAATTACAGCTGCTAGTATAGGAACACTACTTAAACATTCAGGATTAAGAGTAGGTGTGCTTAAACTAGACCCATATATAAACGTTGACCCAGGAACAATGTCTCCTTTGGAGCATGGTGAAGTTTTTGTAACCAAGGATGGTGCAGAGACAGATTTAGATTTAGGACACTATGAACGCTTTTTAAATACCGCTTTAACCCAAGATAATAACTTTACTACAGGATTGATATATAAAACTGTTATTGAAAATGAGAGAAAAGGAAAATATTTGGGTAAAACAATACAGATTGTTCCTCATATTACCAATGAGATTAAAGAGCGTATTGTAAAAGCAGGAGAAAACAAAGATATCTTAATTGTTGAGCTTGGTGGAACAACAGGAGATATGGAGGGAATGCCATTTCTTGAAAGTATTCGACAGATGAAACATGAATTTGGTCTAACTAATGTTATGAATATTCATGTAACCCTACTTCCATATATCAGAACAGCTGGAGAGATTAAAACTAAACCTACTCAACACTCTGTACAGGAGTTAAGACGTATTGGTATTACACCTCAAATGCTTATTTTAAGAAGTGAAACACGTATACCAACAGAGATTAAAAATAAAATTTCTTATACTTGTGATGTTGAGAGAGAATCTGTTATAGAGGCTATAGATGCACCTACAATTTATGAAGTACCTCTAAATTTTATGGCACAAGATATCCTCAATCCAATTGCTAAACAGTTAGAATTAGGTGAACTTAAACCTCAAATGCAACTTTGGAATGAGTTAGTCTCTAAAATTATTGAACCAAAGAAAAAAGTAACTATCGCTTTTGTTGGAAAATATCTTGACTTAAAAGAGTCCTATAAATCTTTAACCGAAGCACTTATTCACACAGGTGCTAATCTTGATACCGAAGTAAAAATAGAGTGGGTAGATAGTGAAAAAGTCCAAAATAATGGAGCTAAGAAATATCTTATTGATTGTGATGGTATCTTAGTAGCAGGTGGTTTTGGTGAACGTGGTATAGAAGGAAAAATAGAGACTATTCAGTATGCTAGAGAGAATAAAATACCATTTTTGGGAATATGTTTAGGAATGCAACTTGCAATGATTGAGTTTGCTAGAAATGTTTTAGGTCTAAAAGATTCAACTTCTGTTGAACATGATGAGAATACAAAAGAGCCAATAATATTTTTAATTGATGAATTTATTGATGCTACAGGAGCAAAACAGTTACGTACAACTACCTCACCTCTTGGGGGGACTATGCGTTTAGGTGAATATGAGTGTAATACAAAAGAGGGTTCTTTTTTAAGAGAGGCTTATGGTGCATCCACTATATTTGAGAGACATAGACACAGATATGAAGCAAACCCTACATATCGAGAGGCATTAGAGCTTAATGGAATGGAGATTACAGGTGAATCAAACGGTTTAATTGAAGCTATTGAAATTCCTGCTCATCCTTGGTTCTTGGGTGTTCAATTTCATCCAGAGTTTACATCTCGTCTACAGACTCCAAATCCGTCTATATTGGCCTTTGTAAAAATAGCTTTAGAGAATAAAGCATAGAGTATAGAGTATATTTTATTGAGTAGAGTAATATGTCATATAAAAAAATAACTCCTTCTCAACTAAAAAAAAGGTTAAAATCAAGATTTGATAAAGATGGATTTTTATCTTTGTCAAATCTTCCACATCCTAATCTTTTTAAAGATATGGAAAAAGCAACACATCGTATAGTTCAAGCTATACACCGTGGAGAAAAGATAGTACTTATAGGTGATTATGATGTTGATGGTGTAGTCTCTACTACTCTTATGAAGCGTTTTTTTGATGAGATAGGAGTAGAGCTTAAGTGGATAATCCCTAACCGTTTTAAAGATGGTTATGGATTATCTGCCAATATTATTCCAAGAATAGTAGATTATGATTTGGCAATTACAGTTGATAATGGAATATCTGCTATTCAAGCATCAAAACTATGTCAAGAGCATAATATAGATTTAATCATAACAGACCATCATCTTCTTTCAAAAGAGATACCTTTTGCCTATGCAATAGTTGACCAGAAACAGGATGATTGTGAGTTTCCTTATGATGAAGTTTGTGGTGCACAGATAGCTTGGTATCTTATAGCTTCACTAAATAGAGCTTTAAATAGTCAAATAGATACTAAATCATATATAGGGTTGGTATCTATAGCTATTATAGCTGATATGATGCCTCTACAGCATATCAATAGAGCAATGGTATTATCAGGACTACAAATTTTAAATAGAAGCTCTATACCTGCTATAAAAGTATTTAAAGAGAAGCTAGATAAAGAGAATTTGACATCTGAGGATATCGGTTTTCAAATCGCACCTGTTTTAAATAGTGCTGGAAGAATGGATGATGCAAGTTGGTCTGTAGAGTTTCTTTTGAGTTCCAATATATATGATGCTAGAGTTCGTTTTGATAGATTAGTTGATTTTAATGACAATAGAAAAAGAGTTGAACAGAGTATTACAGAGGAGGCTCTATCAAAAGTAAATATTAACGATAACGTAATAGTAGTTAATGGTGATAATTGGCATGAGGGAGTTGTAGGAATAGTTGCAGCACGTGTAGGAAGAGCTTATGAAAAGCCTACCATAGTGCTTACCAAAAGTGAAAATGGAGAGCTAAAAGGTAGTGGTAGAAGCTTTCATGAGTGTAACCTATTTAAAATTACACAAGGGTGTAGAGATTTGTTAAATAGATTTGGTGGACATCACTCTGCTATTGGGTTGAGTCTACCTTTTGAAAATTTTGAACCATTTAGAGAGAAGTTACAAAAAAATTATTTGAGTGAAAATTATAGTAAAAATAGTATTGACCCTGATATTGTAGGTGAGATAAGTTTTTCACATATCAGTTTTGATTTAGTAAATATGATGAAACAGTATGAACCTTATGGTCAAGGAAATCCAAAACCTAAGTTTATTAGCCATAATGTTACTATTGAAGATGTTAATGATATGGGAAAAGAGAGAGAGCATCGTAGATTTACATTTTCACAAAATGGTATAACCCAACAGGGTGTATTATTTAAAACAAAAGAGATTTTTAGGCTAGGAGATAAGATATCAGTTATTTATAATATAAATGAGAATCATTTTAATAATCGTATCTCTTTGCAGTTAATGGTTGATAAAATATTATTATCTTCATAATTTATTATTATAACAATAAAAAATTTTGATTAAAATCTGTTTTTTCCTTTTAATTTTTAATTTTTTTTTGTATGATAGTGTTATAAATTGATTTGTGGAGGAGAGGTTATGGATAATGAGATTATTAAAGAGGGTATGAAAATTATTGATGCACACTTTAAAAGTGAAGGTATCTCTCGTAGAGATGCATTAAAAATTTTTGGTGTTGGTGGGACAGCATCACTAATGACATCAATAACTACAACAGAAATTAGGGCTAGTGTTGCAAAAGGGAAAATATTAATTATTGGTGGTGGGTTATCGGGTATGGCTACTGCTTCAAGGCTTAATAGCAGTTTAGATGATTCCGATATTACTATTATAGAGCCACTTGATATCTCCTCCTCATATCAACCAGGTCAGACACTTGTAGCTGGAGGTATTTGGGATATAGATGATATTAAATACAATACAGCCGATTTTATTCCAGATGGTGTAACAATTATAAAAGATAGAGCAGTAGAGTTTAATCCAGATAATAATAGTGTAAAACTAGCTAGTGGAGATGTTATCAAGTATGACTTTATGGTCGTAGCTAGTGGTCTAAAGCTTGATTTCTCAAAAATTAAAGGGCTTGGAGTTGAAAAATCTATAAGCTCTCTTGGTGAGCATACTAATGTATCTAAAACAGTTGGTCAAAATGGTATAACCTCAATCTATTATCAGCAGGGTGCTAAAGATACATGGATAGAGATGCAAAAATTTATTAATGATGCAAAATCAGGTAAAGAGGTAAAAGCTCTATTTACAGAACCCAATACACCAATAAAATGTTCTGGAACTCCTAAAGAAATCATCTACTTAACTGATGCTAGACTTAGAGACGCAAATAGTAGAGAGAATGCAGAGCTTACATTTTATTCACATAGTGAAAAACTATTTGAGATTAAAGATTATCATAATGCAATCAATAGTCAATTTAAGGAGAGAGATTTTAAGTGGAACAATAATCATAATCTTATTGAAGTAGATGTTGATAAAAAAATTGCTATTTTTGATAAACATTCAAACGTAAAAGGTTCAGAGAATGAAAAAGTAGAAGTTCCATTTGATTTTCTCCATATTACACCACCTATGGTAGCCGTTGAAGAGATTGCAAACTCGCCTATTGGCTCTTCAAAAGGTTGGATTCCTGTAGATAAAGAGACACTTAGACATACAAAATATAAAAATATATTTGCTCTAGGGGATATAGCAGATGTCCCAATGGGGAAAACAGGTGGAAGTATTAGAAAACAGTATGTTGTTGTGGTTGAAAATCTTATTGCAACGATGGAGGGGAAAGAGATGACTGCAAAATATGATGGTTATACAGTTTGCCCCATAATTACAAGTATTGGTACAGTTATGTTAGCAGAGTTTAACTGGGCATCAAAAGAGCTAGGAGATGGAGTAAATGCTGTATCTTTCCCTCTTGACCCAACAAAAGAGAGATGGATTTGGTGGCTATTAAAAACATATCTACTAAAACCAATGACTCAATTTGGTATGCTCTCTGGAAGAGCATAATTTTTTAAATTAACCAAAAATATAAAGGTAAAAAATGAAAGATATAAAAATATGGCATAACCCAAAATGTTCAAAATCAAGAGCCTCATTTGCTTTACTTGATGAAAGAGATATTGATGTTGAGGTGATTAAGTATCTCGATACACCACCAACAGAAGATGAACTAAAAGCTCTACTTGTAATGCTAGGTATGCAACCAAGAGAGTTGATGCGTACAAAAGAGAGCATCTATAAAGAGCTAAATCTAAAAGATGAGGATGATAACTCTACACTCATCCAAGCTATGGTACAAAACCCAAAGCTTATAGAGAGACCCATTATCATTAAGGGTGACAAGGCTGTTATTGGTCGTCCTATTGAGAATGTATTAGATTTATTGGGGTAGCCTTAACCTAACTCTCTTTGTAACTCATCAAGAGGTAGCGATATTTTATCTTTAAATTGAGAAGAGTTAAAAGTTCGTTGTCTTTTGGCTAGTCTTGCTGTATTTATAATAATTTTTTCTCTCATTTCATCTTTGCTATAGATACCGTCAAAGAAATCAATAACCTCTCTTATACCTATCGCTTTCATACAGTTTGGGGCTTTTGTATATCTTTTTTCGAGATATGCAATCTCATCAATCAACCCATCTTCTATCATCTTTTGGGTTCTTTTTTTGATTCTCTCTCTTAAGATATCACGCTCAACAGATATCTCATAGATAGGAAGAGGCTCTATAATAGTAGGTTTTGGTGGATTGTTTCTAAAATACTCTGTAGCTGTTAATCCTGTCTCAAAATATAGATTTAACATCTTTTCAATCCTATATCTATCTGTAGTTTCAATCTTCTCCATATAGATTTTATCTTTTTTGTAGAGTAGATTATGAGCTTTTTTGATATCTTGTAGTAGCTCACCACTCTTTTTAAAACTCTCTTTGGATATCGTTGGCATGGGGCTTATCCCATCTATTAAACTCTTGAGATAGAAGCTAGTCCCACCTACAATAACAAGCCCTTTTTTCTCCTCCATAGAGACCTCTCTAGCGTTATGATATAGTTTGATAAAGGTTGTTACATCAAAATTTTCATAAGGGTAGATGCAATCTATCCCAAAATGTTTAACTCCATCTCTCTCTTCTATAGTAGGCTTTGCTGAGACAATATCTATCTCTTTATATATCGCTAAAGAGTCAAGAGATAGGATATTGGCACTATTTTTTTTTGCGTACTCAATGGCTAATGCAGTTTTTCCTGATGCAGTAGAACCAATAAGGGCTATTTGTTTAAATGAACTCATGTAAAATAATAACCAATAAAGATAAAATAAGAGTATCAGTTTTTTTAAGTATAATATTTTATGAAAAAATTCCTAATATATATATCACAATCGTATAGTATTCCAATTGGAAGACCTCTTCATGCAGAGATAGAAAAGAGAGGATTTACCGTTAGATGGTTTTGCGATGAGAATGAGACAAAAGCCCACCTATTGGAAAAGGAGATTCTGCTTAACTCTGTAGATGAAGTAATAGATTATCATCCAGATGTAGTTTTGGTAGCTACCAATGTTGTTCCTGATTTTTTTTCAGGTATAAAGGTACAGATTTTTCACGGTTTTTCTGTAGGTAAGAGAAGTGAATCAAAAGGGCATTTTAATATTAGGGGTCTATTTGACCTATATTGCACACAAGGTGAAAGTACCACAAAACCTTTTTTAGAGTTACAAAAAAAATATAAATATTTTGAAGTTGTTGAGACAGGTTGGAGCAAAGTTGACCCTCTTTTCCCCTTGGATGTAGAGCTGTTAGAAGAAAAAAAAGAGAAGCCTACTGTGATGATAAGCTCAACATTTACCACTCGCCTAAGTCTTGCAAAAAATCAAGAAGTTGTAGAGGAGATAGAGCGTTTATCAAAATTAGACAAGTATAATTTTATTAGCGTATTACATCCTAAAATGGAGAGAGATATAGTCGAAAAATTTAAAAAACTACAAAATAAAAACTTTCGATTTTATGATACTACTGACCTAATTCCTCTATTTAAACAAGCCGATATAATGCTTAGTGATACAACCTCTGCAATTACAGAATTTGTACTTCAACAAAAACCTGTAGTTACCATCAACAACAATCAACCAAAATCATACATGATAGATATCAACCAAGCAGACAAAATAGAAAATGCACTAGACCTTGCTCTATCTAAACCAAAAAATATTATGGATGAGTTGGATAAGTTCATAAACAAAACCCACCCTTACAAAGATGGAAAATCAAGTCAACGAGTAATTGAAGCCTGTTTAGATTTTTTGGAAAACGGTAAAATAAAAAGAAAACCATTAAACCTTATTCGTAAATTTAAAATTCGGAAAAAACTAGGGTATTTTAAAATTGGGTTGATGTAAATTGATATCTACACATAATCGACATTTTTTTTTTATATAATATTTAAAATAAATAACAAAGGAGCTAAAGATGCAAAAAATGTTTTTATTTTTTCTATTAATTTTAGGGCTTACTGGATGTGGTAGTGATACACAAAAAGAGGAAACTTCAATAGTAAAAAATATTTTGAGCACAGAGGTTCGTTATGATTGGAATGAACAGAAGTATCTTCTTCATAGTAAATATTTTGAACGATTAGAAAACCAAGTTGAGTTAGACCAGTTTATCTCAGAAATTGATAATAATTTTTCTAGGATAGAGGTTGATTTTGAAAAATATAATGTTTTGGTCTATTGTACTAGATATAATGCCAATAGTCAGACAGATGAATATCGAGAAGAGATAATTTTAGAGAGTAATGATACGGTGAAAATAGAGCAGATTTTCACAGGACATAAAAGAGATGAAGGGGATTATTATACTAAAGCCTTACAGCTTCGTCTCTATCAAATTGATAAAAGTATAAACTCTGTAGAGATGATTCATGAAGATGAAGTCTCTCAAATATCTATGGATAATCCATCTAAACTATTACAAAATAAAGTAATTAACTTTTTTGTTTATTCACAGCATTTTGGTAAGACAGGAGCTAAGGTATTGGATAATAACGAGAGTTATCAACTCTTTTTAGAGGAGCAAAATCTGACAGAAAAACTTACAACAGATATTGATTTTGAGAAGTATCAAGTACTTTGTAGAGTAAGAAGTAGTGAGGTTTGCCAAATATATAGTATAGAAGAGCAAATCATAGTTAATCCTCCCTCAAAAGCTAAAATAGTTGATAGTTATATTTACTCAAAAGATATGATTCATAGAGGAGCTCCTCCTGCCCCTATACTTGATTTTCTCTTTTATATGGTAGATAGAGATATTAATTTGATTGAATATTACGAAGGAGGAGAATTGATAAGTGTTGACATGGAGTAATGACGTAGTCTCATTAAATAGAAGATAAAAGTTGAAAATTTATAATATTGTTTGCTTCAATAACTCAACTGTTAGTTCATCTTCTATCCCACCAAAATATCTATCTAAAATATTCTGAAATATTGAATTATTTGAAATAGTATTAAAGAGTGTCATAGATGATTTCAACTTTATATCATCGGGATAACCTAATATTTGAGAAATCATTTTATCCTCTATGCTCAACAGTAGCTCACAACACTCAATCAATCGTGCCGACAAAATAGGATGAGCTAAATAAGCTTTTGCTTCTCCTAAACTTTTTATTGAATAGTGTTTTGCTCTATTACTATATCCCAGTCCATCAAACTGTGGAAAGATATACCACATCCAATGTGACTGTTTATGTCCATCTTGTAACTCTAAAATAACCATCTCATAGATGGGTTCTTGGGCTTGGATGAAATGGGTTAAATTGTATTCCATAATTTTTCCTTTTTTTAAACATATCAAGGTATTTATTGGGATTTTAACATAAATAAACTATTGAATAAGATTAAAACATCTCGACCAAAGAAAGGGAAGTTAAAATTAGGTCGAGATAAAAGGAGGGTATCTGTAAAGTTAGTTATTTAGCACCAATGTCCATACCAACTGTTGAGTCTTTTACAACACTTTTATTTACAATATTAAGATTAGTATTTTTGTTAGCACTTACTCTACTACCTTTTGCTCTAATCTTCATACCTATTGTCGAACCTTTTACAACACTTTTATTTACAATATTAAGATTAG
>Ga0256828_1002010_pt1 | contig 12394 bp, 12 predicted proteins | sample CV88metaG_FD_185993 | JGI IMG/M metagenome (GOLD analysis project Ga0256828, IMG submission 185993) | Hydrothermal vent microbial communities from East Pacific Rise, Pacific Ocean - CV88 | ecosystem: Environmental > Aquatic > Marine > Hydrothermal vents | place: Pacific Ocean: East Pacific Rise... | reverse complement strand
ACAGAACATCTATTTAGGTGACAAATACGAAGGATTTTACAACCTATAACTGTCAATGCACCTGTACCAAATGCGTAAGATTCAGCTCCAAAGATAGCTGCTTTGATAACATCAAGACCAGTTTTTAATCCACCATCAGTTTCAAGTTCTACTTGACCTCTAAGATTGTTTGCTTTTAGAGCGTTGTGTGCTTCGATAAGTCCAAGCTCCCAAGGGTTACCTGCAAACTTGATAGATCCAATTGGTGCTGCACCTGTTCCTCCATCTGCTCCTGAGATGATAATCTTATCTGCATATGCTTTAGCTACACCAGCAGCGATAGTACCAACACCAGCTGTTGATACAAGCTTCACTGCTATTCTAGCTTTTGGATTGATCTGCTTAAGATCAAAGATAAGCTGTGCTAGATCCTCGATAGAGTAGATATCGTGGTGTGGTGGAGGTGATATGAGTGTTACACCTGGTGTTGTGTGTCTGAGTCTAGCGATAAGTGGAGATACTTTATGCCCTGGTAACTGTCCACCCTCACCTGGTTTTGCACCTTGAGCTACTTTGATCTGCAACTCTTCAGCTGATACTAGATACTCAGGTGTTACACCAAATCTTCCAGATGCTATCTGCTTAATCTTTGAGTTTTTGATAGTACCAAATCTAGCTTCATCTTCTCCACCCTCACCTGAGTTTGACTTACCACCTATAGTATTCATAGCTTCAGCCAAACACTCGTGAGCCTCTGGAGAGATAGAACCCAAACTCATAGCAGCAGTTGAAAATCTCTTAAAGATTTCACTCAATGGTTCAACTTCATCGATACTGATAGGCTCTCTGTCTGATTTAAGCTCAAAGAAGTCACGGATAAATTTCTTGTCTCTGTTATCCACTAGATTTTTCAAAGTATCAAAATCCTCTTTTTTACCACTCATAGATAGTTTGTGTATCGCATGAACAGTAGCTGGAGAGAAGTCGTGGAACTCGCCTTTGCTGATGTATTTGTAGTATCCACCGATATTGAGTGGGAAGATACGGTTAGCTGTCTCTTTCGCATAAGCATCTTTGTGAGCTTTTAATATTCTTTTTTCTATATCTTCGTAAGTAAGCCCTGCAAGAAGTGCATTTGCTCCTGCGAAACACTCATCTGTGATCTCTTTGCTAAGACCGATAACATCAAACAATTTAGAGTTTCTATAGCTTGATATTGTAGCAATACCCATCTTTGACATAATCTTAAGAAGTCCAGCGTTGATAGATTTTCTTACTTTTTTAAGTACTGGTGCCAAGTCGGCATTAGTATCATCTCTTCTAGCTATCATAGCTACTGTTTGGTATAGCATATGTGGATAGATAGCTGATACACCAAATCCTATCATACAAGCTGCCATATGCGAATCATATACCTCTCCAGTTGCTGCGATGATACTAGCAAGATGTCTAACTTCGCTGTCAAGTAAAGCTTGATTTAACCTACCTACTACCATCAACATAGGCATAGTAACATTATTTGTATCTATGTTTCTGTCATCCAATATAACGATTCGGATACCATTGTTTTTTACATCATCTATAATCTCTTCAACCAAAGAATTTAGAGAAGTTTTCAAATCAGATGTAAATGTAGTAGAGTATGTTTTAGATGAGTAAGCACTATCAAACTTAGGATCTTTTGGATTTCCAAACTCTTTTAAAAGCTCTAATTTTTCAAGTGACAATATAGGTGATACACTTTTGAGTCTTTTTGCATGATTTTCATCATCACTAAGAAGGTTTCTAATCTCTCCAAAACCTGTATTTAAACTCATAACAACTTTTTCACGGATAGGGTCTATCGGTGGGTTTGTAACTTGAGCAAATTTTTGTTTGAAAAAGTCACTAAAGTTTCTTTGGTGTTTCGAAAATGCTGCTAGTGGAGTATCATCACCCATAGATGCAGTAGCTTCTTTTCCTTCTTTAACCATAGGTTCAAACACTTGTTCTATAACTTCTAATGTAATATTAAAGTATCTCTGTCTAGCTTCAAGCTCTTCTCTTTGAGGTAAATCTATATTTGAGAATGGATTGTCGATATATTCTTGTAGATATACCATATTTTCATTGAGCCATTCATCGTGTGGGTTGATAGTTTTTAGATACTCGTTTATATCTTCATTTTTAAGTACTTTTCCATACTTAAGATCCACACCCATCATCTCACCACTTTGGAGTCTTCCTCTCTCAAGGATTTCATCTTCTGGAGTTTCAAGTACACCATACTCTGAAGAGATAAGAAGTCTGTTATCTTTTGTAATGATGTATTTTGATGGTCTAAGACCATTTCTATCCAATGCACATCCGATATATCTACCATCAGTCATACTTACAGCCGCTGGTCCATCCCATGGTTCAAAACATGTACTTGCATACTCATAAAATGCTCTAAGTTTTGCATCCATATGTGGAGCATTTTGCCAAGGAGCTGGTACTACTGAACGAGCTGCTTTGAAGAAATCTAAACCATTGATACGCAAAAATTCCAAGAAGTTGTCCAAACTAGCAGAGTCTGACATCTGTGACTGGATGATAGGAGTCAGTCTAGCTAACTCTTCATCTGAGAAAACTTCACTCTTTAGTGCTTTTGTTTTTGCAGCTACATTGAAACGGTTGGCTGTAACTGAGTTGATCTCACCATTGTGAGCTATCATTCTAAACGGTTGAGCTAGTCTCCACTCAGGAAGTGTATTTGTAGAGAATCTTTGGTGGAAAAGACAGAAAGAGATCTCAAAATCATCATCAGCCAAATCTACATAAAACTGCTTGATATGTGTTGGCATAACAAGCCCTTTATAAGATATAACGCTTGTTGAAAAAGATGGTATATAAAAGTCTCTATCATCACATATCTTAGCCTCTATCTCTTTGCGAGAGAGATAAACCAAAGCATCAAATCTTTTAGCACCTATGATAGCATTTGGTGCTACAAATACTTGCTTGATAGAAGGAAGGGATTCAAGTGCTTGTTCCCCTAGTGCATCAGTGTTTACTGGGACTTCTCTCTCATAGATAATTTTTAAATCATTATTTTGGCAGATATCTTTGATAGTATCAAAATCTGATGGATTTTTAGAAAACACCATAGCTACAGCATACTGCTCTGGCAGGGTAATACCCTCAGCATGTGCCTCCTTTGCAAAAAACTTCTTAGGGATAGATAGTAAAAGTCCTGAACCATCTCCTGTTTTTCCATCAGCTGCTACTGCACCTCTGTGCATCATTCTTGATAATGAAATAATAGCATCTTCTAAATTTTTATGTGATGGAGTATTGTCGATAGATGCGAGTAATCCAAACCCACAGTTATCTTTAAACGAGGTAAATAAATCTCTCATAAGCCAACCTTTATGTAAATTTTGCTAGAGCATATACAAATGCCCTATAATTGGCTCTGATTATACCTAAAAAGTAGTTAAAGTATGATTATTGGGGTGGTGTTTTTAGATGAAGATCCTTGATCTCTTTTCTTACTTTATACATAAAGTTACTTCCTGGGTCATGTTTGATAGTTCTGTAGTTTTTATCTTTTTCAAGCCACAATGTGGTCTTTTCCATTTGTCTGTATTCGTGATGACCAATGAGATACTCAATCGTAGGGTATTTTGTTTTTAGATATCTAACTAGTTTGATATTTGACTCTAATTGGGCTTTTGTTAAGTCATCCTTTTTATTGTGGTAACCACCTACATTTTCTATACCTATACTATAATAGTTCAAGCCTATTACATGTCTTGCCATATAAGTCTCTGGCATAAGTCTATATATCTTACCATCTCTATCGACTAAAAAGTGGGCAGATACATTTAGTGCTGATGCTTTTGAGATATCTTTCCTATCACTTAGTAAATTTTGTGGTTTTAGTCGATTAAATGATTTATCAAAATCCATCTGTGCAGTCCAATGTAGTACTATTATTTTTGGTACTATATGTATGTCTTTAGATTTTATACCATAATGTTTTGATATATAATTTTTAGTCATATCAATTCGTTTTTGGTGAAATTCTATAGGTTTATCTATGATTGTAATAGTTTTGTGATTTGTTAGCTTATATTTGTGTATATTTTGATTGGCATATATCAAAGTTGTACATGCCAAAGAAATAATAGATAGTGTTTTAAACATTTTTAACCTTATTGGGATTTAAATTTACATTCACTTAATGTGATAGTTTTACCCTTTTCTATCTCTTCTAAGATATAATAGAGTGTTGATTTTGGGTCAGTTTCTGGCATCTCTTCTTCTATAATTTTCAATGCCTCTTCTTTAGAGGTTTTGACCCACCTTTTTTCGTTGATAAACTGCGTGAAGATATCCATCTATATTAAGCCCATTTCAGCAAATATAGGCTCTAGTTCAAGCCACCAGTTTTCAAATCTTACAGCTATATCATTGATAGATTTTTCTTCTTTTTGCCACTCTTTTAGTTTTTCTATAATCATAGGTTTTTGAGACTCGTCTATATGTTCTGTGTGGGTGATTTTTTCTATAACTTTTTCTAGTTTTTCTAACATTTATTATACTCCATTTAAATTAATTTTGATTATTTTAGTTTGTTTTATTGATATTGTCAAGTTATATGCTATAATTTTTATATGAAAAAACTATTTATTATTTATTTTATTTTGTTTTCTATCGTTTATAGTGACTACTCTTTACATATTTCAAAAAGAGCGATTAGCAAGATAGACCATTTACCAAAAGGTAAAGTTGCAGATATGTGGCGTATCCCTCAAAATCCTGCCTATTATGCTAAACAGATAGTTCCATTTACTAAAACAGAAGTAGAAAGAAACTTTAAAAGATTTAAAAAACTATACTTTATGCCTTGGAATTTGTACTCTATTGATATTCCATCAGAAGATTTTGGATGGGAAATAAGATTTGTTACCAAAAAAAAGATATATAAAGAAAATGGTAAAGTTATACCATCATTTGCTTATAACAGATGGATAGCAAATGAACAGATGCATAAGAGAGATACTGTGGGGGTCTATGGTATTACTATAAGACATACTAATGTTAAGGCTTTCCCCACATCTCAAAGTTTTTATCTCAATCCCAAAAAAGTAGGTGAAGGTTTCCCTTTTGATTATAACCAAAATTCAGCTTTGCATATCAATGTGCCACTTTATATTTCTCACTATTCCAAAGACCATAGATGGGCATTTGTTAGAGCATCATACTCTTTTGGATGGGTTAAAGTACAAGATATAGCCATAGTAGATAAGAAGTTCATAAGAAATTTTCAAATCGGCTTATATGCTATGAGTATAAAAGATAATCTAAGACTTTATAATGAAAAGAAAAGAGCTGTCAGTTTAATTAAATTAGGAGCATTATTCCCTTACAATAGTATAACAGATAGTTACCTTGTAGCAATCAAAGGATATATGGGAAAAGCCAAAATTAAAAAGATAAAATTAAAAAGTCGTAATCTATTGGCTATGGTACCTATGCCATTTACTTCTCATAATGTAGCAAAGATAGCTAAAGAGTTTTATAATGAACCTTATGGATGGGGAGGAGGTTATGCGTGTAGGGACTGTTCTGCTACTACTCGTGATTTTATGGGGGTGTTTGGTATATTTTTACATCGTAACTCATCTAAACAAGCAAAAGATGGTACTCAGATATATATCAAAGGTTTATCAAAAAACAAAAAGAAAAAAACTATCATAAAAAATGCAAAACCATTTAGATCACTGCTTTATGTTCCTGGTCATATAGTACTTTATATGGGTAGATATAAAAATGAACCAGTAGTTATGCATACTTATTGGGGTATCAGAAAAAAAGATGGTTCTAAGCTCATAACAGCAAGAACTATCATAACAACAACAGAACCAGGTCGTGAGAGAAAAGATGTCAGAGAAAAAAGTAAACTGATCAATACACTAAAATATATAGTCAACTTTTAAAAAATTTGGGTACTATACGATTATGAAAAGAGATACAAATATAAAAACATTTACAACAAACATTATAGCCGGTAAGTATAAAGGTAAAAAGATTGAGATTCCAGATATCTCTACAACTAGAAGTTCAAAGTCTATATTGAAAGAGTCATTTTTCAATACAGTTCAATTTGAGATTATGGATAAAAACTTTGTAGAGGTATTTGCAGGTAGTGGTTCTATAGGTCTTGAAGCACTTAGTCGTGGAGCAAATAAGTGTTATTTTATGGAACAAAATAAAACAGCATTTAAATTTTTGGAAGCCAATATAAAAGTGATAGATCCAGATAATGCACAAGCTATATATGGTGATAGTTTCGAAAATTTTAAAAATGTATATAGTGTTTTGAAAAAACAAGGTATAAAAACATATTTTTATTTTGATCCACCATTTGCTATAAGAGAAGGTATGGATGATATATATGATAAGACTTTAGCTCTTATTGAGATGATAGAACCAGATATATGTCAAATGGTTGCTGTAGAACATATGACAGGATTAGAACTTCCTGAGAATATAGGTGCTTTAGAAAAAGTAAAAAGTAAAAAATTTGGTAAAAGTTCTATGACATACTATCTTCCTAAAGAAGATTAATATGTCATATATACTTTAACTATTTATCTAGCTGGATATCAATAGAGAGAGCCTCAAGCTCTCCATCTACCTCTTTTTTGATAGCTACCTCTTTGACACCTATGTATTTTTTGACTACCTCTATAATCTCTGCTTTTAACTCATCCATAAATGGATACTCTGAGTTACTAGCACGATCTGTCATGATAGCAACAGTAAGTCTGTCTTTTGCAATATTTGCACTTTGTTTTTTACCAAACCATCCAAACATTATTTAAATATCCCCGCTAGTTTTTTGAATACACCTGATGCTTGTGTTACCTCTACATCAACAAAAGGTACATCTTTACCACAAAGTCTATTTGCTACTCTAATATATGCAGCACCTGCTTCTGACTTTTTATCAAGCACTACAGGTCTTCCCTGATTTGATGCATCTATAATACTTTTGTCTTCAGGTATTTTCCCTATAAGCTTGATATTTAGTATATCTAATATATCATCACTTTTAAGCATTTCACCACTTTGTACCATAGCAGGATTGATACGGTTGATTATAAGATACTTTTGTACATCATGACCTTCTTTGACTCTTTGTGATTTTGCATCTAGAATTCCTATAGCTCTATCAGCATCACGGATAGATGAAACCTCAGGATTTACCACTATGATAGCTTCATCAGCAAACTCTATAGTATGTTCAAATCCACTCTCAATTCCTGCTGGAGCATCTAAGATTACAAAATCATAACTTGCTTTTAAATCTTTGACAAGTTTTTCTACTTTTTGAGAAGTTAGTACACTTTTATCTTTTGTTTGAGATGCTGCTAGAAAATGTAGATTTTCATTTACTTTACTTTTGATTATAGCTTGAGGTATGGTACAATCACCATCCATTACTTGTACCATATCATATACAACACGATTTTCAAGTCCTATAATCATATCAAGGTTTCTTTGTCCGATATCGAAATCAACGATAGCACATTTTTTACTATTCATGGCTATACCAAGACCCAAGTTTGCTGTAGTTGTAGTTTTACCTACGCCACCTTTACCACTGATTACTGCTATTACTGTACCCAATTTATCTCCTTTTTAATTACTGGTGTTATATATATTTTGTTATCTTTTAACTCAATTCTGTTTAATTTATCCTGAAGTAAAGAGTTATCTACCTCTACTCCATTGAAAATTATATTTGCTTTTGGTGAAACAGTAAGCATCATAAAGCTACCGTTACATCTTACAGCACCTTCAACAACTTGAGTTATAATCAAGTTTCCTGTAGTTTTGATCGTCGCTCCACTATTGACTCTATTGAGAAGTAACAAATCACCATCGATATCTATCTCTTTTCCACTTCTTAGCATATCATCCAATACAACAAGTTCACGATTTGATTTTTTTTCTAATTCGTTGATGATATTTTGAGCTTCTTGAAGTTTTATTCTACAATCAATAGCTTGAGATTTTAGTTTTTCTTCCAAAATTTCTAACTCTTTTTTATCAACTTTGTTTTCTTGATGGTTTATATCTATAGATTTTACATTCTTACCGTTTGGCAATGTAATATTGTTGATATATTTTAATCCCATCTCATCAAGATAATATTTTATCCTATCACTTATGTCACCATTGATAGATATAAGATGGTTTTTAAACAACAATCCATGTGTGTCAAAAAACTCTATAAACTCATTTTCATTATCTAGTTCAACTTCTAAAACTTTTAGAGAAAATTGCCTTTGTTTCAAAGATACTCCATTTTATTTTTAGATAATTTTATCTTGATTTTTGTAATGATTTGATTAAAGAAGACTGAAGTTACCTTTATTTTAGAGGAAATCAGTAAGAAAACTTATATCCTCTTCTTCTAACTGTATGAATAACTTGAAAACCTAGTATGCTTTTGAGTCTTTTTCTTATCTGATTTATAGCTACTTCTACAGTATTATCGCTTACATATTCAGGCTCTTCCCAAAGGGCATTGATAATCTCATCTTTACTAAATACTCTTTGTTTTCTAAGAGCTAGATATGCTAAGATATCAAAAGTCTTACCATTTAGTGATACAATTTTTTGGTCATATTCTATCTTTTTGTTAGCTATATCAATAACTAATTTATCGATATTTACCTGTGTTCCAAACAGATGTCTCATATTTGAAAGTACCCTGACAGCTATCAAGTCAGCTTGGTCGCAGTGATGATATATCACATCATCAACACCAAGTGCGAAGAAGTCAGATTGTTGTTTTGCATTATCTGTTAGTATTATTATTTTGGTTTCACTTTTTTTGCGCTTTACTTCATTGACATATCTCTCAAGTGAAAACTTTACACCTTCATCTACTATAATCACAAGTTCATAATGTCTAAAGTCTGTAAAATTGGTAGCATCATAAAGATCTTTTGCATTATCTACAATGCATATAAAGTATTTGTCTAGCTCTTTTTCAAGCTCTTTTATAAAATCATCACTAAAGCCAACTGTTAGTATTCTCATATATACTATCCCGATTTAAAATATAGAAAACTTAAAGTTTTTTATATATTATTTATTTGATGGCGTATTTATATCAAAATAATGCTTATTTAAAAATAAAACTAACTTTAAGTTTTTATTTGTCTAATCGCTTTTATATATACTCGTTTTGGTGCAGGATACCCCTCTACTGTTTTAGTTTCATCATTTGGGTCTATAAAATCTTCCAAACTTTGAGTATTGACCCATTTTGTTTTTCTTTGTTCAGTTGTATCTGTTTTTTTGATATCAAGTACTTCTACTTTATCAAATCCTGCTCTATAACACCAGTTTTTTAGTGCATTTACTGTAGGGATGAAGTATATATTTGGTATCTTTGAGTATCTATCTTTTGGTGTTAGACATATCTCATCTTCACCATCTATCATAAATGTATCTAGTATAAGCTCTCCACCTTTGTTCAATCCTTTATATAGAGATTTTAGCATAGCTACAGGATCACTTCTATGATATAAAACTCCTAGACAAAATAGTATATCAAACTTATGTTCATAAAATTCTACATGCTCTACACCCAAAAGTTCATAAACTATACCAGAATTGATAAACTTGTCTATAAACATAAATTGTGAGTAGTATATCGCTGAGGGGTCAAAACCTATAAGTTTTTTAGGCTTTTGTTCCATCATACGAAACAGATAGTAGCCATTGTTACAACCTATATCACCTACTATTTTGTCTGTTAGGTTAAAGTGTGGTTCTAAAAGATTATACTTCATATAGCTTTTCCACTCAGCATCTATAAAAAGTTTATTGATACCAAATGGTCCTTTACGCCATGGAAGCATTAGCATAGCACACTCTTGAATCTGTTTTAACTCATCGGATGTTAGATTTGGTATATCTATCTGTATAGTATTGCCTATAGAGACTTTGATATCTTTAAAATCAGGTATAGCTTTGATAGCTTCTTGGTAAGGTTTAATATTTTTCCAAGAGAGCCATTTGACTCTCTCTTTTCTTAGTAGTTCTAAATCCATTATTGTTTTATATACGCTTTTTTGATGACTTGTTTAAATAGTGGTCTATCCCCTGCACCTGTTGAAACATTTTCTATCTTTTTGACTACATCTTGTCCTGCTATAACTCTACCAAATATAGTATATCCACCATTGAGCCATGGAGTAGGTTTAACAGTTATAAAAAATTGGCTACCATTTGTATTTGGTCCATGATTTGCCATAGCTAAAAGATAAGGTTTATCAAAAATTAGATTTGGTGCATACTCATTTTTAAACTCTTTATGCCAGATAGATTCACCACCTCTTCCTGTACCTGTAGGATCACCTCCTTGTATCATAAATCCTTTTATAACTCTATGAAATATAATACCATCATAATACCCCTCTTTTACATGAGTAACAAAGTTTTCTACAGCCAATGGTGCTGCTTTTGGAAAAAGTTTAAGTTCTATCTTTCCTACATTTGTTTCAAGTACCACTATAGGTGCTTTTTGTTCACTAGCGTTTACAATACCAAAAGCCAATACAATGGCAAAAATGATTTTCAATATATTTTTCATAAATTTCACTCCTTGTTATTTTGCATAATTTACAGCTCGTATCTCTCTGATGACATTTACTTTTATCTCACCTGGATACTGTACTTTTTGTTCTATCTCTGTTGCTATCTCTTTGCTTAGAAGTACAGCTTTGTTATCATCACACTGTTGAGAATTGACTATGACTCTTATCTCTCTTCCTGCATTGATAGCATAAGCCTTTAATACACTATCTTTAGATAAGGCTATCTCCTCTATCTCCTTGACCCTTTTTGTAAAGCTCTCTAGTACCTCTCGCCTAGCACCTGGTCTAGCAGCGCTCAAAGCATCTGCTGCACAAACAGCAGCACTCTCTACACTATTTGGTTCTTTATAGCCATGGTGAGCATATATGGCATTGATGATAGTAGGGTGTTCATTGTATCTTTGACAAAGTTCAACTCCTATCTCTACATGATTACCTCCCATCTCTTGAGTTAGAGCTTTACCTATATCATGAAGTAGTCCAGCTCTTAGTGCTAGTTTCTCATCGCCTCCCATCTCAGCAGCCATTACACGAGCTAGTTTGGCAACCTCAAGGGTATGAGCAAGTGCATTTTGACCATAACTAGCACGATATTTGAGTCTTCCTATAAGTTTAACAAGCTCTTCATGCATAGGGAAAAGTCCCATATCTATAAGTATGTTTTCCCCCTCTTCATAAATTTTTTGTTCAAACTCTGCTTCTACTTTTGCATGAACTTCTTCTATACGACCAGGATGTATCCTACCATCTTCTACAAGTAGTTCTATAACTCTTGTTGCTATAGCTCGGCGATATAGGTTAAATGAACTCACTAGTATCACACCTGGTGTTTCATCTATCACTATATCTACACCTAGTAACATTTCAAGAGCTTTGATATTTCTTCCTTCTTTACCTATGATACGACCTTTATGCTCATCACTTGGTAGATTTATAAGATTTATAAGTCTCTCTCCTGCAAACTCTCCAGCATATCTGGTTGTCGCTTGAGCTAGTATATAGTTTGCTTTTTTTTCACCCTCTTCCTTAGCTTGTTGTTCATATTTTCTAACTATAGAAGCTATATCGGCACGAGATTTCTCTTCTACTTTAGATAGTATATACTCTTTTGCTTCTTCTTGTGTCATAGATGCTATATTTTGCATTTTAGTTAGTATTTCATCTATCGCTTTTTCTTTTTTTTGTTCCAGTTTTTCAAGTAAAGATTCTTTTTCTTTTAGATTTGCTTCATATCTTTCAAGAGATATTTTTTGTGACTCTATCTCTTTGTTTTTAATGATAATCTCTCTACTTTTATCATCTAGTTTTGATAGTTTTTGTTGAAATTTTGATTCTAGTTCTATCTCTTGTTGTTTGATTTTTACTTTTGCTTCTTGAAGCAATAACTCAGCTTCACTCTCTATAGCTTTGGCTTTTGCCTTGGCTTCTAGTTCAAAGTGTAAAAACTCATTTCTACCTCTGCTTTTAAGCCAAAGATAACAAGCCCCAGCCCCTACAACACCACCTGCAACAACAGATGACCCTACTAATGCTAGTACCATGTCCTATCCTTTTCATAAATGAATGAAAAAGATTAAAAATTCACTCCCTTACTTGTGACAACTATATCTGCTTTGACATCATAATAATCTGTTACGACATCTTTACTCATACATAATTCTCTTGCCACAAATATAACTTTTTTTATATTTTTAATCTCTTTTTCAAAAAACCTATCATACATACCTTTGCCAAATCCTACCCTTCTAAAACTTATATCCATCCCT
>Ga0256828_1002009_pt1 | contig 12396 bp, 12 predicted proteins | sample CV88metaG_FD_185993 | JGI IMG/M metagenome (GOLD analysis project Ga0256828, IMG submission 185993) | Hydrothermal vent microbial communities from East Pacific Rise, Pacific Ocean - CV88 | ecosystem: Environmental > Aquatic > Marine > Hydrothermal vents | place: Pacific Ocean: East Pacific Rise... | reverse complement strand
TGTAGCACTTGTACAAAATGCCGATGTGGTACTCACAAGTACACTTAGACGTGCGATGGATTCGGCTACTGTGTTGGGTGCAGATGTGTATGAACAAAACAGACTTTTTAATGAGGCAGCGATCCCTGAAGTAAACATTCCTTTTTTAAAGCTCAAGCCCAAGAGTTGGCTTGTTATACTCAGGCTTATGCTACTCTTGGGACTAGGTAAAAAAGATGTTTCTCTTAAAGCTTCAAAAGCACAAGCGAAAGATGCAGCTAAAAGGTTACTTGAACTCTCAGAAAAATATGACCATGTTGTACTTGTAGGGCATGGTGGAATGAACTGGCTCATACGTCAAACACTTGTGAAAGAAGGGTGGCAGTTAGAGGGTAAAGGGTCTCATGGGAATTGGGGTGTGACTGTTTTGACTACTGCAAACCCAACTCATTCATACAAGTAACACAGTAAAGAGACTCAGGTATAAGTTTAAGTCTTTCTAGTGCTATTTCCTCTTCACACTCTTTACAAAAACCATACTCTGGTGTGTCTATCTTGAGGTATGCGTGTCTAAGTCGGTTTAAGCGTTTGGTAGCTTCTGCATAACGTTGTATATGGATGCTTTGTTCCTGCTTGAAAGAGATATGTGCTACCTTATCTGATGTACCTTCTCCCTTGTTGGGATAGACAGCAGCTTTCATCACTTCAATCTCTGCATTCAAAGTTTGTATCTGTTCATCTATAATTTCTTTAAACTCTTTTTTTTGTGTTATTGTCATCGGTTTTCTCATATTAAAATGTGAGATATTGTATCTTTTTTTTAATAATGAATTACTCTATTGATTCTATTGAACTTTAAATATCTACATTTTTTTCTTAGTTCTGGAAGTAGCTACAGCCACCAAAGGATCATCAGGCCAATAGTGCTTTTTATACTTCCCACGTAACTCCTTTTTAACTTCATCATAGGTGTTTTCCCAGAAGCTTGCTAGATCTTGGGTCATTTGCATGGGGCGTGAGGCTGGGGAGAGTAGGTGTAGCATGAGTTTTACTTTGCCACCCATAATGGTGGGGGTCTCTGTGGTACCGAACATCTCTTGGAGGCGTACTGCTAAGATGGGTTGTTCTGGGTTACTGTAGTCTATGGCTATGTTTGAGCCACTTGCAACTTTTAGTTTGGCAGGAGCTAATGTGTCTAGCTTCTGTGTCTGCTCGTAGCTGAGCTGTCCCAGTAGTATGTTGTGTAGGTCTAGGTTTTGTACAGCTTTTAGGGTACTGATGTTTGTGAGGTAGGGTGCTAACCACTCTTCTAAGTTTTCTTCTAAATACTCATCTGAAAAGTCAGAAAAATTCTCATCATGGTAGTGCAAAAAGTTCACACGTTCCCTAAGTCTTGTAGCCTCTTTACTCCATTGTAATACCTCTAAGCCCATCGCTTCTAGTTCGTCTAAAAGGACTTCTGTTATTTCAGGATTATTTCTGCTTTTGAGTTGCATCTCTTTGAGGATGAGTTTGCCTAGTATCTCTATTTTACGTACCTCTACACGCTCTTGCTCTTCGTTCCATGTGACCCTCTCTACCGTGGTAGTCTCTAAATACTCTTCTATCTGGCTGAGGCTTATTGAAAGAGCTTTGTAGATGGTAGCGTTGGTACTCTTTGCATCTAAGTCGCTTATGATGAGGTAGGAGCTGTTGAAGAGGGTATCTTCACTGTGTAGGTGTGCTCCTTTACCGTTACTCAGTAGGTAGGTACTCCCCTTTGCATGACGTAGCTGTGCTACACGGTCTGGGTAGGCGAAAGCTAGTAGTACACCTAACAGTTCTGTGTTTAGCTCTTTGGATTGCGTTTTCTCTATACGTTTGGCATTGGCTAGGAGGTAGTTACACTGTTTGATGTTTACAAATCTACTATTTACATTTCTCTTCTGTGCCACATCATGGAGTATCTGCACACGTTCACGCAAATCTGCGTTGGCATAGCTGTTGGTCAGTATGTCCTTTTCTGTGATGAGCACTGCCAAAAGTGAAGCCTCATATGAGAGGTTTAGCACTTTGGCTTTTAGCATCATGTGTGCCAGACGAGGATGCAGACCGTAGCTACTCATAGCCTCTCCATGTGGGGTGATGTGTCCTTCTTTGTCTAAAGCTCCTAACTCTGTGAGTAGTGTTTTGGCATGGTGTACAGCGGTGATGGGTGGTGTATCTAGCCATGAGAGGGTACGGACATCATCACATCCCCAAAGGGCAAGTTCAAGGACAAGTTGACAGAGGTCTGCTGAGAGTATCTCAGGGGTGTCGTGTTTGAGGAGTATTTTGGATTTGTGCCAAAGGTGGTAGGCTTTACCTGCACTCAGTCGTCCTGCACGTCCTGCTCTTTGGGTAGCAGAGTCTTGGGAGATGAACTGAGACTCCAACTTGTTCATGCCAGAGAAAGGATTAAAGACAGAGACATTTTGAATCCCAGAGTCTATAACTATCTTGATGCCCTCTATGGTGAGAGAGGTTTGTGCAATATTGGTACTAAGCACCACTTTTCGCTTGCCTTTGGGAGGTGCTTTGATGGCTCTGTCTTGGGCTTCTTTACTTAGATTTCCGTAAAGTGTGGAAATGTAGACATCTTTGAGCTTGGCTTCTAAAAGGAGTTTTTCTACACCTTTTATTTGCCGTACACCTGCCAGAAAAACGAGTATGTTTCCCTCTTCTTGTTCTAGGCATTTGAGTATGAGCCTAGCAACATAAGGGGCAAGTTCTTTTGGACGTGGCTGAGGTGTGCTTTTATCTAGGTAGATACGTTCCACAGGAAAAGCACGTCCTTCACTCTGCACGATGGGAGCCTTATCCAAAAGCTCAGAGATGGCAGAGGTATTGAGGGTGGCAGACATGATGAGAATCTTTAAGTCCTCACGCAGTACAGTCTGAGACTCTAAAGCCAGAGCCAAAGAGAGGTCAGCATGGAGTGAGCGTTCATGAAACTCATCGAAGATAATGAGTGCCACATCTTCCAAGCTGGGGTCAGCTTGGAGCTTACGGGTGAGAATACCTTCTGTGACTATGAGTATCTGTGTCTTTTTACTCTGCACAGAGTCCATCTTTATCTGGTAACCTATACGCTCTCCCACCTTCTCACCCAAAAGTTCAGCCATACGGGCAGCTGAAGAACGTACAGCCAAACGACGAGGTTCCAGCATGAGTATCTTCTTGCCTTGTAACCAAGGCTCATCAAGGAGTGCTAAAGGCAGAGCTGTAGTCTTACCTGCACCCGGAGGTGCTTGGAGTACGAGACGGTTATGCTCTATGAGCTTCTCTTTGACTTCCGGGATGACGTGGGTGATGGGTAGGGTATTCATAGGGGAGATTATACTGAAAAATTTAGCTACAATGGTTTATGCAAAAACATCTAGAAAACTATTTGGAAGCCACAGAGATTATAGACTATAATGATGAAAGCATCCGAGCTCTAGCTAAAGAACTAGCTAAAGGTAGCAATGATGATACTGCTATAGCCAAGAACTGTTTTGAATGGGTACGTGATGAGATACACCATTCCGGTGACTATAAAGACAACATCACCACCTACAAAGCTTCAGATGTACTCAAATACGGTACAGGGTGGTGTTATGCCAAGTCACATTTGCTTGCTGCACTGCTGCGAGCCAACGGTATACCCACCGGATTTTGTTATCAGCGATTGAGTTGTTCGGAGTATAAACCGGACATCTATTGTCTGCATGGACTTAACTGGATTTATCTCAAAGAATATGGATGGTACAGGGTAGATGCACGAGGGAACAAAGAAGGGGTAGATGCGCAGTTCATACCTCCTCAGGAGAAGTTGGCTTTTGCATTGGGTAAGCATGAGTTTGATCTGAGTGAGAACTTGCATGAGCCGTTAGAAGTGGTAGTAGAAGCACTAAAAAAATATAAGAGTTACAATGAAATGATCTGTCATTTCCCGGATATTAAAGAGAAGTGATCATGATACAGTACAATATTGACAGTCAGGGAAAATTTGCAAAGCTTTTTAAAACCATTAGGAGAATACTCCTCTCCTACCCACAGATGAAAGAGTTAAAAAATGCCAAACAGACTTCCTATAAGGATGAGTATGGTGTTGTTGCTATGATACGCAGTAAAGATGATGTTTTTGTTGTGGCTTTCGGTAAAGGTACAAAACTTCAAGAAAAATATCCTATGTTGCAAGGTTCGGGGAAGATCGTCCGACATCTGTACTTTAAAAGTTTAGAGGATCTGGATGAAGCACTGCTTCGTGAGATGATAGAAGAGAGCTTTATTTTAGGGATGGAAGCGTATGAACTTAAGCAGTTGAAAGCCAGGTTGTAATGTAAGAAACAGATATCTTTTGTATATAAATATAAGAGGTTTTGATAAAGAAAAACGTTCATCAAGATACTGTTTTATGTTAAAATGCAGTATAAGAAGTAATAAAGGAGCGTATGATGTTCTTACACAAAGTGATGATGACTATCCTCGTAAGCGGGGTTGTCATAGCAGGTAACGTACACTCGAAAATATGGGATTTTGAAGATGTGAAAGCAGGAGAGATCCCTTCTTCATGGCAGGTAGATGCTACCCATCCAAAAAGACCGTTGGCGACCTGGGAAGTAAAAGAGGTAAATGATGCTCCTTCGGGTAAGAAGACACTGGTACTTAGCAAGATCAATCATGTATACGGCGGTACATTCAATCTATGTTATACCAAAAGCATACGTTTTCGTGATGGTGAGATCTCGTTAATGTTCAAGGCAAACAGCGGAGAGATCGATCAGGGTGGAGGTATCATGTGGCGTGTACAGAACAGTGACAATTATTATGTAGTACGATTCAACCCTTTGGAGGATAATTTTCGTTTCTATATTGTTCTGGATGGTATACGCATGCAGCTGGCTTCAGCCAATGTAAGATTGTCCAAAGGGTGGCACAGTATGAGGATCGTACAAAATGGAGAGCATTTTGAAGGATACCTTGATGGTAAGAAGTTTTTGGAACATACCGATAAGAAACTTGTCAAAAGCGGAGGAGTCGGTGTATGGACCAAAGCGGATGCAGTTACAAGCTTTGATGACTTCAGTGTGAAAGTCGAACAATGAGAACGCTGATATTACTTTTTACGGCTTTGATGATCACTGCCTGTTCTTCACAAAAAGAGCAACAGACCGTAACGGTCTATGTCTCTGAAGATCAGGTTTTTTCAGAACCGATCCTTAAAGATTTTGAAAAAGAGACAGGGATCAAAGTCAATGCTCTGTATGATACGGAAGAATCCAAAAGTACAGGAGTGATGAACCGCCTGATTGCAGAGAAGAACAATCCCAGAGCAGATGTCTACTGGGCAAATGAACCTGTACGTGCCGAAGTCCTTAGACAAAAAGGAATGTTGGCATCTTACCGCAGTCCCAGTGCTGTGGGTATTCCTGAAGTATTTATACAAAAAGAGTACTACTGGACAGGGTTCTCAGCACGGGTAAGGCTCTTTTTAATAAGTGAGGGAGTGGATCGTAAACCTGATTCCATTCTTGACTATGCAAACAAAGCGTACAAAGGCAATGCAGTTATTGCCAATCCTCTTTTTGGAACGACAACGACGCATATTGCAGCACTTTTTACTCTTTGGGGAGAGCGTAAAACCAAAGCTTTTTTAGACAATTTAAAACAAAACAGTACGGCTATCTCTACAAGTAACGGTGAGAGTGCCGATTTTGTTGCGAAGGGAAGATATGTATTTGCACTGGTAGACAGTGATGATGCGATGAGCAGATTGAAACAAAAAAAGCCTGTCACTATTGTCTATCCCGATCAGAAAAAAGGAGAACCCGGAGTCTTTGTTGTGCCTAATGCCGTGATGATGATCAAAGGTGCACCCCATCCAAAAACAGCTCGGAAGCTGATCAACTATCTATTGAGTTCCAAGACCGAGCAAAAGCTTGCCTTTGCAGATTGTGTACAGATACCGCTGCATTCAGGAGTAAAGATGCCTAAAGGTATCAAGCCTATGGATCAGATTAAAGTCATGCAGGTTGATTATGGAGAGGTGGCCCAAAAGCTGGTTGAGATACAACCTTATTTGAAATTATGGCTGGAGCAGTAGCATGAAGGAGCGTACACTCTTTGGCGGAGTGGTCGCATTTTTATTTGTACTGGGAGCATTGCCGCTTTTGGTGATGCTTTTGGGCAGTCTGTATAACAATGGCAGCTTTACTTTGACCGCCTATAGAGAACTCTTTGGAAACACCGCACTGTTTCAGAGTCTAAAAAACAGTTTTATGCTGGCATTGACAGTAGCAACAGCAAGCACATCCATAGGTGTTGGTCTTGGCATACTGTTGGGTAAAAGTGACCTTAAGTTCAGTAAGTTCTTTCTAGTACTGCTGCTTATTCCTCTTTTGATACCGCCTTATATCCTTGCCTTTGCCTGGGCAGATCTGTTCGGGGAGTGGTTTTTCGGCTTTTGGGGTGTGGCATTTGTACTTTTTTCTGTCTATTTGCCGATTGTCATACTGATCATAGTACTCTATCTTCATCAGGTCGATCCGTATCTGGAGGAGGCAGCTTTGCAGCTAAGCGGATGGGGAAGGGTACTTTGGATGATCACACTTCCTTTGATCAGACCTGCAGTTGTTTTTGCTTTTTTACTGGTCTTCATCCTTGCTTTCGGTGAGTTCAGTGTAGCGAACTTCTTACGCTACCCGGTGTTCAGTACACAGGGCTTTGTCTATTTCAGTGCTTTTTATGACTTTAAGGCAGCTACAGCAGCTGCTCTGCCTATAGTCATGGTAGTGGCAATGGTATTTTGGATGCAAAGTTTTTTAGCCGAGAGAAAGATGCATTTTATTCCTGCATCTTTGATGCAGAAGATTACACTTCTAAAATTACATTCACCTCTTTTTGTGCTTCTTCTCTTGATCGTCATACTTTTGGTAATGACACCCCTCTCTATACTGATAATAAAGACAAACAGTATAGAGAGTTTTCTTGAAGCAGGAGAGAAAGCATTTGATCCTTTGGAAAGAAGCCTTCTGTTTGCCATGGCGGGAGCAACGCTCCTGACGGTATTTGGATTTTTGAGTGCCTATATCATCCATAAGAGGTTGTTCACGTGGTACAGATGGCTGGATGGAAGCATCCTTTTGTTGTTTGCACTGCCTGCATCTCTGTTCGGTATCGCTTTGATCCTGTTTTGGAACAGAGCCTATACAAACTTCATCTATGCTACACCGTTGATCATACTTATAGGGTATCTGGGAAAATATCTGGCACTTACTACCAAGATCACTGAAGTAAAACTGGTACAGATCCCCCGTAATCTTATGGATGCTGCAGCACTTTCGGGTGCATCATGGTATCAGATCTTATGGTATATTATCCTTCCGCTTTCCAAGGAGGTATTGTTGGTTGGCTGGGTTATAGGATTTATCTTTTCTCTTCGTGAAAATACCATTACGATGCTGCTTTACCCACCGGGATCGGATACATTACCGGTATATATTTTTACTCAGATGGCAAACGGAAAAGATTCACTGATCGCAGCACTCTGTTTGATCATGATCATAGCAACACTGTTGCCCTTACTCTTTTTAGGGCTTTATAATGCTATGCAAAGGAGAAGAGTATGATCATTTTAGAAGAGGTGGATGTCAGATTTGATGACCGACCGGTCTTAAAAGATGTCAATCTTCAAGTTGCAGATAAAGAGAGGTTGGTACTGTTGGGGTCTTCCGGTTCAGGAAAGACAACGGTGTTAAGACTCATTGCAGGGTTTGTCACTCCAAACAGAGGTAAAGTCATGATAGATGGACAGCTGGCAAGTGAAGAGGGGAAGATACTTATTCCTCCACACCAAAGAGAGGTAAGTATGGTTTTTCAGGATCTTGCTCTCTGGCCGCATATGAATGTTGTCGAGAATATAGCATTCGGTCTTAAAATACAGGGTATACCTAAAAGAGAACGTGAGCAAAAGATCCATGATATGCTCTGCATGGTCGGTCTTGAAAATGCTGCCAAAAAAAGTATTGAACAGCTTTCCGGAGGTGAGAAGCAGCGTGTTGCACTGGCGCGTTCACTGGTACTTTCCCCCAAGGTGCTTTTGATGGATGAACCGCTTTCCAGTCTGGATGACGCTTTGAATATGCACTTGCGAACGCAGATCGTAAAACTGCAGGAAAAACTCGGATTTACTCTGGTGTATGTCACACATAATGAAACAGAAGCAAAAGAGGTTGCAACGAAGATAGTTCATATGCAGGACGGTAAGATCGTTGATTCTATAGATGAGTTATGATTGATATGAATAAAAGTTTATTGAAATCTTTTCAGGTGCATTGATGAACTGCTTTCTATATATAAAATTTAGTGAATGTTGAATTAAATGGCTCAACTGAGACGAACATGGAGAAACTTGAAGTAAAGTATAAGTGTCATAGTTTAGTCTGCTATAGGCCTGGTTATCAAATATCCGCCTATAAGCACAGGAAGTATGCCTAGCAGCTGTCGTAAGTTTGGTACTTCATGTAAGTAGAGGTAGGCAAAGAGCAGTGTCATAACCGGTACCAGTCCCATCATGGCAGAGACTTTGGTAATACTGATGCGGTGTAGGGCTTCTATCCACATGATCTTTGAGACAACATAGATAAATATGCCTATGAGGATCAGGTAGGGAAGTGTGGAGATAAAATCTTCATAGGTTATTGCCGGTTCAAAGTACCAGGCCATAATTGCAATAAATGGTAAACCTATAACGGTTCTAAAACCAAGTATAGTTTCAGAAGAACAGTATTCTCTTGCTCTTTTTTGGTAAAAGTTTGCAAAAGGGGCGATGGCTGCACCTGCCAAGATGAGCAGGTCTCCCTTGTTGAAACTAAGGTCATTGGGTATAAGTATGATCAGTGCTCCCACACCCATAGCCATTGCCCCTGTCAAGTGTAGCATATCCATTGGTTCTTTGCCTATAATATTGAAGTATAAATAGGCAAAGAGCAGCTGCAGGAAGATGATAACTGCCATATTACCTGCGGTGGTGTATCGCATCCCTATGAAAACCAGTGTAAAAAGAAGGGTGATCCAAAAACTAGTCAGCAACAAGTCCTTATAAGCCTTTTTGTTTCTTAGTTCTTTAAATCTGTCTCGTTTGTACATAATGGCTATAAAAAAGAAGAGTGCTATGATGAGAGAGTAGGTGTAAGTATGTAAAGCCCCTATGTATGACATAGCGACAATGGAGAGTATGGGAAACCAGGACTCAAGTACTGCAAGTCCCAGCATAAGCAACTCACCTTCACGTTCTTTGGTCATAGAAGCTTCCTTTTTATTTTAAGTATTGTATCGTAAAGGTGTGCAGTCAGAGTACACATAGAGTACAGAATTATTATGTAGTATATTGTCAATAGAATTTCCAAGGACATCTCAATGAATAAAAATAAAATGTTAACATTCTTACTAGGGCTGATCTTTTTAGGTACTTATGCTTTTGCAGGGGAAAGTACTTCACAAAGTACGATGACAATAGTGCTGGGAGCATTTGTTTCCGGTATATTGCTTACCTTTACACCATGTGTTCTACCTATGGTACCTATAGTCTCCAGTATCATCGCAGGACAGGGTGAAGAAGTGACCAAGACTAAGGCTGTGATGCTGGCAGTTTCTTATGTACTTGGTACTGCTGTGACCTATGCTATGATGGGTGCGCTTGCCGGAGCTACGGGGGAGCAGTTACAGTCTTACTTCCAAAATGTCTGGGCTATCTCAGCGATAAGTTTGGTTTTTGTAGTGATGGCACTTTCTATGTTCGGACTATTTACTATTCAGTTGCCTTCTTTTATACAGTCTAAACTTAATGCAGAGTCTCAGGGTATCAAAGGTGGCAATATGGGTATGGTTTTCCTTCTTGGAATGATATCTGCACTTATACTTGGTGCTTGTGTTTCACCGGTGCTTATCTCTTTTCTTTCAGTTGCCATTTCCACTTCAGATGCTACGCTGGGAGCATTAACGATGTTCTTCCTTGCCCTTGGTATGGGTATACCACTTATACTGCTTGGCTTCGGTGCGGGCTATCTCATACCAAAGGCCGGTATGTGGATGGATAAAGTGAAGTATTTTTTTGGTGTCTTGCTTTTAGGTGTGGCGATAGAGATATTCTCTACTTTAGAACTTATCAATACACTGTTTCTTTGGGGAGTATATGCTGTGGGAATAGCTATCTATTTAGGTGCGACACAAAGACTCAGCTTCAAAGCCACAGGATGGCAGAGATTACAAAAAGCATTTGCTACTGTGTTGCTTATCTGGGGGACTATTCTCCTCGTAGGGGCAGGGTATGGAGAGACAGACATCTATCATCCATTACCTAAAACATCAGTAACTGTGGTAGGTGGAGGTAATACTAAAAACAAACTCTCAGGAGCGATGCCTTTTGAAGAGATACCTAACTTCACAGCATACGAGATAAAAAGACGTCAAGCTATGGATGAAGGAAAGACACTCATCATGTTTTTTCATACAGATACCTGTCCGGTTTGTAAACACCTAAGAGATACTACCTTTAAAGACTCAAAGGTACAAGAAAAACTTAGAAATGATTATGTGGCAATTAGTGTCAATATGACACCCAAAAAGGATGAAAAAGCCCAAAGACAGATGGAAGAACTTAAAAAGAAATTCCAAATTTTCGGGCCTCCCGGGTTTGTGTTTGTCAATGCTGACGGTAAGGTAATGGAAGATGTAAAATTCTATGGCTATCAGGAACCGGATGAGTTTTATGATACCTTGGATTTGATAGCTGAATAAAACTTCTAAAAAACAGTGCATAAAATTATCTAATTGAGAGTACAATTACTTTTATATGAGGAGGAGAGATGTTTGAAATAGCAGAGTATATCGGTATCATTGCCTTTGCTATCAGTGGATTTTTTGTAGCAGTGCGCAGCAAACTGGATTTTCTGGGTGTATTGGTCTCTGTATTTCTTACGGCATTTGGCGGAGGAGTGATACGTGATATTATTGTCGACAAGACACCTTATGTTTTTACACATAATATCCCTGCTATTATGGTTTTTACCCTTATGCTGCTGCTTATACTCTTTAGATTTCATAAAAAACAGAGTATTGAGAACAGACCGCTTTTTATTCTGAGTGATTCCATCGGATTGGTTTCATTCAGTATTACCGGTGCACTTATAGCGCTTGAGAGCGGATTGAATTTAACCGGTGTATTGGCTTTGTCTTTTGTTACAGCTGTAGGCGGAGGGATCACCAGAGATGTCATCATCAATGAAGTACCTTTTGTCTTTAAGACAGGGTTTTACGGTACAGTTGCACTCTTGGTCGGATTACTTATGTATTTGTTAGATATGTTCCAAATGATAGGTTTCTATCCGATCGCTATGGTGTTTGTTTTAGGTGTAGTGTTGAGAATTTTAGCCTATTACAGAAAATGGTCTGTTCCCCTGATCTAGCTTCTTACCATGACAGCTACGACAACAGGTTCTATGATAAGATCATCATATCTGTCATACAGCAGTTTGTAAAAACGCTCTTTTTCTTTTATATGCAACTTGCCTGCCAAACCTTGCAGACCATCACTTTTTTTATGTTTGAGTGAAAGCCTGAAAGCTTCAAAATGGTGTTTGAGATGTCTCTTTACAATATGAGATGCCTGAGTGTATGTAAATCCGTTCATGGTTTTTGTCTTCTCTTTTGGGAGATATAAAGAACCAAAAGCATTCATGACAGCTTCACTGCTAAGTATAGTATTCCTGAACATGGTATTGTAATCCGTTTGTAACTCTTTTTTGATCTTTGAATATTTTTCTTTATCTATATCAGCTTTGGCTAAAAGTACTTCTATATGTGAACCTTCTCCTTTTTTGATCTCCCGTTTCAGTACATCGTAGTGATCCACTATATAATGTTTTACTTTGTTTCTTTTATGGCTATATACAGTGTTTTCAATGGTGCTGCTTATAATAGCTCCGGGAAGTTCAAAAACAGAAGGCAGATGACTGGCATCTTTGGAAGAGCAGCCTAAGATAAAAAAAGACAACATTAAAAACATTTTTTTCATAAGCATTAACCTTTTACATAGTATACCAAAGAGGTAGAAAAATAATTTAGTTTAGGTAAAAGATTTTATAAAATTAAAAAATGGTGTTTTTATTGATTATTTGATCCGTTCAGGATATAATGGGGTAACATCTATGCTGCTTTTTTAAAGGAGTTCACTATGCCAGCCTATCATGTAGAACGTTCTATTTCCATTAATGCCCCGCTTCAAAAAGTAAAAGATTCCCTGAGAGATTTTAAACAATGGCCCAAATGGTCCCCATGGATCATTATGGAGCCTGATGCTGCATTGACCTACAGTGACAGGCAGGGACAGGTAGGTGCAACGTATGGCTGGTCAGG
>Ga0256828_1002008_pt1 | contig 12397 bp, 10 predicted proteins | sample CV88metaG_FD_185993 | JGI IMG/M metagenome (GOLD analysis project Ga0256828, IMG submission 185993) | Hydrothermal vent microbial communities from East Pacific Rise, Pacific Ocean - CV88 | ecosystem: Environmental > Aquatic > Marine > Hydrothermal vents | place: Pacific Ocean: East Pacific Rise... | reverse complement strand
AAAAGATGTAGTAAGTGGTGTTAAAAAAGATTTACCAGCAGATATGGCAGAGCCAATTGCAAGAATTAAAAAACATGCTTTTCCTCTTGTTTTAATTGCAGTTTCGGCTAATCTTCCAAAAGAGAAACTACTACAAAAAGCAGATGAGTTAAAAAGTGCATTGAGTAAGTTTAAAACATTAAGTGATATCACAATTCGTGGAGATGCAGAAACAGAGCTTGTTATTGATCTTAATGAGCAAAAAATTAAAGCTTTAGGGCTTGATCCCTCTTTAGTTGTAAATTCTTTAAGAGGATTAAGTTCTATTTTCCCAATAGGTACTATTAAAGAAAAAGGGAAGCATTTATATATCTCTACATTTAATGGAAAAAAAGATATACAAGAGGTTCGTAACACATTAATTGGTGTTGGTTTACAAAGAGTACGCCTGGGAGATATTGCAGATGTTGCTTTTAAACTTAGTGATGCAAACCAACTCTCACACTACAATGGGGTAAGAAATATCTCTATAAATGTTACAAAATCTACAGAGGGAAATGCTATAGAGCTTGTAAAACAAATTAGGGAGCTTTTAGCACAAAAACATCTCCAAGACCCAACATATAGTTATGATATCTACACAGATACATCTGTTTGGATTAAAAATCGTCTTAATATTGTTTTTTCAAATATTATTTTTGGACTTATGTTAGTGTTTATTGCGATGCTACTTTTTATTAATCGTGGGATTGCTTTTGTTGTGGCACTGGGTATTCCTGTAAGTTTTATGGTTGGTTTAATTGTTACAGATATTATGGGTAATAGTTTAAATATGCTCTCACTTCTTGGTGCTTTAATCGCCCTTGGTATGCTTGTAGATGAAGCGATTGTTGTTGCGGAGAATATCTACAGACACCTAGAGGAGGGGATGGACAGACATGAAGCAGTAATTGTTGGAGCAACAGAGATGTTTCCAGAGGTTTTAACAGCAACACTTACAACTGTTTTTGCCTTTTTACCAATGTTACTTTTAAGTGGAGATATGGGAACTTTTATAAAGATTATTCCTGTAATGATAACAGTGCTTTTACTCTCTTCACTTTTTGAGGCATTTTACTTTTTACCACTTCACTCTTATGACTTTTTAAAGGTATCTAACGATGCAAGTTTTACAAAACGTTTTTGGAAAAGGATGAATACACTTTATGACAAAGTGTTGCACTTTTTATTTAAAAGACGTTGGGTATCACTTGTTGTGATGGTTGTTTCTATTTTGGGTTTAACGTTTGTTTTTTTAAAACACTCAAAATTTCAACTCTTTCCTGAGTTTGATACAACCCAAGTTTATGTCTATGGAACACTCAATATTAACAATGAACTCAAAGATAGTGAAAAAATTGTTACAAAACTTGAAGAGGCACTCTTACAAAACCCAAATAAAGAGGATATCTCCTCCATAACTTCTGTTATTGGTATGAAGATGGATGCTAAAAATAGAGCAGAGCTTGGGGAGAACCTTTTTCATATATTTGTAGATTTAAAAGAGCGCGCACCTGTAAACTTTTTTGATAAATATATAAGCCCATACCTTTCACTTAACTATGACGCTTCTTTACTTGTAAGAGAAGCTAGTGCAAAAGAGATAGCAAAAAATTTAGAAAAGATTATAGAGCCTTTTAAAAAACTTCAAGGTGAAAATGGTCCAGTTTTTGAAGAACTTGTTATTAGAGTACCAGGTGCTGGAGTTGTAGCTTCCGATATTGAGATAAGTTTAAGTGGAAAAAAAGAGAAAGAGGTTGTAAAGGAGTTGCATAAACTCCAAGATGCTTTAGCACAAATTGAAGGGGTTAAAAATATCTCAAATGATGCAACTTTAGGGGAAAAAGAGCTTAAACTTAAAGTAAATGGTTATGGGGAACAGCTAGGATTTAATGAGTCAATTGTTATGAATGCATTAATGCCATTTTACCTCAAAGGTGAATATGGAAAGATGTTTAATGACGAGGGACTTTTACGTATCCGCTTAGAGAGTCCACTAAGAAAAGATTTTAACTCTATTAAAAATGTAGAGATTAAAGTACCACAAAAAAATGAGTATGTAAAAGTTGGAGATATTTGTGATTTTATCTATACACAAAGTTTTGTGAAACTTAAAAAAGAGGATGGGGTAAGAATAAAAACTGTTTTTGCACAGCTTGATAAAAAAGTGATAACTTCTGCAGAGGTTATGGCACAAATTGAGCCTGTTTTAGAGCAAATTAAAAAAGATGGTTTTAACGTAGAGATAAAAGGGGAGGAGAAAGAGAACAATAAAAATAAATCTGAAATGGCTCGTGCTGGGCTGATCTCTATCTTTTTAATTTTTATTACACTTGTATGGCTTTTTGATTCTATTAAAAAACCACTTATTGTAATCTCTACTATTCCACTTGTGCTTTTAGGTGTTTTAATTGGTCATATGGTTATGGGGCTTAATCTTACAATGCCAGGGCTTATTGGGATTGTTGGACTTTCTGGGGTTGTTGTAAATGATGGACTGATAATGGTAAGTTTTATAAAGAGTGCAAAAAATATAGAAGAACTTATGCTTCGTGCAAGAACAAGACTTCGCCCTATCTTTTTAACATCTCTTACAACAGTGCTTGGACTTTTTACGCTTATTTTCTTCCCATCGGGTCAAGCACTTATTTTACAACCAATGGCAATAGCTCTAGGATTTGGAATAGCATGGGCGACAGTTTTAAATCTTATTTATATTCCGCTTGTTTATTCAGTAGTGTATAAAGTGAAGTAGAAGTTACGAAAAAGTAACTTCTAGTTGGTATGGTTGTAGTTTTACAACATTATCTTTTGCAAGAGAGAGTTGCTCTTTGGAGTGAATGTAGAGTCTGTTTTCTTGTACTTCTAAAGTAAAGTCAATATTTCTTGGTCTATGACTAAGCAAGGCTACACTTAAAGAGAGTACAAAACTTAAATAATCCAACACTTCAGTATCTGGTAAAAGTGTTTCACAGTTTTGGTAGTGCTCTTGTGATGGGCGTTTATTTTTTGCAAAACGTGTAAGTGTTGAGATAAGTGCAATTTGTTTATGACTAAAGCCATATTCTAATGCAGTTTGAATTAAAAAGTATGTGTGTTTATTTTTAGAAAAGTAGTGAATACTCTCCCCAATTGGATAAAGTTTTGCAGCTACTGCAAGTTCATAACGGTAACTTAAGTCGATACCAAATTGTTTATGCGTTAAATCAAAAATTGTTTTAGCAACTTTGTTAAGTTGGTTTGCGTAGCTTGTATTGTCGCAATATTTATCTAAAAGTGAACGTACAGAAGGGTTGAAATTTGCTGGGAATCTATGTTTAGAGTTACGTAGTAAATCGCTTAAATAGACACCCTCTCTTACCCCAACTCCACTTGTTACAATATTTGTTAATGGAAGTTTACGTAAAACCCTTTCTATAATAAGTGCACCAGGTTTTATAACATCAAATCTATTGGATTCAATTTTAAGTTTTTTTAACTCCTCTTTATCTGCAGCAAGAATCTTTTGTGTGAGTTCCAATAAAGTTTTTGTGTCATATTCAAATGCGTGAAGTTTCTCAAGTGGATGTTTAGAAATTTTTAAAATAGATTGTGACAATGCTCTAAATGTTCCACCAATACCAATAAGCGTAGAAACATCAAAGCCATCTAAAACCTCTAACTCTTTGTCAATATACTCTATTGCTTCTTTTGTTTTGTTTGTATCAAAAAAAAGCTCTTTTAGTCTTACTGTTCCTAGTTTTAAAGAGAGAGGTTTTGTAATTTCGTTGTTTGCAATAAGCGTAAACTCTGTAGAACCTCCACCAATATCGATTGTTAAGGAGTTTTCTTGTTTTTTAGGTAGAAGGTTATAAGCAGCTACTGCTCCAAAATAAGCCTCTTTTTGACCATCTATAATTTTTATTTTTAAACCAAGTTGCTCTTTTGCTTTTTGTAAAAACTCTTTTTTATTTGGAGCATCACGTAATGCAGAAGTTGCAACACATAAAGTTTTACGCACTTTAAAAGAGGTGGAAATACTTAAAAAATCTTTTAAGATGTTAAGTGTTCTTTGCATCGGCTCCTCTTGAAGTAGCCCACCATTTTGGTAGGCATCTTGCGAGAGGCGAACTTTACTTTTTGCTTCGTGTAAAATAGAAAAGGCAAAGCGAGAAGATTTTTGGTAAATCATCATTCTAACAGAGTTAGAACCTATATCTATGACACTTACTCTCTTTGCCATAACTTACTACTCTAAATCTAAATTTTTATATTTAAACTGAAGCTCCGCAATTGTTTCAACATTGTCTTTATCTGGAACAATACAATCAACTGGACAAACAGAGATACAAGCTGGTTCATCATATACACCAACACACTCTGTACAACGATCTGGATCGATGTAGTAGATTGGATCTCCCTCTTCGATTGCAATTGTTGGACACTCTTCACGACACGCATCACATGCGATACATTCATCTTGAATAATTAATGCCATAGTTTCAAACCTTTATTTTCTTTATGAAGTTTATTTTTGGCGATTTATAACAAATTAAAGCTTTACTTTAGATTATTTAATAGTATATAATTCGTTTGATAGTTATTTCCTAAGAAAGAAAGATAAATTTTATGAAAACAGATATTTTAATTGTAGGTGGTGGACCAGCTGGAAGTATAGCAGCAAAAATTTTAGCAAAGGCTGGTATGGATGTTACACTTATTCAAAAAAAGTTTGATTTTAAAAAGCCTTGTGGTGGAGGAATTCGTTTTGATGCTTTTGATGAATTTGAATTAGATAAAAATCTTATTATAAGTATGGTAAATACAATAGATCTTGTTTTTAAAGAGCAAAAAATTGGTGTAGATATTTCAAAAATACCTTTAGCTATTGTAGAGCGTCAAAAGTTTGATCATACGCTAAGGCTTGAAGCGCAACAAGCTGGTGTAAAACTTTTTGAAGCAAAACTTTTAAATTTTACAACTTATAAAGAGGGTGTAAAAGCACAAGTTCGCTTTGAGAAAGGTGTAGAAGAGATAGAAGCAAATTATCTTATCGCAGCAGATGGTGTAAACTCTTCTATTCGTAAAAAGCTTACAGGTCAAACACCAAGTGCAATTCTTACACAGTATGCAGATACAACTTATAATCTCTCTCAAAATTGTGAATTTCATTTTGGAGAGGATGTTGCAGGAAACTATTATGGTTGGAACTTTCCAGAGCAAGGAGGAAGTAATATAGGAACTCTAAATAGTAAAAAATGTTTTGAAACATTACAAAAAAATTTAAAGATTGATGAAAAACTAAAAGTGTATGGATATAAAATACCACACTATAATCAACCACTTTTTTATAAAGAGAGAATCTTTTTTGTAGGAGATAGTGCAGAACAAGTTTTACCTTTTACTTATGAGGGGATATATTATGCTATGAGTTCTGCAAAAATCTTAGCAAATAGTTTAATACACCATTATAATGAGCCTTACGAATATGAAAAAGAGTGGAATAAACAACATCTTAAAAAATTTCAAACGCTACAAAAATTGCAAAAAATATTTTTATACAATGATTTTATGATTGCACTTATGATGAAGATGTATCAATCATCAAGTGTGCAAAAACAGATGATGAAACTTTGGCTTGGAAATGAAGCAATTAGGATAGATTTAAAATTCTTTTTGAAAGTTGTAAAGAAAATTTTCACCTAGGAGAGTCTAGGTAAAATACAAGAGAGTTTAGAGTTTAGTTGGAGTGATGCTACAGTTCCACTCACTCCATCTTCTCTGTTTTTAAGTGCAATTTTTGCACCAAGTGCATCAGCTGCACTTTTTGCTAGAAATAATCCTAGTCCAACACCACTTTTATTACCTTGACGTTTAAAAGGTGCAAAAAGATCTATGCTTTCATCTATTCCACATCCTTCATCTATCACTTCTATAAGAAGTCCCACTTCATCTTGAGAACTTTGAATTGTTACTTTTTTTCCTTTAGGAGTAAACTTAAGAGCATTTTGTAAAAAGTTTTGAATAATTTGATTGAGTAAAGAGATTTGTAGCGTAGCCATAAAACCATCTGGTTTAAAGTGCATCTCTAAAGTTTTATCTTCATGTTCTGCTAAAAGTTTAAAGTCATCAGCTTTTTGTTTTAGAATTTCTATAACATCTACTTCTATCGGTTTGTCTAGTTGTGCTCCCTCTTGGCGTCCAATATTTAAAATATTTGAGACGATTACATTCATCTCATCTACTGTTTTATTCGTTACTTTTAAAGCTTCTATATACTCCTCGCTAGAGCGTTTTTTCATAAGTGTTACTTGATTTTTAAGCTTAATAACTGCAAGTGGAGTTTTAAGTTCATGGGCAGTCCCAATAAAGAGCTCTTTTTGGTATTTTACAAAGTTTTGAATACGAGAAATAAGATGGTTAATTGTAATTCCTAAAGGTTCAAACTCTTTTGGAAGTTGTTCCACTTTTATAGGAGATATTATGTTTTCATTCATATTAGAGAGTTTATTACTGAGCTGTTTTACTGGTGCTACAAGCATTTTCGAAAGTGCTATAGCATAGATTATAACAAATAAAAATCCAACAAGATTGATAATAAAAATATAGTGTAAAATTTTTCCTAGAACAATTTTTGTTTGTGTAATATCTTTACTCACTCTTAAATAAGTATGTTCTTTGAGATTAAAAGGGTAGAGTAAAACTAAAGAAGTATGTGATTTTTTTGTTGTTTCATAAGTTGAAATTTTTGAGCTATTAGTATGCAAATGTACAATTTCAACATCTAAGGAGATGAAATTATCATTAATAATAGATTCATTATTTTGAAAAAGAGATTTATTATGAGTAATATTTTTTGCATATTGTAAAAGTTCATGATACTTTTCATCATAAATAGATTTTTCAATATATATGTATAAAGCAGATGAAAAAAGAAGTATTAAAAAAGCAGATGCAAATAGAAGTTGAACTAAAAAGCGTTTACGAATACTATACTGAAGCATAATCATAACCTTTTTGGTTATGATTATAGCGAAAAAAAGTTAGATTGTTACACTTCTTTTGGAAAACAAAATCTATAACCACGACGACGAACAGTCTCAATAGTTGTAATAGAAAGTGGTTTATCCATTTTTTGTCTAATTTGGTTGATTGCAACTTCAATAACATTTGGAGTTACAAGTTCTGGCTCTTCCCAAATAGCATCTAAAAGTTGCTCTTTAGAAACAATTTGATCACGGTGACGTGCAAGGTGAGTTAACACTTCAAAAGGTTTACCTTTAAGTTCAATCTCTTTATCTTGGTAAGTGATTTTTTCCTCTTCAGGATTAATTATAAGCTCTTCAATTTCAATAATATTGCTACCACCAAAACGTAATCTTGCTTCAATACGTGCAATTAAAACATCAAAATCAAATGGCTTTCTAATGTAATCATCTGCACCAGCTCTTAAAGCTTGGATTTCACTTTCGTTATCATCTCTAGCTGAAAGAACAACCACTACAGTTTTTGGAGTATTTGTTTTAATATTTCCAATAATATCTACAGCATCACCATCTGGAAGCATCCAGTCCATAAGCACTAGGTCGTAGTTACGAATATCAAGGTAGTATTCACCATCTCTTAATGTCTCAACAACATCACTTTGGTAACCAAACTCTTTAAGACCCTCTGCAAGCATTTTATTTAATGTTACTTCATCTTCTATAATTAGAATGCGCATTCATCGTTTCCTGTATGAAAATTTTAAAAGAATTATAGCATAAATTTATGTTAATTTAAAGTTTTTTTCAATTTTTTTTAAAAAAAAGTGAAGTTTTGATTAAGAATGAAACACAAAAATTTCGCTTAAAGCGACCTTACAATGGGGAAGAATTGATGGTTTTGTAAGTTTTAAAAAGAGTGTTTGTATCGTAGGAAATTTTTTGTAAAGATGTTCACTCGTTTGCAAAAGAGCATCCTCTAAAAGTAAAAATTGCTTTTTTTGAATGAAATTTTCAATCTCTTGTGCAACCTCTGCGTAATTTATAAATTCATTGTTGTAGCTATAATCTATCTCTACATCAACAATTAACTCTTGTGGAGTTACTCGCTCAAAATCGAGTAATCCTACAATAGTTTTAAATGAGAGAGATTCGATATAGATTTTCATTAGATAACTCTTTTTTCCTCACCTTTTATAAGCTTAATAATGTTTGGAATATGTTTATAAAAGAGGATAAATACAATAAAAACAACTGGTGCATGTGCCATTTGAGGGTGGATTATAAAGCTAGAAACTAAAAGTGCTAAAACACCTGTTAAAGAAGAAACAGAAGAGATACGAACAGTTTTAGCCATAACACCCCATACAACAAGAGCAATAGCAGTTTCAATAGGAAGCATAAAAAGCATTACACCCATCCCTGTAGCTATCCCTTTACCACCTTCGAAGTTTAAAAATGCAGAAAAACAGTGCCCAATAACAGCTAAAACAGCTACACCCCAAAGAGTTGCTTCACTTACACCTGTAAAATAAGCTGCTACTAAAACAGCCAAACCTTTAAGAGCATCGAGTGCAAGTGTTGCAGCACCTAATTTTTTTGCTAAAGCTGGATCTTTCTCTTTTACAACACGAAGTACATTTGTAGCACCTATACTTTTAGAACCACTACTTTTTACATCAACTCCCGCAAAATATTTTGCAAGTAAAAGACCAAAAGGGATACTTCCAACTAAATAAGCTGCTATAAAAAACTGAACATTTGTGTTAAATAAAAAATCCATCTGTTACCTTATAATATTGAATTAATGTTATTTTACACTTTATATATTTATAGCCATATAAATTTGTTATAATTATGCAATTATTTAAAAAACAGGTGGATATTATTTTGCAACCAAGTAATGAAGAACTAAAAAAAGAGATACAAAGACTCAAAGAGAAGTTAAGTGTAACGATTGTTGCGCACTTCTACCAAAGAGATGAAGTTTTTGAGGTTGGTGATATTACAGGAGACTCTTTAGAACTTGCAAAAAAGACACGTGATGATGATGCAGAGTTTGTACTTTTTTGTGGTGTTGGTTTTATGGGGCAGAGTGTTAAAGTTTTAAGTCCTCATAAACGTGTTGTTATGCCAAAAGTTGCAGAGTGTGCAATGGCTAGTATGATAAACGGTACACAGTTTGACGAAGCGGTAAAAGCACTTAATAGTGCAGGTATTTCAAATGAAAATATTTTACCAATTACTTACATTAACTCAGATGTGGTTGTAAAAGCAAAAGTTGGTGAGATGGGTGGAATGGTTTGTACAAGTTCTAATGCTAAAACAATCATTACAACAGCACTAAAAGAGGGTAAAAAAATCCTTTTTGTTCCAGATAGATGCCTTGGACAAAATATTGCTAATGAGATGGGCTTAAAATCTGCAGTTATTGGAGATGGCCGTGATATTGCTGCAGCTGATATCGTTTGTTATGATGGTTTTTGTTCTGTACATCAACTCTTTAGCGTAGAAGATATTGAATTTTTTAGAAATAAATATCCTGGTATTTTGGTTGCAACACACCCAGAGTGTGATCCAGCTGTTTGTCAAGCAAGCGATTTTGTTGGTTCTACATCACAACTTATTAAATATATAAAAGAGCTTCCAGCAGAACAAAAAGTGGTTGTTGGAACTGAGTTTAATATGGTGAACCGTTTACGTCCAAATAATACTTATGTTCTAAGTTCTACAAAACCAGAGTGCCCAACAATGAATGAAACAACACTTCAAGATGTGTATGCAACACTTAAAGCTATTGAAGATGGTAGCCCAATAAATGAGATTTTTGTAGATGAAACAACACAAAAATGGGCAAAAATTGCACTAGAGAGAATGATGGCATTATGATTAAAGAGTTTGTAAAAAATGCATTAGCTGAAGATGTAGGGCGTGGAGATTTATTTGCATTAGTTGAGCCAAAAAAAGATACAACAGCAAAGATTATTGCAAAAAGTGATGGTGTTGTTGCTGGCGTTTTATATGTAGATGAGCTTGCAAAGTTAGAAAATTTTGAAGTGACTTGGCTTAAAACTGATAAAGAGAGTTTTGTAAAAGGTGAGGTTATTGCAACATTTAAAGGGGATTCCCACACGCTTCTTCGTTGTGAGAGAACTATTTTAAATCTTGTGCTTCATGCAAGTTCTATTGCAACACTTACAAACAGTTATGCAAAAATTATCAAACCCTATGGTGTAAAACTTTTAGATACTAGAAAAACAAGACCAAATTTACGTTTATTTGAAAAGTATGCTTCACGTTGTGGTGGTGCACTTAACCATAGAATGGGTCTTGATGATAGTTTAATGATAAAAGATACTCACTTAAAAACTATTGTAAATTTAAAAGAGTATATTGCAAAAGCAAGAGAGGTTATCCCTTTTACAACAAAAATTGAAGTGGAAGCTGAAACTTTTGATATTGCAAAAATGGCATTTGAAGCAGATGTGGATATTGTTATGTGTGACAATATGACACCAGATGAGATTAAAAAAATAGTAACATATAGAGATGAGAATCATCCACATATTTTACTAGAAGCAAGTGGAAATATTTCGCTTGAAACAATAGAGTCTTATGCACAAAGTGGAGTTGATGCAATCAGTAGTGGAGCGATGATTCATCAGTCTCGCTGGATAGATTTATCTATGAAGGTGGATTAAGGAATTTTTATTTATGATCTATTTAAAAGTTATGAACTATTTAAAAACTACTTTTGTTCGTCCATCAGGTAATTTTGTATGGACTCAAGAGAAAAATGATATCTTTTTTAAATTTTTATATGATAATTTTTCAAAAGAAGAGATAGTTTCAAAACGTAATAGATCAGAGATTAAACAAGCATTTATAGATTTCTTAGAACCTGTTGGGTATATTTTATTTCGTATGAATGAAGTAAAAATAGCCCTTCGCCTTTTTCCTTATAAAATAGAACCTAAACAAAGTAAATATTTACAACCTCTTAAAGAACTTGTATTACAGTATAAAGATCTTATAAAGCACGATAAAGATGATGAACAACTTTTTATAAAAGGGAAGTTACGAAGAATACTTTATAATTTTGTAGATCAACAAATAGATGAACAAGTACATAAAAAAACTCTTCTAAAACAAGCTATTTATGAAGCTTTAGAGTTAAATGCTCGAGATATTATCTTGGTAAAGAAGAAAGAAGTTTTTATCAAAAAATTTAAAGAAAAGCATAAGGAACTTGAGCGTTTTAATGGTTTAGATGAAAATGAGCTCAAAAGTTTATATGATCAATATTTTGATAATCAATATATGCAAGAGTTTTTACAAGGTTTGGCAGATTCAATTTATCAAGAGTATTTCTTAGAAAAAGGAATAAGTAACGAATGGTATGAAAAAAATATTTTTTCTATTGTTCAAGAAAAGATAGCAAATAGTTTAGATAGCTTTTTAGAAACAAAAGATGAAGGTTTTAGGTTAGGTTTTGCAGGTTTTATCTTTAGAGTTAATTTTATTCCATTTTTTATTTTATTAAGTGAAAAGATTTTAGTAAGTATTTATAAAAGAGATGAGCTAATTATATCTTGGTTGAAGTATTATGATGGACATCAGTTTATGGATGGTACGAAACATTACAAAACACAAGAACTTATAGATAAAAAAAATCAACGTTGGAATGTTGTTGCTATTCATGCAAAAGTTTCGATTTGGTTTCAAGCAAAAAATAGAAGACGCTCTTTAAAGGTAAGAGTCCATAATTTAACTATTGAAATGGATAGCTTGCTTATAGACTCTAAAACACCTATAGAATATAAAAAAGATCTTTTATTAAAAGAAGAGCAATTAGAGAAAGAAATTTATATAAAAAAAATTCAACATAAAGAGTTAGTAAAAGAGTTGAACTCACAAGAGAAGAAAAATGAGGATATTTTAAAATCAAAAATCGATCATGTCTCTTCAGAAATACAATCTTTAGAGCAAAAAATTTCTCTCTTTAAAAAAGAGCGTTTTAGCATTAAAACAGACACAATTTACAAAGAATATAAAGAGGAAAAAACACAAGCGATGAGAGAGATTGAGCGTTTAGAAAAAGTTCTACGTGAAAATAAGGAGCTTTTTATTTTGATACGTTCTGCTGTTGTGCATATACTTATTTCTAAAAAAATTCTTTTAAGTCAATAGGGGTTTAGCTTATGGCTGATGATGCTGAAAAAACAGAAGAGGCAACCCCCAAGAAGATTGAAGATGCCAGAAAAGATGGTAATGTTCCAAAATCGCAAGATGCTTCGGGAGTTATTACCCTTTTTGTAGCAATTTTAGCTTTTTTAATGCTTTTTCCTTTTATGAAAGAGCATACTGTAAAACTTTTTGTTTACTATTTCTCTATGATGGGAAGTGAGCTAGATACC